>UMHW01096085.1_pt1 | contig 15637 bp, 11 predicted proteins | sample 1965631 | NCBI WGS metagenome assembly UMHW01 (sample SAMEA4836107, study PRJEB28245) | human gut metagenome | biome: gut microbiome; material: fecal sample | place: Denmark | collected 2008
TTCATCCGGGATTTGGATTCCTGTCGGAGAACAGCACGTTTGCGCGGAGATGCCAGGAGTGCCACATTACGTGGATTGGTCCATCTCCTGAGGTGATGGATCGGCTGGGTAATAAGTCTGAGGCGCGAAATACGATGCAGGCAGCCGGTGTGCCGGTGATTCCGGGGACGAAGGAACCTGTTTTTGACTGGAAGACGGGTCTTTCTGAGGCCGACCGGATTGGTTTTCCGGTGATGATTAAGGCGGCGCTTGGAGGCGGCGGCAAGGGTATGCGCATGGCGGAGACGCGCGGGGAGTTCCAGAGTGCGTTTCAGACGGCGCAGAAGGAGGCTAAAAGTTCGTTTGCGGACGGGACGATGTATGTGGAGCGGCTGATTCGTCATCCGCGTCATGTGGAGTTTCAGATTATGGCGGACTCGTTCGGGAATGTGATTCATCTGGGGGAGCGGGACTGCTCGATTCAGAGGAATCATCAGAAGATGATTGAGGAGTCGCCTTGTGTGGCGATTGATGACACGCTGCGGGAGCGGATGGGCTCGGCGGCGGTCCGGGCGGCGAAGGCGGCGCATTATGTGAATGCGGGGACGATTGAGTTTCTGCTGGAGCCGGACGGGAATTTTTATTTTATGGAGATGAATACGCGGATTCAGGTGGAGCATCCGGTGACGGAGTGGGTCACGGGGGTGGATCTGATTCAGGAGCAGCTTCGGGTGGCTTCGGGGATGCCGCTGTCGGTGACGCAGGGGGAGGTCCGGCTTTCGGGGCATGCGATTGAGTGCAGGATTAATGCGGAGAATCCGGCGAAGAATTTCAGGCCTTGTCCGGGGAAGATTACGGAGATGCATCTGCCGGGCGGGTTTGGAGTACGGGTGGATACGGCGGCGTATGACGGGTATGTGATTCCGGCGTTTTATGATTCGATGCTGGCGAAGCTGATTGTGCATGGGAGGACGCGTGAGGAGGCGATTGCGCGGATGAGGAGTGCGCTGGGGGAAGTCGTCATCGAGGGAGTCGACACTAACGTTGATTATTTGTATTCTATTTTAAATGAAGAGGAGTATCTGGCCGGGAGGGCGGATATTGAGTTTGTGGAGCGGTTGACGGAGAGATTGTGAGAGACGGACGCCGCCCGGCAGTACAGCAGAGGGGGACGGCGCGGTTTCAGAGGAAAGAAACACTAAGGCCTCCAGCATTTGCTAAAACCATTTTCAAAAATCCAAAACTCGCTGTCGCTCAGACAGTTAGATTTTTGAAAATAACGCAAATTCTGGAAGCCTAAGTGTTTCTATAGCAATCCCCGAAAATAATGCAAAAAATTCAGCACCGCAGAGCGTGAATTACTGCGTCACAGATTTTCGTCGTACCCCGGTACGCATTCAAATCTGTTCCTTGCAATTCGCGCTCTGCAGCACTGCCTTTTTTGCATTATTTTCGGGTCTTGCTATAGTTCCTCCTGCAAATGCGCCGTCCCCCTCTGCTGTACTGCCGGGCGGCTGAGATCAGACACACGACTGGGAGAGTGTGGTCAGCGACACCGCAGGGCGGTGCGGCTGGGATGACAGGAGTGAGCGGTGAAGAGAGAATGAATGCCTCGATGGGTGAGGTGTGAGGTTGGAAGATTGTTATGGTGACAATAGAGTGAAAGTGTTATGACGTAAGGAGTGATGGTGGTATGATGCTGGGTAAGTATTTTAAGAAGACGGTGTTTCGGAAGGAGCACACGGCGGATGGGGTGGTGCCGGAGGCGCCGCAGGGGATTTTGAAGAAGTGTAATGCTTGTAAGGGGGCTATTTTTACGGAGGATGTGAAGAGGAATCTTTATATTTGTCCGAAGTGTGGGAATTATTTTCGGGTGCATGCGTATCGGAGGATTGAGTTTCTTCTGGATGATGGGAGTTTTGAGGAATGGGATCAGGGGATGACGGCGGGGAATCCGCTGGGGTTTCCGGGGTATGAAGAGAAGGTGAGGACTCTGCAGGAGAGAACAGGACTTACGGAGGCTGTTGTGACTGGTAAGGGACGGATCAACGGGATGGAGACGGTGATCGGGGTCTGTGATGGCAGGTTTATGATGGCCAGTATGGGTGAGGCTGTTGGGGAGAAGATTACGCGGGCGGTGGAGAGGGCGACGAAGCTTTCGCTGCCGGTGATTTTGTTTGCGTGCTCGGGAGGGGCGCGGATGCAGGAGGGGATTGTTTCTCTGATGCAGATGGCGAAGACGTCGGCGGCGCTGAAAAGACACAGTGATGCGGGGCTTTTGTATGTGAGTGTGCTGACGGACCCGACGACAGGCGGCGTGACGGCGAGCTGGGCGATGCTGGGGGACATTATTCTGGCGGAGCCGCATGCGCTGATCGGGTTTGCGGGACCGAGGGTTATTGAGCAGACAATAGGACAGAAACTGCCGAAAGGATTCCAGCGGGCGGAGTTTCTGGTGGAGCATGGGTTTGTGGATCGGATTCTGCCAAGAGAAGAGGCGAAAGAGGTGCTGTCGGAGATTCTGCGGATGCATGGGAAGCGTGCGGAATGTATGGCATCGGGCGGTGGCGATTTGATGAAGAAGTCTGTGCCGGAAGAAAATGGGAAGGAACTGCAGAAAGAAGAGACTGCGGCAGAAAGCGTGAAGGCGCTGGCAGAAGAAACTGAAAATACGGAAACTTCCAGGGACGGACAGGAAAAATCGCTTCGGGGAGAAAAAGAAGAGACGGAGTGGGAGAATCTGCGGAAATCGTCGGCCTGGGATTGTGTGCAGAAAGCGCGGAAAAAAGACCGGCCGGTCGGAGGGGATTATATTCGGGAGCTGTTTCCGGATTTTATCGAGTTCCACGGCGACCGGCTGTATGGCGATGATGCGGCGATCATCGGTGGTATTGCGTCGTTTGACGGCACACCGGTTACTGTCATCGCTGAGGCGAAAGGCGCGGATACGAAAGAAAACATCCACCGCAATTTCGGCATGCCGTCCCCGGAGGGCTACCGCAAAGCCCTGCGTCTGATGAAACAGGCCGAAAAATTCCACCGCCCGGTCATCTGCCTCGTAGACACCCCAGGTGCTTTCTGCGGAATGGAAGCCGAAGAACGCGGCCAGGGCGAGGCGATTGCGCGGAATCTGTATGAAATGTCATCCTTAAAAACCCCAGTCCTTACCATCGTCATCTCCGAAGGCGGCAGCGGCGGCGCCCTGGCACTCGCCGTGGCGGATGAAGTGTGGATGATGCAGAATGCCATCTACTCCATCCTGTCGCCGGAGGGATTTGCAAGTATTCTATGGAAAGACGGCAAGCGCGCGCCGGAGGCCGCCGAGGTGATGAAGCTGACGGCGAGGGATTTGAAAGAGCTTGGAATCGTAGAAGAGATTGTGGCGGAACCGGAAGAGTTTACGGTGGAGACATTACCTGCGGTTTGTGGAGATCTGAGAAGGAAGATTCTGAAATTTATGGGGAAATATGCGGAGATGGATGCGGAAGAGCTGGTAGAGGAGAGGTATCGGAGATTCCGGGAGATCTGAAAAAAGAAAATAGTTACCGATCCATTTTATATAAAATGTAATTGAGTTCAAAAATAATCATCTGTTTTTACAGCAGGTGATTATTTTTATATACAATTAGCAGTAGTTAGGTTAATATATTTTTAAGAACAAAGGGGGAATTTTACAATGGAATATATAGCACATCGAGAGGAAGATCGAGTACAGTTGTTGTTGCAGCATCTGCTGGGAACAGCAGAACGGGCAAGGGATTTTGCGGAAAAATTTGGCAAAGGGGAATGGGGCTATTGCTGTGGAATGCTGCATGATATTGGAAAGTACAGCGACAAATTTCAGAGAAAAATCAAGGAAGATAATAGTATCAGTGTAGACCACGCGACAGCGGGTGCTCGATTATGTCTGGAAAAGCAGGGAATGTATCCACTATTAGAATATTGCATTGCAGGACACCATGCAGGTCTGCCTGATTATGGGAATGAACTGGATACGGGAAGTGCATCTACATTGGCAGGGAGAAGGAAAAAGCGGATCGAAGACTATCAAGCGTACAAAACAGAAGTACAAATTCCGGCATTAACAACGCGGCCATTCAATCCAACAGAAACAGAAAATCCAGATTTTTCTTTGAGCTTTTTTATGCGGATGCTTTATTCTTGCCTTGTAGATGCAGATTTTCTGGATACAGAAGATTTTATGAAAGCAGGGAAGACACAGCGCGAGGCGGGGGAGAACCTGACGACGCTTTTGCAGAAGCTGGAGAAACATGTTGAAGATTGGTTGAAAAATAAGGAAACAGAGTCAGTTAATGGAAGAAGAACGGAAATTTTAAGAAACTGCATGGAACAAGGGGAAAATTCGAAAGGACTGTTTCGCTTAACGGTTCCAACGGGCGGCGGAAAGACAACCGCATCGTTGGGATTTGCATTAAAACATGGTGTGTACAATCATATGGATCGAATTATCTATGTGATTCCATATACGAGCATCATTGAGCAGAATGCAGAAGTTTTCCGGAAAATTCTGGGAGATCAGAATGTTCTGGAAAATCATTATAATGTTGATTATGATAGTTCGGAAGAATTCAAACCGATGCAGCTTGCCGCGGAAAACTGGGATAAACCGGTTGTAGTAACGACGAATGTACAGTTTTTTGAATCTTTGTATGCTAATAAATCATCAAAATGCAGAAAACTTCACAATATGGCCAACAGTGTAATTATTTTTGATGAAGCGCAGATGCTGCCAGTTGATTATCTGAAACCGTGTATTGCTGCGATGGAAGAATTGATTGACCGTTACGGATCAAGCGTGGTACTCTGTACGGCTACACAGCCAGCATTGCAGTCTCTCTTTCAAAAGGAGAGAAATGCAATAGAACTATGTCCGCGGATGGAAGAACAATTCCGATTTTTTGAGCGAGTGCGCTATAAAAATCTTGGCTATCTAAGTGAAGAAGAACTTATAAGCAGATTGGAAGGCGGATTCCAGACATTATGTATTGTCAATACGAGGAAAAAAGCGCAGAAATTATATCAGAAACTAAAAGGCGAAGGCTGTTATCACTTATCAACGAGTATGTATCCGAAGCATAGAAAGCGAGTATTGGAGCAGATACGAAAAAGATTGGACAAAAAGAATCCTCAAAAATGTATCGTAATTGCGACCAGCCTCGTGGAAGCTGGAGTGGATCTGGATTTCCGGACAGTATACAGACAACTGGCGGGAATTGACTCGATGATTCAGGCGGCGGGAAGATGCAATAGAGAAGGGGAGTATGATGTTTCTGAAAGTAATGTGTTTATATTTCAATTCGATGAAAAAGAAACCGTTTCAGGACAAAGACAGCAAATTGATGTGGCAAAAAGTCTGATTGCAGATGAAGCTGAAATTTCAGATTTAGGAACCATAAAAACATATTTTGAAAGGTTGTATTATTTAAGGGGAGAAGATCTGGATAAAAAGAAAATTCTGCAGGAATTTCAAAAAGGGAAATATAATTTCAGACAAACAGCAGAGAAATTTCAGTTAATTGATGGAGCTACGGTAGCAGTATTTATTGGTTGTACAAAAGAGGCTCAGGAGATTCTGCAGCAGATAAAGGGTCAGAGATTCACTAAAAGTAATATGCGAAAAGCCGGACAATTTTGTATTAATATTCGGAAAAATGAGTGTGAAAAATTTTATGAAGCAGGAATCGTGAGAGAAGTTTCAGGCGATGTAAAAGATTTTTATGAATTGACAGATCTGAAACGTTATACAGAAGAAATGGGACTGGATTTGTCAGTTGAACTGGGAAAAGCATTATTTGTATGAGAAAGCGAGAGGGAATGGAAGCATTTAAACTTTCCATTCCCTCTCGTTTTTTCACTACAAAAAAATGTATTTTTTCAATCCGCAGGATGGAGATCCTGTCGAAGATTATTATAATCAAAATACATAAAAATTTCAATACATTTTTATGTAAAATTTGAATTGAATTACAGAAGAAGGTATTGTATTATGAAAACATAATAATACAAGTGCAAAATGGAAGAAAGACATAAGTCTGACAACAAGGAAAAGAGGAAACGCCTATGGGAATTGGAGTAAAAGTTAAAGTATGGGGAGATTATGCACTTTTTTCAAGACCAGAGTTAAAAGTAGAAAGATATTCTTACGACGTGATGACACCTTCCGCAGCGCGAGGCATCCTGGAGGCCATCTATTGGCATCCGGGCCTGAGATGGAAAATTGATCGAATCTATGTGAATAAGCCGATTCGTTTTACCAGCGTTCGAAGAAATGAAGTAAAAAGTAAGGCATTGGCAAGCAAGGTTTTTGAAGTATATAATGGAGCAGAAAAACCATTGTATATCAGTACAAAACAGGACATTGTACAGAGAGCTTCTGTGATATTGACAGATGTAGAGTACGTGATAGAAGCTCATTTTGAGATGACGGACAAGGCCAATGAAACGGATAATCCAGGCAAATTTAAAGACATTATGCTTCGAAGGCTCAAGAGAGGGGAATGTTATCACATGCCCTATTTTGGTTGCCGAGAATTTCCGGCGCATTTTGCGTTATGCGAAGAAGAGAAGATTCACACTGCGTATGAGAATGTAGAGGAAAAAGATATGGGACTGATGCTTTTCGGCATGGATTATTCCGATCCAGAGAACATTGAACCAATGTTTTTTCGAGCGGTTATGCGAAAGGGTGTCATTGATTTACGGAATTGTGAGGTGATACGATGATTCTTCAAGCATTGGTCAAGTACTACGAAGACCTGGAAAAACAAGGAAAGATTTCAAGGCGAGGATGGTGCACAGAAAAAATTTCTTATGGGATTCAATTGTCATGCGATGGAAAAATTCAAGCTATTTTAAGTTTGAAAAGAGAAGTGCAGGCAGGAAAAAAAACAATATTAAGTCCGCAGCCGTTATTTGTGCCGACGATGGTAACACGATCATCAGGTGTAGCTGCTAACTTTCTATGCGACAATTCCAAATACATGTTAGGGATCGACAAAGATGGAACAAGCAAAAGAATGCAGGAATGTTTTCAGGCGACGAAAGAAAAACATCTGCAGATATTACAGAATAGTCAGGGAGAAACTGCAACTGCAATTTGTGCATTCTTTGAAAGCTGGAAACCAGAGCAGGCCAAGGAAAATCCAGTAGTTGCCGAAACATGGGAGGAGCTGACAGAAGGAGGCAATCTGATTTTCTGGGTAAATGGAAAATATGCGCAGGAGGATGAGGAAGTTCAGAAAGCATGGGAAAAGACACAGGATCAGAAACAGGGAGAAGCAACCGGAATTTGTCTTGTGACAGGAAATTTGGATGAAATTTCCAGAATTCATAAAAATATTAAAGGTATTCCAGGTGCACAGAGCAGTGGAGCTTCGTTGATTTCATTTAATGAAAAAGCGTTTGAATCTTATGGAAAAACACAAAGTTACAATGCACCTGTTGGAAAATATGCAGAATTTGCTTATACTACAGCGTTGAATTATCTTTTGACGCAAAAAAAGTATAAATTCTCATTAGGTGAGTCCATGGTTGTTTATTGGGCGGAAGGAGCTAAAACAGAATATCAGGATTTCTTTTCTGCATTTCTGAATCCAACGAAGGATAATGAGGATATCGTGCATGACATATTGGAAAAGCTTACAGAAGGGCAATATATAGACGTAAAAGATATAAAAATCAATAAGGATCAGAAATTTTATGTTTTGTGTCTGTCACCAAATGCAGCAAGATTGTCCGTGAGATTTTTCTATGAAAATTCATTTGGAAATATGTTGGAAAATCTGGAAAAACATTACCAGCGGCTTAATATTCCCAAACTGAAAAAGGATGAAATAGATTATCTTGGGGTCGATGATTTGCTACAAGAGACAATCAATCAAAGAACCAAAAACAAAAAGGCTATTGCCCATATGGCAGCAATGGTGCTGGAGGCAATTCTTTCGGATAACAGATATCCGGCAAGCTTGTATATTGATACATTGATAAGAATACGTTCCGATCAGGGAGATGTAACCTGGGGAAGAGCAGCGATTATAAAAGCGTATCTTATTAAAAATTACAAATGGGAGGAAGGCGAAGCGTGTATGAATTCAGGAAAAACAAGTAATGATGTTGCTTTTAAATTAGGACAGGCTTTTTCGATCTTGGAGGCAATTCAGATTGGTGCGAATAAGATAAATACGAACAAAGAAATAAAATCTACCATTCGAGATCGTTATTTTAACTCTGCCTGCGTAACGCCAGCGATGGTATTTCCGATTTTGATGAGATTGAAAAACAGTCATATACGAAAATTGGAAAGAGATAAACCAAATTTGGCAAAATATTATGAGGATAGACTGAGAGAAATTTTCGAAGAAGTAGAATATTTTCCAAAAAGATTATCATTGGAAGAACAGGGAAAATTTATTTTGGGCTATTATCATCAGAAACAGAGCAAAAATGAAAAACAGGAGGAAAAATAAATGAGTGATGTAATCAAAAACAGATATGAATTTGTAATACTGTTTGATGTGGAAAATGGCAACCCAAACGGAGATCCAGATGCTGGAAATATGCCGCGTGTTGACCCTGAAAGTGGCTTAGGTCTTGTTACAGATGTGTGCCTGAAAAGAAAGATCAGAAATTATGTTGAAACCGTAAAAGAAGACGAGGATGGCTATAAAATCTATATTAAAAAAGATGTTCCGCTTAACCGAGGTGATCGGGAAGCATGCGTATCGGTGGGGGTCAATGAAACAGAAGACAAAAAAGTGACAGAAAAACTGAAAAAATTGAAAAGAAATGATCCGGATGCAGATGTAAAATTAAGAAATTATATGTGTGATCACTTTTTCGATATCCGAACCTTTGGTGCGGTCATGACGACCTTTGTGAAAGCATCACTGAACTGTGGTCAGGTAAGAGGCCCGGTGCAGATTGGATTTGCACGCAGTATTGATCCGATTATCAGTCAGGAAGTTACAATTACCAGAGTTGCCATCACAACGGAAAAGGATGCAGAAGATAAAAACACAGAGATAGGGCGTAAAAGTATTGTACCTTATGCATTATACCGTGCGGAAGGATTCATCTCAGCAAACCTTGCCCGTAAAGTAACGGGATTTACAGAAGAAGATCTTGATTTGCTGTGGGAAGCAATTATCAATATGTTTGAGCATGACCATTCTGCAGCGAGAGGCAAAATGGCGGTTCGTGAACTGATTGTATTCAAGCATAGTAAAGAACTTGGTGACTGCCCTGCATATAAGTTATTTGACGCGGTAGAAGTAAAAAGAAAGGAAGATGTAGAATATCCAAGAAAATATCAGGACTATACAGTTACTTTGCACAAAGAAGACATTCCTGAGTCAATTCAGGTGAAAAGGATGGTCTGATGGAATATACAGAAGATGAGTATCTGATGATATCCGGAATTCAGCATTTCAAATTCTGCCGAAGACAATGGGCATTGATTCATGTGGAGCAGCAGTGGGCTGAAAACGTACATACCGTCACGGGTGAACTAATGCATAAAAAGGCACACGATCCTTATTTGACAGAAAAACGGAAAGATACGATTATTGTTCGTGCGCTGCCGGTTTCTTCGAGAGAACTTGGGATCAGCGGGGAGTGTGATGTAGTTGAATTCCAGAAGTGTGAAGATGGAATTCAACTGCATGGACATAGAGGATTGTATTCTGTGTTTCCTGTGGAATACAAGAAAGGCAAACCTAAGCTTACGGAAGAAGACAAGCTTCAGGTGGTGGCACAGGCGTTATGTCTGGAGGAAATGTTTTCGACCAGAGTGGCGCAGGGAGCAATTTTCTATGGCGAAACAAGAAGACGGGAGCAGATAGAAATTACAGAAGAATTGCGGGAAGAAGTAATTCATATGTTGGCGGAAATGCATCAATATTATGCACGAAAGTATACACCAAAAGTGAAACCGAGCAAAGCATGTAATGCATGTTCACTAAAGGACATCTGCCTTCCGAAACTGAATAAGACGGTTTCAGTGAAAACCTATATCGAACAGAGACTGGAGGAAGAGGAATGAAAAAGCTATTAAATACGTTGTATGTTACTTCTGAGAACAGTTATCTGGGACTTGACGGGGAAAATATTGTTATCTATGAGGATGATAAAGAACTCGGAAGATTGCCGCTGCATAATTTGGAGAGTATTGTATCCTTTGGTTATCGTGGAGTAAGTCCGGCGTTAATGGGAGCTTGCTCGGATCGAAATATAGCATTGTGTTTTCTGACACCACAAGGAAAGTTTCTGGCTAGAGTAACGGGAAAAACAAAAGGAAATATTGTTCTGCGGGAACAGCAATACAATAGCTGCATGGATTCGAAAATCAGTCTTGAAATTGCGAAAAATTGTATTCTGGGAAAAGTATACAATGCAAGATGGGTACTGGAACGAGCGGTGCGAGACCACGGAATGCAGATTGATGCGGAGCGGGTCAAAACGGCGTCTATGAATCTGAAAAATTCTTTGAAGCTGATTCAAAATTGTGAGTCAAAAGAGCAGTTAAGAGGATTTGAGGGTGAAGCAGCAAGTGTTTATTTTGGCGTGTTTGACGAATTGATTTTGCAGCAGAAGAAAGATTTCAAGTTTGAAGGGCGGAACAAAAGACCGCCTATGGATAACATGAATGCAATGCTGTCATTTGTGTATACGCTTCTGACGAATAATATTGCAGCGGCGTTGGAAGGGGTCGGTCTGGATCCTTACATGGGCTATCTGCATACCGAAAGACCGGGCAGAGCTTCGCTGGCACTGGATATGATTGAAGAACTTAGAGCTGTTATGGCGGATCGCTTTGTGCTGTCACTTGTTAATAAGAAAATCGTCAATGGAAAGAATTTTACCAGAAAAGAAAATGGCGCAGTTTTGATGGACGATGAACTTCGAAAGAAACTGCTGACAGAGTGGCAGAATAAGAAAAAAGAAACAATTATGCATCCCTATCTAAACGAAAAAGTGGAATGGGGAATGGTTCCTCATGTGCAGGCGATGCTGCTCGCAAGATATCTGCGAGGGGATCTGGACAGCTATCCTGTATTTTTGTGGAAGTGAGGTGGGAGGATGCTGGTATTGATCACATATGATGTCAATACGGAAACTGATGCGGGGAAAAAACGTTTACGTAAAGTCGCCAAACAATGTACCAACTACGGAAGACGGGTGCAAAATTCTGTATTCGAATGTATATTGGATAATGCACAGTGTATTGTATTAAAATCTATTTTAGCAGACATTATCGATGAAGAAAAAGACAGTCTTCGGTTTTATTATCTGGGAAACAATTATAAAACTAAAGTTGAACATATCGGTGTAGAACGTGGTACAGCTATAGATCAGGTGTTGATTTTTTAGGTGCGAATCGGTAGTACACAGAAAAAGCCCGGGAGATTCGCACCTGAAAAAGTGCACAAAAGGTGCTGGAATTGAGAAGATGGGGAAGAAAAGAATGGAAAGGGAAGGAGGAGAAAGATGAAGCGTTGTGAGAAATGGTTAAAAACATAGGGTGAATTTTAGATAAAATTGAAGTCGCTCCCCTCGCGGGAGCGTGGATTGAAATCATATAATGCCATATTACATCTGTAATGACCGTAATGTCGCTCCCCTCGCGGGAGCGTGGATTGAAATTCTTATACTTTTTATCTGCTATCTCTACAAATGGTCGCTCCCCTCGCGGGAGCGTGGATTGAAATTTTGGCGAAAATGTATTCAATGACACTGTAATGGTCGCTCCCCTCGCGGGAGCGTGGATTGAAATTTTTCTAGATAAGCTCTCAATCCAACCCTGAGACGTCGCTCCCCTCGCGGGAGCGTGGATTGAAATCACGTTTATTCATGATGACGGTATCAACGCCCCAGTCGCTCCCCTCGCGGGAGCGTGGATTGAAATTTGCTATAATTACATTTGTAGCGTAAAAAAGAAAAGGTCGCTCCCCTCGCGGGAGCGTGGATTGAAATATCATGGCAGCTCCTCAATCTTGATGTAAATGCCGTCGCTCCCCTCGCGGGAGCGTGGATTGAAATTTTTTTCAGACACGCGAACGGTTTGTTCACTGTGTCGCTCCCCTCGCGGGAGCGTGGATTGAAATGGAAATCTTGTGGCCGGAACCGGCGTGACAACGATGTCGCTCCCCTCGCGGGAGCGTGGATTGAAATGACAAAAAAGAAAGCGAGGAAATAAGCGAATGAGGTCGCTCCCCTCGCGGGAGCGTGGATTGAAATCTTGATGTAACCGGCGTCGCGGTCTTCCAGGACTGTCGCTCCCCTCGCGGGAGCGTGGATTGAAATTTTAAGCGCATACCGGCGATCATTTTCCAAACCAGGGTCGCTCCCCTCGCGGGAGCGTGGATTGAAATAATGATTTGTCGTATGACATGAAATTTGTAGACGTCGCTCCCCTCGCGGGAGCGTGGATTGAAATGACATTGATTTTGTGGAGAAAACAATCAACGTCAAGTCGCTCCCCTCGCGGGAGCGTGGATTGAAATGTTTCTATGGTTATAATATATCACATATTGCGCAAGTCGCTCCCCTCGCGGGAGCGTGGATTGAAATTTGACGAAGTTTGAGCAACCCCTAGACACTGGATCGTCGCTCCCCTCGCGGGAGCGTGGATTGAAATAGATTTTTCAGGGCATCACTATCAAGCAGGTAACGTCGCTCCCCTCGCGGGAGCGTGGATTGAAATACAGAAACCGGTGAAAAAGACGACGTTAATGTTTCGTCGCTCCCCTCGCGGGAGCGTGGATTGAAATGTTTCCCGATGCCTGTTATTTTTGCACCCTTTTTCGTCGCTCCCCTCGCGGGAGCGTGGATTGAAATGCTCTTTCTGCCGGAATTGCGCCGGCGCAAAAGGTCGCTCCCCTCGCGGGAGCGTGGATTGAAATTGCTCAAAATCTACGTCTGTAATGTTCAGGCGTTCGTCGCTCCCCTCGCGGGAGCGTGGATTGAAATTAAATATTATAATCATGGTGTTGGAGGAAGACGTTGTCGCTCCCCTCGCGGGAGCGTGGATTGAAATCGTGGTATTCCCGTCCATGGAAGTGTGTGTTAAGGTCGCTCCCCTCGCGGGAGCGTGGATTGAAATGATCTGCTTCTTCCAAACCGCGCCGTAAATCTGAGTCGCTCCCCTCGCGGGAGCGTGGATTGAAATAAAATCACGACCACGTTATGCAATATGCGAAAAAGTCGCTCCCCTCGCGGGAGCGTGGATTGAAATCAATCTGCAGCGGAAGAAAGCATACGCGACCATCCGTCGCTCCCCTCGCGGGAGCGTGGATTGAAATCATACGCACAGCCATATTCCACCCATTTTCGGAGTCGCTCCCCTCGCGGGAGCGTGGATTGAAATCATCCTTACTGTGTGTAGGTTCCGGCCACCGAATCTCGTCGCTCCCCTCGCGGGAGCGTGGATTGAAATATCACGTAAACCTCAAACATTGCCCCGTCTCCCTCGTCGCTCCCCTCGCGGGAGCGTGGATTGAAATTTTCTGTGTTGATCCATTCCGGATGTGCTTTCGCGTCGCTCCCCTCGCGGGAGCGTGGATTGAAATGAGTTGATGAAGAGCCAGTGGGACAAGAATACCTCGTCGCTCCCCTCGCGGGAGCGTGGATTGAAATTACAGGTGCCTATAAATGTAAGATTGAAAATATTGTCGCTCCCCTCGCGGGAGCGTGGATTGAAATGGCAATATGGATGCTCTCTGCGGAGACGGACTGACCGTCGCTCCCCTCGCGGGAGCGTGGATTGAAATAAATCGTCCACGGCAATTTTTTTCTCATTTCCGTCGTCGCTCCCCTCGCGGGAGCGTGGATTGAAATAATTAATAGAATAGCACGTCGCAAACAAAAAATCGTCGCTCCCCTCGCGGGAGCGTGGATTGAAATCACGGTGTCCAAGACTTATGTGACGCAGACTACCTGTCGCTCCCCTCGCGGGAGCGTGGATTGAAATGCCTGGCGGACAAGGTGGAAGAGTACACACAGGGTCGCTCCCCTCGCGGGAGCGTGGATTGAAATTGAACGTCGATCTGTGGGAGTTCCCGAAATTGGGTCGCTCCCCTCGCGGGAGCGTGGATTGAAATGTCGACGAATGTATCAACCAGGACAAGCCGGTTCAGTCGCTCCCCTCGCGGGAGCGTGGATTGAAATTTTTGCTTTTGAGCTGGAGCAACAGGAGCGAGAACCGTCGCTCCCCTCGCGGGAGCGTGGATTGAAATCCTTATTTTTTACCCTTGCGCAGCCAGGGCGGGGTCGCTCCCCTCGCGGGAGCGTGGATTGAAATCGGTTGGCCTTGAGCTGTATGTACTGGTGGTCGTGTCGCTCCCCTCGCGGGAGCGTGGATTGAAATAGTCCATATCCCAGGTCGTTGATTACTGCATCCAGTCGCTCCCCTCGCGGGAGCGTGGATTGAAATGCCGAAAGCCGCAGGCCGTACCGGCGCGCGGTCGGTCGCTCCCCTCGCGGGAGCGTGGATTGAAATTGTGGTCGCATCCGTGCAGAGCTGCGCTTTTTCTTGTCGCTCCCCTCGCGGGAGCGTGGATTGAAATCTGATCCGGCTCGCCTGGCTGCTCCGTCGCCGCTTGTCGCTCCCTTCGCGGGAGCGTGGATTGAAATAAGAGTGATAACACTGATTCGGAGCCTGAGCGACGGTCGCTCCCCTCGCGGGAGCGTGGATTGAAATGAAGTCATCCGCGTTTCCATACGCCCAGGATAAGGTCGCTCCCCTCGCGGGAGCGTGGATTGAAATTACGTGTCCGGACTCAACTTCCAGGCGAAAATCTGTCGCTCCCCTCGCGGGAGCGTGGATTGAAATCACAGTCCCTCGTAGGCTGTCATTTTCCGCGCCGCGTCGCTCCCCTCGCGGGAGCGTGGATTGAAATCGCTCATTGTTTGAAAGTTCCCGTTTTTCACTTCCGTCGCTCCCCTCGCGGGAGCGTGGATTGAAATTGGCATGGCCGCCCGAGGCTTTGCGGCTCGGGTAGTCGCTCCCCTCGCGGGAGCGTGGATTGAAATAAAAGATCTTTGATGCAATCCCGGAGAAGTCCTTTGTCGCTCCCCTCGCGGGAGCGTGGATTGAAATAAGAAAACGGTAAACCGATTTTGCCAGCTCGTCGTGTCGCTCCCCTCGCGGGAGCGTGGATTGAAATATTACCTACTTTTTCAGTCTGACTTCGGTCGGATGTCGCTCCCCTCGCGGGAGCGTGGATTGAAATTATATACATGTTATTATAACACATGGTCAGAACATGTCGCTCCCCTCGCGGGAGCGTGGATTGAAATCGTGTATAACTGGAAGGTTTCAGCTGCTGCTCCAGGTCGCTCCCCTCGCGGGAGCGTGGATTGAAATTGTTTTTCCGTCACTCAAGCTCACCTCATTTCTGTCGCTCCCCTCGCGGGAGCGTGGATTGAAATATTTTTACAGCCGTTTCCGTCCAACGGATTGAAGGTCGCTCCCCTCGCGGGAGCGTGGATTGAAATCTGCATAGTCATCCCGCTGATGGCCATCGGCTGCAGTCGCTCCCCTCGCGGGAGCGTGGATTGAAATCTGGATAAAGAAAAAGCGTATAAATACGCCGAACGTCGTAAGCGTCCAATAAGAGGGTGTATCGAAATTTCTGGCTGT
>UMHW01001871.1_pt1 | contig 15466 bp, 7 predicted proteins | sample 1965631 | NCBI WGS metagenome assembly UMHW01 (sample SAMEA4836107, study PRJEB28245) | human gut metagenome | biome: gut microbiome; material: fecal sample | place: Denmark | collected 2008
ATAAAGGATGAAAGAGGAGCCATTGTAGTTGAGGCAACAATTTCGTTTACTGCCTTTATTTTCCTGTTGTACATCATCTATTCGATAGTTGATATATGCTACATACAGGCAAAGATGAGCATAGCGTTAAACAGTGCGGCGACAGATATCTCGCAGTACTCCTATCTGTATTATAAGTTTGGTATTGATTCGGTGGACAATGCAGCAAGCAATGCGGCTTCAAGCAGTAGGGCATTGGCAAAGCATACATTAAAGGGTATGGATGAGCTAATGACGGGAATATCGGATATGGATAGCAGTTTGTCAGATATAGAGAATGGCTCTTCTGATTTTGAAAGTCTAATGACCGCTTATGATGAGACAAAGGGTGGAGCATCAGATTTGGCTGCCAATATTAATGACTATGGAGATGCTTTGGCAGAAGATCCTATGGGCTTTGTAAAGGGTATGGGTATGCTTGCATTGAATGAGGGTTCGTCTGCAGGCAAGTCATATCTGGCACAGTCTATGGGAAGAGCTTTTATGAAGAAGAATCTTAAGGATTCAAATGGTGGGGATGTCAACGCTTTTTTGAAACAGTATCATGTAAAGGATGGTCTGGATGGGCTTTCGTTTGCTGGCACGGAGTTCTTGGTATCAACGGATGGCAAATCAAGTAATGCCCTAAGGTTGACTTGCTCATATGATGTGAAGGTTGTCAATCTGCTTAATACAGATATCACCATCAGATTTTGTCAGAGTGCATCAACCGATGTGTGGGGCAAGGGAGTTAGTGCGAAAAAATAGGTGGATTAGGAATTATGAAAACAAATGATATTTTAATGATACTCATTTCAATTATTCTATGTGGAGTGAGTATCTATATACTGATCAGAAATAAAGAAAAAAAGAGTAAAAAGCTTATTGTCTATTGTATTATAGGTATGTTTCTTGTCATGATAGATGCTTGTATGCTTCAGTTCTTTTATCACGATAATGCAATTTACAAGAATTTTAGGATGATAGCACTTCTTTCAATTATGGCATCTGTTGCATATGTTGATTTCACGGAGCTAAGGATTCCAAATGAATATATTATTACAGGACTTGTATACTGGGTGTTAAGTATATTTGTTGAGCTGATATGTGGCAGTCAGTTTATTGTTGCCAATATCATTTCTTCGCTTATTGCAGCGGCAGCCCTGTTTATAGCTTCTTTGCTTTGCAAGATATGTATCAGGGGGTCGATTGGCGCCGGGGATATAAAGCTGTTTGTGGTTATGGGGCTATTGCTTGGACTTGATGGAATATGGAGCGCTATATTTTTATCTCTCGTTTTATCATTTATCACAGCAATTTATTTTCTTATTACAAAAAGAAAAGGCAAAAAGGATGCAATGGCATTTGGTCCGGCTCTTGCTATAGGAACGTGGTTATCAATATTTTTGACCGGAATGTAGAGGATATACAATGAAGAATTATAAATTTTTAGTACCTATATTGCTTGTAGCATTGTTAGGAGGATCTGTATATAAAACATACAGTGACAGAGAAAAAATTAATAAACAATATGATAATGATATAACTCAGGCCAGACAGAATAGGAAGCTTGAGGTTTATGTGAATGCAGAGGAGGACTATCTTGATGCCTTAAAGCTTAAAGATTCAGCGAAGCTTCGGGCAGAGCTGGGAGAGATGTATATAGAAGCGGAGGATTTAAGAACAGCTGCCAAATGGGGAGAGTCTCTCATAAGTGAATATCCAAAGGAACAGGTGGGATATGAGTTTTTGATTCAGGTGTATTTGGAGCAAAAAGACTATGCCTCATGTTTCAGGATAAAGGATGAAGCGGATGGACTGAAAATTTCATCAAAGAAGATTGAAGAGATTATTTCAGATATCAAATATGAGTATTATCTCGAAGGTGAATATGCACAGGTAGAGGAGTTCAGTAATGGCTATGCAGCAGTAAAGAAAGAAAAAAAGTGGGGCTATCTGAACAGCAAAGGGCATCGTGTAATAGAATCCGAATTTGAAGAGGCGGGAGCGTTTGCTAAAGAGGTTGCACCTGTTATAGATGACAAAGGCAGGGCATTTTATATAGACAACGAGGGCAACAGAAAGATAGTCATTGATTTTGTCGACAATATTGAGAAGCTGGGATATATGTCAATGGATAATATTTTTCCAGTAAATGATGGCAAAAAATGGAGCCTGTACAATTTGGACAGCAAGAAAAAGATAGCTGGTGACTATGATGAGGTTTCAGCCATGGGAAATGGAGTAGCAGCTGTCAAGTCTGATAATAAATGGAGTCTTATTGATACCAATGGAAAGAAAGTAACAAAAGATAAATATGATTCGGTTGTTATGGACAGTAAAGGAATAGTATGTAGAAACGATAGGGTATTTGCAAAGCAGAATGGATATTATTATTTATTTGATTCTAAAGGCAATAAGGTTGTAAAAACTAAATTTGATGATGCACGGCTATTTGCAGATGATGGATATGCCGCAGTATGTGTGGACGGCAAATGGGGATTTGTTGATAAGGATGGTAAACAGATGATTAAGCCTCAATTTAATGAGGCTCATAGCTTTTCAAACGGATTGGCGGCCGTCAGATTTACAAATGGCTGGGGCTATGTAGATGAAAAGGGTAATAAAGTCATTGCGACAGGATTTGATGATGCGTGCGATTTCAATGAACAGGGCAAGACATTTGTTAAGATGGATGATAAATGGCAGGTTTTGACACTATATTTATACAATCATGAATCATAGAACAAAGGAGACAAAGGCATGAGTTTTACATATGAAAATCAAGGAAACAATACTTATCTGGTATATAAAATAGGAGCTTCGGATAATGTGGATACAATGAGCCTTGGAATGATTACTAATAATAAGATAGATGGAATTGTTCCGACTCTGTTCACACAGTCAGATACTGATAGATTTATTAAATATAATATTTCTGCAAAAGTGTCAGCAAAAGAGTTTTTATCAGGAGTTGTAAATAAGAAGAGATTACTAGGTGTGTTTATCAGCGTATTAAAGGCAATTAAATCAACAGAGGAATATATGATTGATGCGAGAAGACTGTTGATTGATTTGGAACATATCTATGTTGATGTGTCAAAGTGTGATGCAATGCTTGTATGTCTTCCTTTGGTCAGACAGAATGAGTCTGTTAATATTCCTATGTTTTTTAAGCAGATAATGTTTAGTACACAGTTTGACCAAAATGAGAATTGCGATTATGTTGCACAGATTATTAATTATCTGAATAGTACACCTGTATTTTCTGTGGATGCTTTTGAAAAGCTCTTGATGGATATAGATGCTGATAATTTAAATATTGCAGCTTCAAAGGCTGTTGTTGGTCAGCAAAAACCGGTTCAACCACAGAGCCAGTCACAGAGTCAGCAGCCTAAACCTATGCAGCCTGCTATGAATCAGCTAAAGAATGAACAGGTACAGACAAATATGCCATCTCAGGGGAAAATGCAATCACAGCGTGAAACACAATCAGCAAATAATGTGGTACAGCCTAATCAGGTGAATTTTGCAGTACCTAATATGAATCCACAAAACCAGAATAGAATTAATAATAATGTGCAGATGGGGACGAATATTTCAGGTACATATGTGGAAACAACAAGTGAGAAGCAGATGTCCATGTTTGGACTTTTGACACATTACAGTAAAGAAAATAAGCAGATTTACGAGAGACAAAAAGCCCAAAGAAAAGCTCAAAAGGAAGCAGAAAAAAACGGAGCAGCAATGCCTGGTCAAAATGTGAAGCCATCAAATGTTTCCTTTGCCATCCCAGGCCAGCCACCACAGCAGCGTCCACAGCCGGCACAGCCACAAACTGTAATGCCACAGCAACCTCAACAACAATTCGCACAGCCACAGCGACAGTTCACTCAGTCGAATCAGTCGCAGCGTCAGTTTGCACAGCCACAACCGATGCCACAGACACAGCAAAAGCCGGTGCAACAGGTTCAGCCACAGCCGATGCAGAATCAAAATACAAATACAGGCATGACCGGAAATCCATCAGTTCCACCACAGATTTTGGAGAACATGACAAAGGCCGGTAATTTTGGAGAGACTACAGTGCTTGGAGTCGGTTCAGAGGCTGGAGAGACCACTGTTTTGGGAGCATCACAGGCTCAGATTATTAAGCCTTATCTGCTCAGAATAAAGAATAATGAGAGAATAGAACTCAACAAGCCGGTATTTAGAATAGGAAAAGAAAGAAGCTATGTGGATTATTTTGTGAGTGACAATACAGCGGTCAGCAGAAGCCACGCAAATATCATTAACAAGGATAATGAGTTTTATATTGTTGATACCAATTCAACAAACCATACATATGTGAATGGTTCGATGATTCAAAGCAATGTGGAGACTAAAATCGAGCATGGAACAAAAATCAGACTGGCGAATGAGGATTTTGAATTTTTCATGTACTAGTAAACAAAAATCATAGGTTAAATATTATATTTATTGAGGAAATGGTATGGATTACGAAATTGCAGCCCAGACAGATGTGGGAACAGTCAAGAGAACAAATCAGGACAGCATAATGATGAAACGTATTTTTACCAATCTTGGGAATATGGTTTTTGCGGTATTGTGTGACGGTATGGGAGGTCTTGCGAAGGGTGAGCTTGCCAGTGCTACGGTTATAAGAGCATTTGATAAGTGGGTCAATGATGATCTGCAGATGATTTGTCAGAATGGACCCGGATATATTAAGGATTCTGTAATAAGGGCACAGTGGGAGAGTATAGTAGCAAATCAGAATCAAAAAATCAAACAGTATGGAGCAGGTCAGGGCGTTAATCTTGGAACCACTGTAGTAGCACTTCTTGTCACTGACAGGAGATACTATCTGATGAATGTTGGGGATTCAAGAGCATATCTTGTAAATGATAAGCTCATACAGCTTACAAAGGATCAGACGTTTGTAGGTAGAGAGATAGAGCTGGGTCATATGACAATAGAGCAGGCTAAAACAGACCCACGCAGAAATGTACTTTTACAGTGTGTGGGTGCTTCTGAGATTGTTAATCCTGACATGTTTTTTGGAGATGTGCAAAGTGGTACGGAGTTTCTGCTTTGTTCGGATGGTTTCAGACACGAGATTACATCTGATGAAATTTATCAGGCAATCAGACCATCATTTATGACAAACAGGGATGTGATGAATAGGCAGCTTCGTTCTCTGATAGAGCTCAACATGCAGCGTAGGGAGAGAGACAATATCACAGCAGCGCTGATTAAGGTACAGTAGGAGGAAAGTTTATGCTTGAGATTGGTTCTCTTGTTGATGGAAAATACAAGATACTGAATGAAGTGGGCCATGGTGGAATGAGTATCGTCTACCTGGCTATGAACGAAAAAGCAAATAAGCAGTGGGCTATTAAAGAGGTACGAAAAGACGGTGTAAAGGATTTTGAGGTTGTGAAGCAGAGTCTTGTGGCTGAGACAGACATGCTAAAAAAACTTAATCATCCTTATCTGCCGGATATTGTGGACGTCATAGAGGATGACGACAGATTCTTGATCGTCATGGATTACATACAGGGAAATTCACTTAGCAAGGCTATTGAAGAGTATGGCGCATTGCCTCAGGATGATGTGATTCATTGGGCTAAGCAGCTGTGCGATGTGCTTGGATATCTGCATTCACAGAATCCACCTATCATATATCGAGACATGAAGCCTGCCAATATCATGCTTAAACCTGATGGCAATATCACACTTATTGATTTTGGAACAGCAAGAGAGTTTAAAGAAAAAAATCTGGCTGATACGACATGTCTCGGAACTATGGGATATGCAGCTCCGGAGCAGTTTGGAGGAATGGGACAGACGGATGGCAGGACAGATATTTATTGTCTTGGTGCTACACTATATCATCTGGTTACAGGAAAGAACCCATGTGAGCCACCTTATGAAATCAGGCCGATCAGAGAGATAAACCCAAGTCTGTCAGGTGGTCTTGAAAGAATCATTTTAAAGTGTACACAGCCTAATCCGGCTAACAGATATCAGAATGCGGCAGAGCTTATGTATGCTTTGGAGCACTATGATGAGATAGATGATATATATAGAAAAAAACAAAAAAGAAAGCTTGCAGCTTTTATCACTACGTCGGTAATTACAGTGATTTTGGGAGCAACCTCTATATGGGGATATGTTTCAGCCGAGAATAAAAAAAGTGAAAACTATGATAACATTCTGAAAACGGCAGATACTTATGAGGACTATTACAATGCGATAATTACAGACCCTACCAGAACAGATGCATATCTGAAGCTGAATGATATGCTTACAAGTGATTTTGTATTGGACAAGGATGAGGCAAACATACTTACAAAGATACAGGTCGGACTGGATAGAAAAAACAGCGATGGATATTCGCAGACGTATGATGTGCTTTCGGATTTGAAAAAGAAAAATCCTGACGGATATCAGGAGGTCTGCTATCAGTATGGTGAGAGCTTTCTTTTCTACTATGATATAAATGTGGAAAAGGACAGATATGCCAATGCCACCAAGTGGTACAAGGATGCTGTGCAGAAATATCCTGTTGCACAGATATATTGTGATATCTCCGATTGTCTGGATCTCATAAGCCAGTATGGTGGAGCAAAGGTTAAGCAGACAGAGAAGATGTATGAAGAGTATGCAAATCTTTGGAAAAAAGTTACAGAGCTGGAAAAGGAATCTGAACAGTTTGACAGTGTGGATTCAAAGCTTCAGGTGTGGAATGAAGTAGATGATATTGTAAACAACAATATTTCTCCTCTTTTGGAGGTGACATCCAAGGATGATGTGATTGCACTTTTGGATGCTATATCAGACAGTTCGACTAAGGTTGACAAATCGGTTATTGCAGATGATATGAAAAAGCTTCAGGACAACATCGAGTCGACAAAGCAGAAGATAAACACGGTAAAGGAGGCTGAGAAAGAATGACATATGATATTTACAGGCTGATTTTTATCGTGGGTGCCATATCGTGTGCTGTAATGTTTGTGGTTTCAGTGATACTATTTATTACACTTAAAATTCCAAATGTAATTGGCGATTTAACAGGCAGAAATGCAAAAAAGGCAATTGAAAATATTAGAAAGCAGAATGAAGCCTCCGGTGGAAAAGCTTATAAGGCAAGTGCAGTTAATCTGGAAAGAGGCAGACTGACAGATAAAATGACTCCGTCAGGAAATCTACAAAGACGTGGAATCACAAGTGGTTTTGGGGTTCATACAGAAAAAATCAGCACGATGAAGCTAGAACAGCAGGCGTCTGTTGGAATGGATACAGATAATGAAAGTAATGAGACGATGGTTCTTGAACAGAATTACTCAAATGAGACAACAGTTCTCAGTCAGCAGAATGTTGGGGAAACAACGGTACTTTCATCACATATGCCACAGAATCCAAGCGAGACAACAGTTCTCAATCAGTTTATGGTATTAGAGGATATTACCTTTATACATACAGATGAAATAATTTAAAGCAAAGGAGTGAGTAGCATGAGAAAACGCATGATGGCCTTTTTAATGGCCCTACTTATGGTTGTCACCATTTTGCCGGCAAACTTCACGATAGTTGAAGCGAATGACACAAATGGTGCTATCTACCTTAAGGTGACAGGTGCTTCGGACTGGGCCAAGGCAGGTGATATCAAGGTAACTGTTACTGACAGTACCGGAAAAGAAGTTGACCAAAAGTTTGTGAAGACCAAAGTGGTTGAGGCACAAACTGATTCTGGAAATACAAATCCAGATAATACAAATCCAGATAATACCGATTCAGGTAATAACAATCCGGGTAATACTGATACCGGTAAGGATGACGCTGCTGGAAAGGATACTGAAAATACAGGCTCAGAAAGTGGCTCTGACAATTCAAATGAGCCTGCCGGACAGGCAGATGAACAGCAGGATGCTAAGCCTGTAGCACCCAATAGCATAAAAATTGCTGTGACAGATCTTGTCGAGGACAGTAAGTACTCTGTGGATATATCTTCTGATGGATATCTTTTCTGGAAGAAGGAATGCACCGCTGTGAAGGCTTCTGACAGTCCAGCTTATACAAAGATTGCAATGGTTCAGGACACATATACAGAGTTTGCTTTCTCCACAAATTTTAATGACTGGAAACTAGATACTACTCAAAAACTTGCTGTGAATGGCGCGGGTAATAATAGTGTTAAATATGCATCTTCAGATCAGAAAATTGCATATGTTGATGGAAATACAGGTGTAGTAACTATAAGGAAAGCCGGAAAAGTTTCTTTTACGGCTACACTATCTGTTGGTGATAGTTATAAGACAATCACACAGTCTGATGTAGTAATTGCAAAATTAGAACAGACACTTTCATTTACTGATACAAAAGCAGAGGTTTATGTAGGTGATGAGGTTGCAGCAGCTGCAAGCTCAAGTGCTAGTGATACCCAAGGCAAAATCACTTATAGTGTGGTTAACGGAGAAGAGTACATCACAAAGGATACTGATTTTGCAAACAATGGTAAATGGACTGCAAAGAGCTATAATAACAGTGCTGATGGAGTAAAAGTTACAATCAAGGCTGCTATTGCAGAGGATGACAAATATAACAGTGCAGAGAAAACATATACTACAACAATAAAGCCATATGCTTACAATGATTTTAGAAAATATTGTGAGGTAGTTGGAACATCAAATACTGCTTCAGATGGAAACACCTGGTATTCAGAAGTGACCGGGATCAAGGCAAAAGATGGTTATAAAATCAAAGATTCTGATGGCAGCTTTGTAGAAGAAATTGCTATAGATGCCAATGGTATCACACAGGGCGAAAATCAATTTGCTCTTGTTATTGGACAGGAAAAGAAAAATTCAGAAAATGAAACTTTATCTTATATCAATGAGGGAACAGTAAGTGGAGCATACAACTATGATAGTGTAAAGCCTACACTTTCCATTGCAAAGGATAATGATGCAGACTGGATAAACAAAGATGTGGAAATTACAGCTTCACCGTCTGATGCTGGTTCGCAGATTGCGGCTGTTAAGTATACAGTGACAGATGAAAAAGATAAGCCGCTTCTTGAAGAAACAACAGTTAATCCTAATGCTGATGGAAGCTATTTGATTACATTACAGGCAAGTAAATTTGCCAATAAAGAAATCAAGATAAATGTTATAGCATACGATAATGCAGGTCTGAAATCTGATACACAGACTAAGATAATCAAATTTGATACAGCACTGCCTAAGGCGGAGCTGTCATTGAATAGTAATGAAGGTAAATATTATTTTACTGATAAAATATCTGTAGGTATCAGTGCTACTGATAATTTTTCAGGTATCGCTGGTATAAAAGCAGTTTATCTCACAGATGATGTGACAAGTGCTTCTGGATGGGACATTAAGAATATCGATTGGGATGCTGAAAATGTTCAAAATCTTAAAGCTGATGCTAAGAGTGTAACGATATCATTTACAGATACTCCAAATGCAGGAAATGTGTATGTCAAGGTGACGGATAAAGCAGGAAATGAAAAAATCACATCACTTTCTGACGATAAAAAGTTCCACTTTGATCATACTGCACCAACTGTAGGTATTGCATATTCTTCAGCTGATGAAAATACAACTAATGATAATTATTCACAGTTAAAGGATGGGGTAGAATACTACAACCATGACAGATATGCACAGATTACTGTAACAGATGCTTCTTTTAACAAAAATGCTACTCAAATTAAAGTAGCGGTTGATAATAAAAAGCCAGTAAATATATTAGATAACAAGGCAGAAGTACAAGGTGCTGCTATTGTAAAAACAGATGATGAAATCTGGACTGACAATAAAGATGGTTCATATACTGCAAAGCTTAAATTTACAGGTAATCATCTTTACAAAATTGAAGCTTCTTCAACGGATTTAGCAGGAAATAAAACGGAAGAAGGCACTGTAGCTGATAGCAAATCAAAGGAATTCTATATTGATGAGCTCGCTCCGGTTGGAAAAGTACAGTTCTCAACAGATAAAACAGATGCTGGAATAATTGGTAACTGGTGGGAAAATATATTAAATCCATTCACTGCAATATCTATTTTTAAACAAAATCAGTTGAATATTGTAGGTAGTGTAACTGACAAAGAAACCGGAAATTCCGGCATATGGACAGTTAGCTATTATGTAAATAAACTGGATACGGATACAGTCTTATCAGAGCCTAAGTTAAATAATTTATCTGCTGATAAATGGAAAGAAATTAAAATAAATAAATCAGATGATGGATACAGTTTTTGTGAGTCGTTAGACAAGTCCTATAATAAATATATAGTATATATAAAGATTGTAGATAACAGTGGAAATGTAAAATATATAAGTACAGAAGGTGCTGTAATCGATAACGAAGCACCTAAAATCACAGATGTAAATATAGTAGATAGTGATAATCAGGAAAATAAGCTTGAAGACGAAAATGCAGATTTGTGGAAACAGTCAAGTGTTTGTTTACAATTAAAGGCTACTGATAATCTTTCCGGTATTGACAGATATGAGTATAAGCTTGCAAGGCTGAATGACGATGGAACATATACTGTTTTACCATCTACTACAACTGTCACGTTGCAAGGCTCAGATCTTGGCACCTTGAATTATTCAACAGTGTTTAGTCTTTTAAAGAGTCGTGATTATGCAGCTGATACAAAGGCTCTTAAGGCTACAATAACAGTTTATGACAGGGCTAATAACTCTTCAACAGTTGAAAAAATAATCAATATCGATAAACAGGCTCCAACAGTTACCATCACACGAGATGATGGCAGCTCGACTTTAGATAATAGCAAAGGCTGGAATAACGATACCCTGACTTATACTGTTGTGGCAAAGGATGCAACAAGTGGTATTAAGGCAGAAAATGAAAATCCGGTTATTAATTATTATATTTACCTGAATGGCAAGAAAATGAAAACCGGAAAGGTAAATGTTATTGACAAGAAATTAGATGCTTCCGGAGCTTATACAGAGGTTGTAGGAAATATAACTATTTCAAAAGATAAAGCTTATGATTCCAATAATTTAACTATTGACGTAGATACTGTAGATGTAGCTGGAAATAAGTCTGTGTCATCAGCTGATACAACGGTTACAGCAAAGTATGATTTTACAGCTCCGACTGCAAAATTGGAGTTACAACAGGGCGTTGATGGTGATAAGTGGTTTACCAATGGTGCTACATTCACTGTTACTGCGCAGGACAATACTTCAGGAATTGAAAAAGTAGGCTATACAATTAAAAAAGCAGATGGAACTTATGTTGAGGGAAGTGCTGATGCTCCGGTAGAATTAATAACCGGTGTTGAAAGTGATGCAAAAGAGTATACAGATAGTATTAGCATACCTGATATGGCTGATTATGATACTGATAATTTGACAATCACAACATATACATATGACTTTGCCGGAAATAAGACAGAGTGTAGTCAGACAATTAAGCTTGATACAACAAACCCTACTGCTGATTTGACAGTAAATGCTGGTGCTAACCAGGATGGCTGGTTTAATTCCGGTGCAACACTTAGTGTAAAAGCATCAGATGCGACATCAGGTGTTGATAAAGTAGAATATTTTGTAAAAGCCAGCAAGGATTCAAACGAAAATCTGACAAGTGGTACATTAACTGCAGATACATTGCAAAAATCAGATAATGGTGATTTGACAGGAACAATAACAATTCCGAAAGATGCATATTATGATTCAAAGAATCTTTATGTTGAAACTAAAACGTATGACAAAGCAGGAAATAAGACAGAATGTAGTCAGACAATCAAATTTGATACAACACATCCTACAGCAGGTATAAGCCTTGACAAGAAAATGAAAAACAGCCTTAGTGACAAGGCGGGCTTTGATGGTGCAAAGCATTTCTACAATAGAGATGTGAAGCTTAATGTAACAGCAAATGATGCTACATCAGGAATCAAATCAATTAAGTACTATGTAACTGCTGCAGGAGATGTACCGACAGAGGAGACCTGGGCTGATACAAAAAATATAAATGTTAATAGTATTCTCCCGGAAAAACAGTCAGGAACAAATGACAAGCTGAATATTCCGATAACAGTATCGGATGAGTTTGCCAATTCAGCAGATAATCTCGGTGCAATCAATGTCTATGTTCAGGTTATAGACACAGCAGACAATGAGACAGTTGTCAGCCTGAAGGATGATGAGAAAGATGAGACATTCAGGATTGATACAACAAAGCCGGAGATTAATGTAGAGTATGCCTCTGAGAAGGATGCATACAGTGTAGTTGATAGTGCTGAGTATTACAATACAGAGCGTACAGCTAAAGTATCGGTTAAGGAAAACAGTGTATTCTTTAATCAGAAGCTTGTAAATATCTGGGTATCAGAGGATGGCGGAAAAGAAGTTGATATCAATAATAGTGATAAGCTTCCAGATGGTATCGTAAAGGATAGTGACTGGACTCTTGGAGCCGGAAAAGATGCTGTAAGTACACTTACTATTAAGTTTACCAATGATCATAAGTATACTATCCGTGTAGAAGCACAGGATTTGGCTGAGAATAAAGCTGATGGATACAAAATCAATAAATCTAATACATTTGTTATTGATAAGATAAATCCAACAGGTAACATGAAGTATAATTATCTGTCACAGGGAACTGATACTACATGGACATCCTTTGCAGATTGGAAGAACATCTTAAATGGTGGAAAATACGAGATATCACGTTTCTCTAAGGGAAAGATGTATGTTTCAGGTAGTGTAAGAGATGAATTCAGCGGAGTAAAAGAAGTAAGCTACAACGTTTCAAACAAGGATGGTGTATTTGCGGATGTGTCAGGAGTTACATCATGGACACCGATGAAATCAACCGGTAAGGATGGCTCATATGCTATCAGTTTACCGGAAAATGACATGAACTATGTTGTCTATCTGAAGATTGTAGATTATTCAGGAAATGTATCATATGTCAGCACAAATGGAGCAGTGATTGATACACAGGCACCGAAGATTAATGTAACACTTCCAACTGATATCAATGGCATCTATGCTTCGAATGTTAATGTTGGCGTGTCAGTATCGGACAATGCAGCAACAGGTGTTGTTTCAGGTATCAGAAGTGTATCATACAAGGTGATAAGCCTGGGTCAGCAGACACAGACAGGAGATTTGTATACATACACTGCAACAGCAGGAAGTTTGAATGATCTGACTAAGTCAGTATCAAGAAATTTCACAGTTGATGCGGGATTAAACAACAGTAACGATGTACAGATCGAAGTGACAGCTGTTGATAATGCAGGAAACACTTATAAGACAACAAATGTAATCAAGATTGATATCACGGCACCTACGATTGAAGTAAGCTATGATAATAACAGTGGAGATACAACATTTGGAGATGATACTTACTTTAAGGAGTCAAGAACAGCAACAGTTAAGGTTACTGAGCGTAACTTTGACCCTGCAAAGGTAATCCCTGTAATAGAGGCCAGTGCCGGAGGTGCTCCTTCTATATCAGGATGGACTACAGTTAGTGGTTCTGGAAACGGAGATGATACAGTTAATATTGCTACAATATACTATGGAAACGATGCTGATTATACCTTCAATATTTCAGCAGAGGATATCGTAGGAAACAAGAGCGGTGATGTCAATTATGGTAACTCACTTGCACCTACAAAATTTACTGTAGATAAGACTGTTCCGGTGATTTCAGTAGCATATGATAATAATAATGCAGCAGAGGCTGGTTTTTATAAGGAGCAGAGAACTGCTACTGTGACAATTCAGGAGCACAATTTTGAGACAAGCAGAGTTGTCCTAACAATGAATGCGACAGACAATGGAAATCCTGCTTCAGCTCCTACAATAAGTGGCTGGTCAGGAAGCGGTGATACACATACAGCAACAATCAGTTTTGCATCAGACGCTGTTTACACATGGACACTTGCATACACAGATAAGGCTGGTAACAAGGCAACTGACCTTGAGAATCAGAGCTTCTGTGTTGATCTTACAAAGCCTGCTATAACAATAAGTGGAATAAATCCTAATTCAGCAAACAATACTGATGGAAATATTGGTTTTGCTATTGAATGCACAGATACCAACTTTGGCACATTTACTCCGGTACTGACAGCTGTAGTATATGAGAATGGTTCTTTTGCAACAAAAGAAATCGAAGGAAGTGCTTCATCCGTTGGAAATGGAGAGAGAATTGAGTATGGAAACCTCGAGGAGGATGGAATGTACTCACTCAGATGTGCAGCAGTAGACAAGGCTGGAAATGCTTATGATACTGTAAATATTGTTGATGAAGATGGAGTATCTTCAACTGTAAACTTACAGGATGGAGATAATCTCATTGATTTCTCTGTCAACAGAAATGGCTCAACATTTGCATTAAATGATTACTCAATGGATGTAGTTAATGACTATTATGTACAGGAAACTGCAGAGGATATCGTATTCTACGAGACTAATGCTGATGAACTCTTAAACTACAATATCAAGCTTAATGGCAATGCCCTTAAGGAAGGTAACGACTACAAGGTAACAGAGTCAGGAGGAGACGGAAGCTGGTACAGATACGAGTATGCTGTAAATAAATCACTTTTTGATGATGAAGGTGAATACAATCTCGTCGTTGAGTCAGAGGACAAAGCCACATCAATGGCATATAGTGATTTGAAAAACGTTTCAGCTGATTTTGTAATTGATAAGACAGCTCCAACTTTCACAATCAGTGGAATTGAGGAAGACGGTAATTACAGAGGAACATCACAGAACGTAACTCTTGTTCCTACAGATGATGGAGGAAAGCTTGGACATGTCAAAGTTACAATACTTGACAAGGATGGAAAAGAACAGAAAGTCATTTCTGATATGTCAGGCGATGAACTTACAAAGTACCTGAATGGAAATGATGGAAAGATTAAATTTAAGGTACCGGAGGGCGTAAATCAGCAGGTTGCAATACTTTGTGCAGACTGCTCCATCGGAACAGATGGTGGAACCAATACAACTGATTTTATTTACAAGGGTATAACAGTTTCATCAAACGCTTTCATTCTTTTCTTTGAGAACAAGCCACTGTTTTATGGTGTGCTGGGTGTAGTTGCAGCAGCAATAATCGTACCAACAGGTTTTGTAATCTATAAAAAGAAAAGAAAAACTAAAAAAGAAGCATCAGAACAATAATTTAATGATCTGAATAGGAGCCGGTCACAAGATCGGCTCTTACTAAATAATTTGAGGGATGGACAAAGTAACACGTATATGCATAATGCTAATCAATCACAAGCCTGTTACAACAAGGTATATCACACCAAGCCCCCAGCTTGAAAATATGCCGTACAGTATCACGGGTCCTGCAATCTTGAATATCTGACAGCCTATGCCAAATACCTGCCCCTCCACCTGAA
>UMHW01046410.1_pt1 | contig 15189 bp, 9 predicted proteins | sample 1965631 | NCBI WGS metagenome assembly UMHW01 (sample SAMEA4836107, study PRJEB28245) | human gut metagenome | biome: gut microbiome; material: fecal sample | place: Denmark | collected 2008
CCCGGCGGATGCGCTCCGCCAGCTCCCGCCGAGCCCCCTTGTCCTGCAGCCGCTGCACCACCGCCTCTATGCCGCCGGTGAGAAAATCCGGGGGCAGGATGTGGATGAGCTGGGTGGAGCCTGCAGTGTAGGGATACACATCGCAGCCCACCTCCAGGCCCTCCTGCCGGGCCTTCTCCAGCATGGCCAGGGCCCGGGGGATCTTCACGCCCCAGTTGTCCCGGCCCATGGCCTTCAGATGGCTGATGTGAACGGGTATGCGCAGGGCCCGGGCCACGGCGAGCATCTCCTCCAGAGCCTCCAGCACGCCGCTGCCCTCCTGGCGCATATGCACTGTCACGGGGATGCTCTGCCCCCTCAGAGGCTCCAACGCCCGAATCAGCTCCTGTGTGGTGTAAAAGCACTCCGGGGCGTATCCCAAGCCCAGGGAGACGCCCAGGGCCCCGTCGGCCAGGGCCTGCTCCATGGCCCGATGGATGGTCTTATAGTGCCTGTCCTCCAAATGCTCCAAAGCATAACCCGCCGCAGAGGCGCGCAGCACGCCCGCACCCACCAGCATTCCGGTGTGAATGGGTGCCCCGGGCTGGCCGGAAAAATAGTCCGCCAGGGAATCCGTGGACACCTGCTTGGGCATCTCCCCGCAGATGGGCTGCAGGTAGGCGGCAATCTCCGCCCGTTTTGCCCGGCGCATGGGCGCGGCGGACAAGCCGCAGTTGCCGTTTACGATGGTGGTCAACCCCTGGCGCAGCTCCGGCTGGCCGAAGCCGGGCCGCCAGGCTGCCAGATCCGCATGGCGATGGATGTCGATAAAGCCCGGGGTCACCAGCTTCCCATCGGCGCTGATGATTCGCCGGGCGTGGGCTCCGGGCAGGGCGCCCACCTCCACGATCCTTCCGTTTTCCACCGCCACATCAGCGGCATAGGAGGCACTGCCGGTACCGTCCACCACGGTACCGCCCCGAATCAGCAGGTCTAACATCTCTCTTGTCCTCTTTTCACAGAATCATTCAGCAGGGGCAGCGTCACAGTAAACCGCGTTATGCCCTCTGCACTGGTGCAGCCGATGCTGCCGCCGTGGGTCTGCACAATACTCTGGGCGATGGCCAGGCCCAGGCCGAAGCCCTCCCCGCCGGTGCGGGACTCATCCACCCGGTAGAACCGGTCGAACAAATGCGGCAGCTTTTCCGCCGGGATGGTCTCCCCCCGGTTTTCTACCTGCAGGAGAGCGCCTCGCCCCTCCCGGCGCAGCAGCAGGCCCACAGGCGTCCCCGCCGCCGCATATTTCATGGCGTTATCCAGCAGGATATCCGCCAAGCGGCGCAGCTGCACGGCGCTGCCCCGCACTGTCAGCTCCGGCTGGATGTTGTAGCTAAGCTCCCGGCCGCTCTCAAAGGCCACCGGCTCAAAGGCCAGGGCACTCTCCAGCACCGTGTCCGACAGGTTTACAGCGTCCAGGGTCTGCTTTGCCCCGCTCTCCGTCCGGGCCAGGGTCAGCATATCCTCCACCAGGGCCTTCATCCGCAGGGATTCGACGCGAATCCCCTCCACATACTGTTTGGTCTTCTCCGGGTCCCGCTCTCCTCCCGCCAGCTCCGTAGAGGAAAGGATCACCGTCAGAGGTGTTTTCAGCTCATGGGACGCATCTGACACAAACTGCTTCTGCTCCTGCCAGGCCCGCCGCACCGGCCGCACCGCAAAGCCCGCCAGCCAATAGCTCAGGCCCGTCAGCACCAGCAGGGCCGTCAGGGTAACCAAGCCGCCGCGCAGCAGTAGGCTGCGCATGGTGGCCCGCTCCATGGAGCAATCGGTAAAGGCGATACGCACCGACACGACCCCCACCCGGCGCATATACCGCAGGGAATAATCCTTCAGCACACCGCTGTCGTTTTTCCCCTCCAGGGCCGAGCGTACGATATCCAGCACCAGGTCCTGATTTTCCAGGTTGTAGTAGCTGCTGCCGGAGAGGCGTATCGTTCCGCCGGTAAACACCTCTGCCACAAAACAGGGCTGGCCGCTGCTGCCGGGCAGCTGGTTCTTGTCGGCATTTCCCTCCAATGCGGCAGCCAGATGCTCCTCACTGCTATGCACCATCTGGCTGCGGGTGGACAGGGCCAGAACCACCAGGGCGCTCAGCAGCACCGCCGCCACCGTCACCAAACTGATGCCCACGATCTTCAGCCGTAATTTTCGGATCATTCCTTTTCCTCCAGGCAATAGCCCACCAGGCGCACTGTGCGGATGCGCATGTTAGAGCGTACCAGCTCCAGCTTCCGCCGCAGGAAAGAGATGTATACCTCCACATTGTTGTCCTCGGCATTGGACTCATAGCCCCAGGCCTTGAGCAGCAGCTGCTCCTTGGACAGGATCTGCCCGCCGTTGCGCATGAGCATCTCCAGCAAATCGTACTCCTTGCGGCTGAGCCGGGCGCTGCGCTGGCCGCAGGTCACCTGAAACGTCCCCGGATCCAGCACCAGGTCGCCCCGATGGATGCGATCGTCGCCGCCGCTCTCGCCGTTGCTCCGCCGCAGCAGCAGACGCACGCAGGCCAGCAGCTCCGGCGTCTGAAAGGGCTTGGTCAGGTAATAGTCCGCCCCTTGGTCCAGGCCCCGCACCCGGTCGCTCAGCTCGCCCCGGGCAGTGAGCATCAGCACCGGCAGGCGGCTGCCGGTGCTCCGCAGCCGCTGCAGCAGGGCAAAGCCGTCCAGCCCCGGCAGCATCACGTCCAGCACCAGCAGATCGTAGATCCCCGATAAAGCGTTGTCAAGGCCCGAGACGCCGTCGTTGCTCACGTCCACAGTGTAGCCCTCCCGGCGCAGCAGCTCCTGCAGATTCTGCGCCAGCCTTTTTTCGTCCTCCACCACCAGGATCCGCATTTCCCCGCCTCCCATTCGTTTTTTCTTAATTGTATACCGAAAAGCCCGCCGGAACAAGTCCCGTTGTATAGCCGTATGGTAAGCGGCCAGTCTTTAAAGAAAATTAAAAATGCGAATTTTGGCCGCCCCATTTTCCCGAAAACCGGGAGAGCACCTCATCCGCCCTCCCGGTTTTCGTTTTTATATGCTCTTTTGGGGTCATGCGCCCAGGGTCAGCAGATCCAGCAGTGCCTGAGCCGTGGCTGCAGACACCTTAAAAATGGCGGGGACATCGTTGTACATAGCAAAATAGCCGTCCTCATACGCCAGGCCAATGTAGACCGTAAAGCTGTCAGTGCTGCCGGTGCTGGTCAGATAGTTGACAGTGACCGTGGCCGCCGGGTCCGTCAGCCCGCAAATGGGCAGTGCGCCGGAGCTGGGGTTATAGTCCACGCAGGACTCCAGCTTCATGCCCTCGGCCAAGAGGGCTGTAAGCGCCGTCATCCGGTCGGACACGTCCGCACCGCTGCATAGCCAGCTGTCTCCCTCGCCCCGCGCCACGGTGACGTCCATTCCGCCGCCCCGGGCCTGAATATGCGTAAGCTTGTCCGCCGTCAGGGCCGGCAGGGTGGGCATCTCCACCAGCTCATAAATATTCCGGTCCATAAGCTGCACCAGCGCATCCGGCGCCACATAGATCTTGGTGGTATCTTCGTCCCGGCACATATAGTAGCCGCCGCCCTCCGCCGCCGCGCCGATCTGCAGGGACAGGCCGGTGCCGTCGTCGTTCTTGACCTCCAATGTGCGGTCCGGTCCGTCCAGGTCATAGGCGGTGATGTCGCCGGGGTTTTCCAGGGGCGTCAGCGTGTTCAGGGCGCTCACCTGGTCCAGCAGCTGCTGCATCAGTGTCTGATCCAGGGGCAGAGTGGTGTCGTCCTTCCACTGCCATTTCCCCTCTTCGTTTTTGGTGAAGCGCAGGGTGTAGCTGCTGTTTTTATAGATCATCTCCTGCGTGGAGGCCGTAACCAGCCCTTTGCTGTCCAAGGTGTCGGACGGTGCCTGCTTTTTGCCGCAGGCGGTGCATGCCAGCAGCAGTGCCGCCGCAAGGATCGCAATATATCTTTTCATGGACTGTCTCCTCATTTATCAAATCGACACGATTATAGCAGATTTTTATCAAAAAAGAAACCCCCTCCGGGAAAATGCAAAAAGGAGCGGCCCAGGCCGCTCCTTTTGCATAATAATTTATAGCAATTCCTTACAGATGGGACACGAACGTGCTGTTCACCGCCACAGTGCGGCTGATTTCAGAGGACTTGATGCTGCCAAAGACGGTGCTCATAATGGTCAGCGCCTTCTTGCCGTCGATTTCCGGCTCCCGGTTGTGCTCCAGGGCGTCCACAAACTCGTCGATAACGCCGGAGCGGGTGCTGGCCTCAAAGCTGTAAGCGGTGGATGTATTGCTCATATCCCGCACCACAATGGGGGCACCGGGATCGCTGTAGATGAGCATGATGCCCTTGGTGCCGTATAGGCAGGTGGAGTTGCACTCCTTGCCATACACCGTCCAGCTGGCTGCCAGGGTGCCCACGGCGCCGCCATTCATGCGCAGGATGCACAGGGCGTTGTCGTCCACGCCGATGAAGTGTCCGTGGTCGTCGTGCTTATTCAAGGTCATCACCTTGGCAGTGGTTTCGATGACCGTCTGTCCGGTGAGGTATTGCAGCAGGTCCAGCTTGTGGATGCCCAGATCGCTGAGGGCGCCCATAGCGGCCTTGTCCTTATCGAAGAACCAGGCGTCCCGGTCCGGGGACCAGCCCTCAGGCCCGGCGTTGCCGATGGTAGTGCGGAAGGTGATGATGTCGCCGATGACGCCCGCCTCCAGCAGCTCCTTGGCCCGGCGATGCACAGGGTCAAAGCGCATATTGTGGCCCACCATCAGGTGCTTGCCGTTAAACTCGGCAGCAGCCACCATGGACTCGCACTCCGCCAGAGTCACGGCCATGGGCTTTTCCACCAGCACATGCTTGCCGGCGTAGAGGGCGGCGTTGGTGATCTCGGCATGGTTGCGGTTTTCCACGCACACGGACACCGCATCGATCTCTGGGTCGTTTATCAGATCGTAATAGGAATCATACACCTTTCCGCCATATTTCTCCGCCATTTGGACGGCGCGGGAGCTGATTTTGTCATAATAGCCCACCAGCTTGGCATCGGGGTTGGTAGCGTACTCCGGCAGGTGCCGGGTCTGGGCGATCTTGCCGCAGCCAATGATACCGATCTTAATCATAGTAGCGCCTCCTTGTGAACCTTTCGCAGATCTATTCTTAAAATACAGATTATTATCTATGATGGATTATACCAAAAATTTCTGCCCAGTGAAAGACCTTTTTTATATTTTTTTCTTTTTCCCCGTTTTGTATTCTTTCTGTCTCCTTAGCAAAAAAACCTTGCTATTTTCCACAGGCAAGGGTAGAATGACTTTGGTTTAGATTAGGAGGATATTGCCCATGGTTTCCATCGTTGAAGTAACCACTCGCCGCCAGCTGCGCCAGTTTGTGGACTTCCCGAATCAATTATATAAAGATGTGCCCCAGTTCGTCCCCGCCACCTACAGCGATGATATGGAGGATTGGAACAGGAAGAAAAACCCCGCCTTTTCCTACTGCGATGCCCGCTGCTGGCTGGCCATGCGCGGCTCTGAGATCGTCGGCCGCATCGGCGCCATACTCAGCCATAAATCCAATGAAAAGTGGGGCACCAACCGCCTGCGCTTCACCCAGGTGGATTTCATTGACGACATAGAGGTCTCCTCCGCCCTGTTTGAAACAGTGGAGAACTGGGCCCGGGAGCTGGGCTGCTCCACCGTACACGGTCCTCTGGGCTTCACGGACATGGACCGGGAGGGCATGCTGGTGGAGGGCTTTGACCGCCGCAGCTGCTTCTTTACATATTACAACCACCCCTATTATATGCAGCACATGGCAGCTCTTGGCTATGTAAAAGACGTGGATTGGGTGGAAAATCTCATTTCCGCTCCTGAAGATGAAAAAACCATCGCCCGCTGGGCCAAGCTCTCGGCCTATGTGCAGCGGCGGCAGAAGCTGCACATCCTGGAGGTCCGCACCCGGCTGGGCTATTTCCCCCTGCTGAAGCCCTTTTTCCAGCTTGTGAACGAGGCGTATGCCCCGCTCTACGGCACCGTGGATCTGACCCCGGCACAGGTCAAAAAGTACAGCATGAAGTTCGCCCCCCTCATCAATCCCAAGCTTACCTGCTTTGTTCTCAATGAACAGGACGAGCTGGTGGCCTTTGGTGTCAGCGCCCCCAGCATTGCCGAGGCGCTGAAAAAGAGCCGGGGCCGGCTGCTGCCCACAGGCTGGGTTCATGTGCTCCACGCCTTCCGGAAAAATGACACCATTGACCTGCTGCTCATTGCCGTTCGGCCGGACCTTCAGGGAAAGGGCGTCAACGCCATCATTCTCAGCAAGGTGATGCAGGGCTGCCGAAAAATGGGCATCCGCTACGCCGAAACCGGCCCCATGCTGGAGGAAAACGAGAAGGTGCAGACCCAGTGGCAGAATTTCCCCCTGGAGCAGCATAAGCGCCGCCGCTGCTGGGTAAAGGAGTTGGACGCCGTTCCCTCCGCCGCTGCGCCTAACGAGTCCGCCTGTCAATAACGCCCTATATCCCCGCACGCATCAAAAGGAACCGCCTCAGCGGTTCCTTTTTTTCTTCGCGGAGTTCGCATCCGCAGACGCGAAAAATTGCAATCACTTTCTCTCGCGGCATGTGCGTGAGAGGAAATACCTCTCAGGCGATAAGTAGTGGAATTCCGGCGCTTCGCGCCGGAATTCTGCGCGCAGCAGCCTGCAAGCCTTTTGTCGGAAAAAACCGGAGGGGTTTTCGGCAGGCTTCTCTCCGCACCCCCTCCGTCCCGGCGGCATAGTATGACCACGGAGAGTCATTCTCTCAGCAAAGGAGGCAGATCAAATGATTCATCTTCGCGGCGCGTCCTTTGTGTATCAGGCGCCCGACGGCGAGGTGGAGGCCCTGCGGCGGGTAGACATTGACATCGCCCCGGGAGAGTTTTGCAGCGTGGTGGGCCCCTCCGGCTGCGGCAAATCCACTCTGCTGTCGGTGGTCTCCGGGCTGGAGCCTCTTACCGCCGGCACGGTGGAGGTGGACGGCGCCCCCGTCCGCGGTCCCTCCGGGAAGGTCGGGTTCATGCCCCAGCGGGATCAGCTGTTTCCCTGGCGCACTATCCGGGACAACGTGACCCTGGGGCTTACCGTCACCAAAAAACGCACCCCCGAGGCCCTGGCCTATGCCGACGCGCTGCTCAAGCGCTACGGTCTGTGGGAGTTTGCCGGAAAGCGGCCCTCCCAGCTCTCCGGCGGCATGCGTCAGCGATGCGCCCTCATCCGCACCATGGCCACAAACCCGAAAATCCTGCTGCTGGATGAGCCGTTTTCGGCTTTGGATTTTCAGACCCGGCTCTCGGTGTCCTCAGACATCAGCCGCATCATCCGCCAGGAGGGAAAAACCGCCCTTCTGGTCACTCACGACATCTCCGAGGCCATCAGCCTCTCCGACCGCATTTTCGTTCTCAGCGCCCGGCCCGCCGTGGTGAAAAGCACCCACGACCTGACGGCCCTGCAAAATCTGTCGCCCCTGGAGCGCCGGGACACTGAGGCCTTTCACACCTATTTTCAAGCCATATGGAAGGAGCTGGATCACCATGAATAGCGCCTCCCCTTCCCCGGCCCGGCAGGCCTATCTGCTGGCCAACCGGCGGCAGAATCGGCAGGTGCATCTGTGGCAGATAGCTCTGCTGTTGGGTCTGTTGGCCCTGTGGGAGCTGAGCTGCCGGATGGGCCTGTCCGATGGCTTCCTCACCAGCTGCCCCAGCCGCATGGCCGCCACCTTCGCGTCCCTTTGCCGCAGCGGCGATCTGTGGCGGCATATCGGTGTATCCTGCGGCGAAACGGTCATCGGCTTCCTCTCCGGCACCGCAACGGGCACAGTGGTGGCCATCTGCATGTGGTGGTCGGGAAAGCTGGCCCGGATCCTGGACCCCTACCTGGTGGTGCTCAACGCCCTGCCGAAAACGGCCCTGGGCCCCATTTTCATTGTGTGGATGGGGGCCGGTCAGGGGGCCATCATCGTCATGACCCTGGCCATTTCGCTGATCGTGACCATTTTGAATATGTATCAGGGATTTCTCTCCACGGACGGGGAGAAGATCCGCCTCATGCGCTCCCTGGGGGCCAGCCGCTGGCAGATCCTGTGGCTGCTGGTATTCCCGGCCAACGCGCCCACCCTTTTTTCCACCCTGAAGGTGAACGTGGGGCTTTCCTGGGTGGGCGTCATCATGGGGGAGTTTCTAATCTCGCAGGCCGGATTGGGATATCTCATCGTCTATGGCTCCCAGGTGTTCAACATGGATCTGGTCATGACCAGCGTGGTGATCCTGGCAGCGGCGGCGGTGGTGATGTATCGGCTGGTGCTGTGGGTGGAAAAATTTTTGAATCGTTTTTGGGGGAAAGGACTATGAAAAAACTGCTGACATTTTTGCTGGCTGCACTGATGATCGTGCCGGGGCTGTGCGCCTGCGGCAAGCAGGACGCCACAGTGGTGCGGCTCAACGAGGTCACCCACTCGGTGTTTTATGCGCCCCAGTATGTGGCCATGAGCCAGGGATTCTTTGCGGCCGAGGGCCTGCAGGTGGAGCTTACCAACGGCGGCGGGGCCGACAAGGTCATGACTGCTGTGGTCTCCGGCCAATCGGACATCGGCCTGGCGGGGCCTGAGGCCAGCATCTATGTGTATAACCAGGGCAAGGCCGACCACACCCAGATCATTGCCCAGCTGACCAAACGGGACGGCTCGTTCCTGGTGGGCCGCACAGAGAGTCCCTTCTCCTGGGAGGATCTCCGGGGCAAGACCATCATCGGCGGCCGCAAGGGCGGCGTACCGGAGATGACCCTGGAATATGTCCTGCGGCAGAACGGCCTGACCCCCGGGGTGGACGTAACGGTAGATACCTCCGTGCAGTTCAACATGATGGCCGGGGCCTTCACCGGCGGCCAGGGGGACTATGTGGCCCTCTTTGAGCCCACTGCCACTCAGGTGGAGGCCGCCGGCCAGGGCTATGTGCTCACCTCCATTGGCCAGGAGAGCGGCGAGATTCCCTACACCGCCTACTTTGCCAATCTCAGCTGGCTGGAAAATAATGCCGACACCGCCCAGCGGTTCGTAAACGCCATTGCCAAGGCCCAAAAATGGGTGGCCGAGCACACGGACCGAGAGGTAGCCGAGGCCATTGTGGATCAGTTTCCGGACACGAGTCTGGAGGAGCTGGAGGCTGTCACCGCCCGACATCGGCAGATCGACGCCTGGAACGCCACACCCATTATGGAGCAGCAAGCTTTGGAGCGGCTGGAGACGGTGATGGAGCTGGCCGGCGAACTGGCGCATAGCCAGTGGGTGCCCTTTGACGACCTGGTAAATAACACCTTCGCCCGGTATGCCGTAGGCTGAGGCTGTGCCGGGCGGTTCATATGGTAAAAAAGGTGAGACCCGGCGGGCCTCACCTTTTTTTACTGAAGCAATCACCGCAAAGGGCTTATAGTCTGCTGTGCGCATAGCCGGCATCGCCCTCAACGGCACCGGTTATGATGCAAACTCTCACGCACTATAGCTCTTTTCCTCATAGCTGCAGAAAAAAGCCATTTTTATATTTAAATCATAGTTTTCCTATGCTATACTACTTATAATACACAGTTAAGCATGTGCCATAAAATGTCTATAAAGGCTGATGCCTCAGCCGCCCACTGCTATGAAGCCTGCAAGCCAAATGATGGATATGTTCACTCTGTCCCGCGCTGCTCCCACACTGCCGGGCAGAAAGGCGGCCGGAGCGATCACTCATAATTATATGCGGGCAAAGCCCCTGTAAAAGCAGAGGTTTTGCCCGTTTGCTATGGGGAGGAACGACATGCCCAAGGTAACCATTTACGCGCCAAACGGAAAGGTGTCCGTCCGGGAGATCCCGGCGGGGGCCCTGCTGCTCCACGCCCTGGGCGGCGGGGTGGAGACCCCCTGCGGCGGCCACGGCCGCTGCGGCAAGTGCCGGGTAACGGTACAGGGCCGGGTATCTCCGGCCGGGCCTCAGGAGACAGCGCTGCTGGGTCCAAAGGCCCTGCAGGAGGGCTTCCGCCTGGCGTGTCTTGCCACGGTGGAGGGCGATTGCACCGTGGTGTTAGACGCCAGCCGGGCCGTGCAGGCCATCAGCGGCGACGGTGCCATGCCCGCCTTTACCCCGGCACCCATCTTTGAAAAATATGGCGCGGCGGTGGACATCGGCACCACCACCCTGGCCGCCCGGCTCTATGACCGGAGCGGCACCCTCCTGGCCCAGGCGGCAGCCCCCAACCCCCAACGGGTGTACGGTGCGGACGTCATTTCCCGCATAGAAAAGTCCCTGGCCGGGGGGCGGGAGGCCCTGGCCAGGTGCATTCGGGACGGGGTGGACGCCCTGCTGCGGCAGATGGAGACCCAGTCAGGGATAGAAGCCGCTGCGGTGGACACCGTGGTCCTCACAGGCAACACCACCATGCTGTACCTGCTCACCGGCCGGGATGTGGACTGCCTATCCCACGCGCCCTTTCTCGCAGACGAGCTGTTCGGCCGGTACGCGGAGCCGGAGGAGCTGACGCTCTCGGCGGCGCCCGGGGCCAGACTATACCTCCCCCGATGCATGTCAGCCTTTGTAGGGGCTGACATCACCTCGGCCCTGGTGGCCAGCCAGATCTGTACCCGGGCGGAGAGCGCCCTGCTGGCGGACATCGGCACCAATGGCGAGCTGGCTCTGTGGCATGAGGGCCGCCTGCTGTGCTGCTCCACCGCAGCGGGCCCGGTCTTTGAGGGCGCCGCCATCTCCCGGGGCATGCAGGCCAGCCCCGGAGCCATCGACCGAGTGACCTGGGATAGCGGCAAGCTCTGCTGCCATACCATCGCAGATGCCCCCGCTGCGGGTATCTGCGGCAGCGGCATCATCGATGCGGCGGCGGTGTTCTGCCGAGAGAAGATCATCGACGAGACCGGCGCCTTTACCGGTGAGGAGGCCGAATATCCCCTGACGCCGGAGGTAGCCCTGACCCAAAAGGACATCCGGATGCTGCAGCTGGCCAAGAGCGCCATCTGCGCAGGCATGCTGACCCTGCTGGAAGCGGAGGGCATCGCCGCAGAAGGCCCCCACCGGCTCATCATCGCCGGGGGCTTCGGCAGCATTTTGAATCTGCACAGCGCCGCCTGCATAGGCCTGTTCCCGGCGGAGTTGGAGGGCCGGGCCTGTGCCATCGGCAACGCCGCTCTGGTGGGCGCGTCCATGATGCTGCTGCGGGGTGAATTCCAGGCCCAGGGTACGGCTCTGGCGGAAATGTCCGAGACCGTGGACCTGAGCTCAAGCCCCGTTTTCATGGACAACTATGTGGAGTGCATGTCCTTTAAAGCCGAATAAAATCTGAAGGTTAAAATCACACCGGGCGCACATCGCATATTTGATGTGCGCCCGGCGCTTTATTGATAAGGCAGGGATAAGGAATCGCTCTTTAGGGCTCAGCGGAGGAATATCGCAGCCGGAGGAGGTGACGAAGTTAGGGTGCTTGCAGCACTTCCGCCGGGTGACGGGGGCCTGAATTCAGCCTGAAAGCCGGCACCGCTTCCCCGCATCGGAAGTATTTGCATATGCAAAAAAAGTGTGGTATACTTTAGTATCAATCTGCAAACACTTACTGCATGGAAAGGAAGTTTTTAAATATGGGCCTGCTGACCAAGATTTTCGGTACATACAGTGACCACGAGCTGAAAAAGATCTATCCCATCGCCGATAAGATCGAGGCGCTGGAGGAGGAGTATAAAGCCCTCACTGACGCCCAGCTTCAGGCAAAGACCGCCGAGTTCAAGGAGCGCCTGCAAAATGGCGAGACTACCGACGATATTCTCCCCGAGGCCTTTGCCACCGTCCGGGAGGCAGCGGACCGGGTGCTGGGCCTGCGCCCCTACCGGGTGCAGCTCATCGGCGGCATTGTGCTGCACCAGGGCCGCATCGCCGAGATGAAGACCGGTGAAGGTAAAACCCTGGTGGCCACCCTCCCTGCCTACCTCAACGCCCTCACCGGCCAGGGCGTCCACATCGTCACCGTCAACGACTATCTGGCCAAGCGCGACTCGGAGTGGATGGGCAAGGTCCACCGCTTCCTGGGCCTTTCCGTGGGCCTTATCATCCATGATCTGTCCAAGGCCGAACGCCAGGCCGCCTACGCCGCCGACATCACCTACGGCACCAACAATGAGATGGGCTTTGACTACCTGCGCGACAACATGGCCCTCTACGCCAGCGAACAGGTCCAGCGGGGCCACCACTTCGCTATCGTGGACGAGGTGGACTCCATTCTTATCGATGAAGCCCGCACTCCCCTTATCATTTCCGGCATGGGGGAAAAATCCACTCAGCTTTATGACCAGGCCGAGCAGTTTGCCGCCCGCCTCAAAAAATATGTAGTCACCGAAACCGATGACAAGGCCGAGGAGGACCCCACCATCGACGCGGACTATGTGGTGGATGAAAAGGCCAAAACCGCCACCCTCACCGCCCGGGGCATCGCCAAGGCCGAGGAGTTCTTCAGCCTGGAGAATCTGTCTGACCCCGAAAACAGCACCATCGCCCACCACATCAACCAGGCTATCAAGGCCCACGGCACCATGAAACGGGATGTGGACTATGTGGTCAAGGACGGGGAAATCATCATTGTGGACGAATTCACGGGCCGTCTGATGTTCGGCCGCCGCTACTCCGAGGGCCTGCACCAGGCCATCGAGGCCAAGGAGCATGTGTCCGTCCAACGGGAGAGCAAGACCCTGGCCACCATCACCTTCCAGAATTATTTCCGTCTGTATAATAAGCTCTCCGGTATGACCGGTACGGCCCTGACAGAGGAGGAAGAATTCTCCACCATCTACAAGCTGGACATCGTGGAGATCCCCACCAATCGCCCCGTGATCCGTATTGACAATGAGGATGCGGTGTATAAGACCGAAAACGGCAAATATCGGGCCGTCATCCGGCAGATTAAAGAGTGCCACGAAAAGGGCCAGCCGGTGCTGGTGGGTACGGTTTCCATCGAGAAAAACGAGCTGCTGGGCAAGCTCTTGACCCGGGAGGGCATCAAGCACAATCTGCTCAACGCCAAGAACCACGAGAAGGAAGCGGAGATCGTGGCCCAGGCCGGCAAATTCGGCGCCGTCACCGTGGCCACCAACATGGCAGGCCGTGGTACGGATATTATGCTGGGCGGCAACGCCGAGTACCTGGCCAAAACCGACCTGCGCAAGGCGGGCATGACCGATGAGCTCATCGCCGAAGCCACCGGCTACGCCGAGACCGAGGACGAGGAGATTCTGAGCGCCCGGAAGCTCTTTGCCGAGAAGCTCCGCCAGCACAAGGAGGAGATCGCCGGTGAGGCCGACCGGGTGCGTCAGGCCGGCGGCCTGTTCATCATCGGCACCGAGCGCCACGACTCCCGCCGTATTGACAATCAGCTCCGTGGCCGTGCAGGCCGTCAGGGCGACCCCGGTGAGACCCGGTTTTACATCTCCCTGGAGGATGACCTCATGCGCCTGTTCGGCGGTGAACGCGTCACCAACATGATGGAGCGGCTGAATATTGACGAGGACACCCCCATCGAGCAGAAGATCCTCACCCGCGCCATCGAGCAGGCCCAGACCACCGTGGAGTCCCGGAACTTCCAGGCCCGTAAGTCCGTGCTGGAGTACGATGATGTCATGAACAAGCAGCGGGAAATCATCTATGACCAGCGCAAGCAGGTGCTGGACGGTTTGGATGTGAAGAACATCATCATGAACATGATGAACACCTCCATCTCCCACCTGGTAGCGGAGTATTTCGCCGAGAACGACCATCTGGATGCCACCTCCTGCCGGGAGCTGCTGCGCCAGGTGGAGGGTCTGTACTTCCCCAAGTTCACCGTCCGCTTTACCGACGAGGAGCTGAAGGAAAAGACCGCCGCCGATATTACCGAGGCCTTCACCGCCGCGGCCGCGGCCTACTACGAGCAGAAGGAACAGGAGTTCACCTCCCCCGTCATGCGCGAGGTGGAGCGTGTGGTGCTGCTGCGAGTGGTGGATGAATATTGGATGGACCACATCGACGCCATGGCCGACCTGCGCCAGGGCATCCGCCTCCGGGCCTATGCCCAGACCGATCCCATCATCGCCTACAAGAAGGAATCCCTGGATATGTTCGAGGAGATGATCTCCGCTATCCAATCCGAAACCGTGCGGCGGCTCTACTCCGTGCGCATCAAGAAGGATCAGGAGATCAAGCGTGAGCGGGTGGCCAAGGCCACCGGTGAGAGCGTCGGCGGCGACGGCACCGTGAAAAAGCAGCCCCGCCGGGTCCAGAAGATCGGCCGCAATGACCCCTGCCCCTGCGGCAGCGGCAAGAAGTATAAGAACTGCTGTGGCAGAAATGCCTGACCCTTTCCCTGACCCGAAAAATCCTACTGAGCCGCCGGGGTAACACCGTTGTGCCAGCCGATTCCCCGGCACTGTCGTGCCGGCCAATCGGGGCACTTCCTCGAAATCGCCTCGCTTCTTCCGCCACCGGCGGCGCTTCGCCGATGTCACCGGTGCGGCAAACCGTAATCCCCGTCCCCCTCTCTTTAAAGGAGCTTCCGCCATGTCCTTTCTCACCCATCAAAATAGCGGCCTGCTGTGGCTGTCCAGCTCCCTGCTGGATGGCCAGCCGGTGCGTCACGGCTTCTCCACCCGCTTAGGCGGCGTCAGCCCCGCCCCCTGGGACAGCCTGAACCTGGGCATCAGCCGGGGCGACAGTGACGAAAATGTGTGGGAGAACTACCGCCGATTCTGCGCCGCTGTGGGCGTTGCGCCGGAGAGCACCATTTTCACTCAGCAGACCCATTCGGAGAATATCCGCCAGGTCACGGGCCAGGACGCCGGCAAGGGCCTCCTCCACCCCCGGGACTATACGGATGTGGACGCCCTCATCACCGATTGCCCCGGTCTTTCTCTGGTGGTCTTTTCCGCCGATTGCGGCACCATCCTGCTCTTTGATCCGGTGCATCGGGCCATTGGGGCCGTCCACGCAGGCTGGCGCGGCACCGCTGCCGGCATTGCGGCCAAAACCGCCCTGAAAATGCACGATGCCTTTGGCACGGAGCCGACAGACCTGCTCTGCGCCCTGGGTCCGTCCATCGGCCCCTGCTGCTTTGAAACGGACGATGATGTCCCC
>UMHW01001400.1_pt1 | contig 14963 bp, 6 predicted proteins | sample 1965631 | NCBI WGS metagenome assembly UMHW01 (sample SAMEA4836107, study PRJEB28245) | human gut metagenome | biome: gut microbiome; material: fecal sample | place: Denmark | collected 2008
GCTACACGCCCGGCGAGCCCGTCGTGGAGACGCCGGCCGACGCCTGGATGTTCAGCCGTCTGGCCAAGGCCGTCAAGATGGTCACGGAAGGTATCGAGAAGTACACCTTTGGCGACATGGCCCGCGGCGTGCAGCAGTTCTTCTGGAACGAGGTCTGCGACTGGTACGTCGAGGTCACCAAGGCCCGCTTGAAGGGCGAGGGCCGTCTGCAGGCGCAGCGCAACCTGATCTTTGTGCTCGACACCTCCATTCGCCTGATGCACCCGCTCATGCCGTTTGTCACCGAGGAGATCTGGGACAACATGCCGGCGAGCGTGCTCGACCTGGACGCCGAGGGCAACGTTGACCGCGCCGAGGCACTCATGATCGCCAAGTGGCCCGAGCCCGCCGACTACGCCAAGTATGTCGACGAGGACGCCGAGCGCGCGTTTGAGCTGTGCCGTGCCGTCGTGTCCGCCGCCCGCGCCACCCGTTCGCGTTATCGCTTGAGCCCCAAGGCCGAGCTCGACGTGGTCGTGCGCGCCGGCGCCGAGGACATCGAGAAGCTCGAGAGCCTTCGCTCCACGATTGAGCCGCTGGCCAACACGGCTTCGCTGGTCATGGGTACCGACGTTGAGAAGCCGGCTGCGAGCATCGCCGTTGTTGACAGCGGCGTCGAGGTCTTTGTGGTGCTCGAGGGCAAGGTTGACCTTTCGGCCGAGAAGGCACGCCTGGAGAAGGAGATTGCCGCGGCCCAGAAGGAGCTCGCCGGCTGCGAGAAGACACTGGCCAACGAGGGCTTTGTGGCCAAGGCCGCGCCCGCCGTGGTCCAGAAGAAGAGGGACCGTGCAGCTGAGCTCAAGGAGATCCTGGCGGCGCTGACTGCTCAGGTTGCTGACTTCTCGTAGATCTTACTGAGGGGCGCGTCCCGACGCTTTGCTCGCTACTGCGGACAGTCCTGCTCGCACGAAGGCCACATTAAGTGGCCTTCGGCTCGTGCGGAACTTGTATCGAGCAAAGCGTCGGGCCGCTCCTAGTGCGGTTACGTGGTTGTTTGCAACTGGTAGGTTAGGGCCACTGGGTTGTGGCCTTGATCTTGCTGCAAAGCGGTGTTTGGCTGATATTTTGAATGGGAGGGGCTCGTTGTTGCTTACGGGCCTCTTTTTATGTTGAGGGGACTTTGGCTATGGCAAAGTGTTCTGGGTTGTATTCGGTGCCGTTTGAGGTTCCGGAGCTTTCTTTTGATGAGGCTGTTGCACTTGCGGCCGATACGGGCAAGATTGCGCGTTATTCCACACCGTTGCTCGAGACCGTCGTTGAGATGCTCGATGAGCTTGGTCGTCCTGACGAGTTCTATGATTGCGTCCAGATAGCCGGTACCAATGGAAAGACCTCGACAACGCGATTCTCGGCTGCCATTCTTCGTGGCGAGGGCCTTAAGACGGCACTCTTTACGTCGCCTCATCTGGTGCGCTATCCCGAGCGTATGGAGATTGATGGAAAGGTCGTCTCAGACGAGGTCTTTGCCCATGGTGTCTCTGCGGCGTATGAGGCGGGCCGTCGTCTCAATGCGCGTCGTGAGGCGGCGGGCGAGGAGCTCCGTGCTATTACGCCTTTCGATCTTTTGTCCGTGGCCGGTTTGACTATGTTTGCCGAGGCTTGCGTGGACGTGGCCGTGCTTGAGGTTGGCATGGGCGGACGCTGGGATGCTACGAGTGCGACCGATCCCGTCGCCGTCGCCATTACGGGCATTGGACTCGACCATACGAAGGTCCTTGGCGACACGCTTGAGGCTATTGCGGGGGAGAAGGCTGCGGTTATTAAGCCTGGGCGCCTGGTTGTTTTGGGCGAGGGTACGCATGAGCCGAGCGTTCAGCGTGTGATGGATTCCCGTTGCCGCGAGTGCGGCGTTGTGCCGCTCGTTGTGAGCCATACGACGACCAAACTTCCGGAACACGTGGGTGATACGGTGGAGTTTAGCTGCACCACGCCGCGCGCGATCTATACGTCGAGGATGGTCAAGCCGGCGTATCAGCCGCAGAATGCCGCGTGCGCGATTATGCTGTGCGAGGGGTATCTGGGTCGCGAGCTCGACCATGACGCGCTCGACGCTTCGCTTATGGGCTGCCCCACGCCGGGTCGTTTTGACGTACTGGGAACCGATCCGCTCAAGTTGATCGACGCCTGCCATAACCCCCAGAGCTGCGAGAACTTTGTGAGCGCACTGGACGAGATCGATCCGTGCGTAGAGAATCGCCCCACGCTGCTGTGCGCGGCGTTGGCTGACAAGGACGTGGCGGGCATCGTCGACGTGCTGATTCCAGCCTTCCCGCGTGTGGTCGTGACGCAGACCGATTCCGATCGCGCCCTGCCGGCGGAGGAGCTCGCTGCCCTGGTGGACGCCGGCAAGCTCGCGGGCGTGTACCCCAGCGTGTCCGAGGCCCTTGCAGTTTTCGAGGCCGCGGGCGAGCCCTTCGTAGCAGCCGGCACCATCACCCTAGCCGGCGAAGTGGCGGGCTTGTTGCGCTAACCCATCCCCTCATCAGTTGCGGTGAAATAGTTCCTGTTTTTGGGTTCTAGCAGCCCATCCAGGAACTATTCCACCGCAACTCAAAAACAGTCAAGTACTTGTAAAGTGTCCTCCCGCTTACGAAATCGTTTATGCCGCTTGACCTATCTCATATTGCGTTGCCACGCTGGGGAGGGGTACGCTCAGCCTAACTTGCAATCCGGACCAGTGCTGTGGCCCGTTGAGCCAGTCGGGAGGAACTATGAATAGAAGGCATGTCAACGCGGCGATCACCGCGGGCCTGGCCCTTACCATGACGGTTGGTTCGGTGCCGCCGCAGGCGTTTGCCGAGATGATGCAGGGTGATACCACCCAGGTCGTCGCCGAGCAAAGCGATGCGGCGGGAGCTGACGCCACATCCGCGGACACCGGCCAGACAACCTCGGAAGATCAGGCGGTCGACAAGATCGCCTCGCTTGCCGAACAAACCGACTTGCATGTTGCCGAGGGCTCCGACGCAACGCTACCTCAAACCGTGGCGGCGACCTACGAGAGTGGCGCCACTAAGCAGGAAAACGTCACCTGGAAGCTGAACGGTGTCGATGCTCCGGCAACCTTGGCGCAGCTGCCTGCCGGCTCGTATGAGTTTGAGGGTACCGTCGATGGCGCTACCCAGACGGTCAAGCAGCGTGTGATCATCGAAGCCCCGGCGGATCCGGCTGCAGTTAATGCTGTTGCACCCGTGAGCTCAAACGAGGACCTGAAGATTGCGTCCGTCGATAGTACGCCAATTGTAAAAAAATATGTGGGACAGGGCTATGTTGGCGAAGAGTACGGCACCTCAGTCAATCTGACGCTGACAAATGGAACTAAAGCTACCGGCATGGTCAATTGGGACGAAGCCTCAAGGAACACTATCAAGACTGCTTCCGATGAATCGGAGGTGCCGATCCAAGGCTCCATTTCGTATATCTACATCGGTAACATGGGTTATTCGCTTAGTGAGCCCTATTCCGTTGCCGGAACGCTCAAGGTTTTTGTTCCCAGGTCTTCGAATTACACACAAAGCGTGACTACGTCGCCCGGCGTCGCGCCGTCTCTTCCTTCGACTGCCTATATATCCTATTCCGACAACTCGGGCTGTTCCTGCGATGTTGAGTGGGATGAGGTCTCCGAGGTAGACTATCAAAAACCTGGCTCATTTGTCGTTGAGGGACATTTGACATACTCGCGTTCAACTTTGGTGAGTTGCACGGTAAATGTCCGTGAAATCAAGTCTGTTCAAACCGAATTTGAATGCATGACGGCAGTAGGGATGTCGCCGTCTCTTCCGTACCAGGCAATGGTTACTTTCGATCAAAATGAATCGCAGCCAGTTCATATCAATTGGGATTCCGTCAATCCCGATTCGTACGCTCAACCAGGTACTTTTGTTGTTAAGGGCAGGCTCGATGGGCTTGACCGGCGCGAAGTTACTTGTACGGTTGCAGTGAAGGATGCCAAAGATTATTTTGACCTGGACTCGTTGACGTACGAACGTGTTGTTGGTGACGAATCGCCCCTTGACTCTGACGTGCACCTTAAGGTGACTCGACCGGATGGCGAGTACTGGTATAACTACCCTGTGAAATGGGACAATGCTGACGCCTCTCGATTCCAGACGGCTGGCACGTATGAAGTTACCGGTACTATCGGGGACTGCGGTGTTTCTTCTCTTGCTGGTCTAAAGGTTAAGGCGAAGGTCGTCGTTAAAGAGGTTGCCTCTATCGCACAAGTTGCACCCATTGATACGCCAGTTGGTATCCGTCCTACAACGGGCTCGAGTGCCGGCTCCCTTCCATATTCCGTTGAGGTGACTTTCACCGACGGGTCTACAGTTAAGGGTGGCGTTACTTGGGATACAATCCTGGATTCCATGGTCGCGCAGGAGGGTTCCTTTACCCTCGGAGGCTCTATCATGTATAGCCGAAGTAAACCTGGATCTCCGTCTATACCAATCTCGTTGGGCAGTGCCCATCGTGCCTCTATTAACGTCAACGTTCGTGCGCTGCAGATGCCATCTACGACTTCGGTAAGTACGCTCGTTGGCGCGCAAATTCATATGCCGTATACCATAGAAGCAACGATGTGGAATGGTTCTCGTGGCAGCTATTCCGTCCAATGGCCTGCTATTAGTCAGAATACGTTGAACAAGCTGGGCAAGTCGACTATTACGGGTTATTTCTTGGGCTCGAATATTCCGGTAACAGCGACTATTAATGTGTGCGATCTTGCCAACGATGATTTGGGAAGGATCGCCTACATTCCCGACGTCGGATTCGCTTATTCGTACGAATCGAATCAATTTCTGCTGTCGGACGGAAACTACTACAGCCTTTGGGGGGTTGGAGACTCCCTTTATACATGGGATGAGATCCCGCAGGACCTCAAATACGGCAAGCCGGGCGACTATGAGATAAGCGGAACAATTACCGGTACGTTTGCAAAGATTCGTGCAACGGCTACGTGTGGAGAGGTCAAGGGCATAAATCACTACAGTGAGACTGGCACGACTCTCGTGCAGTCTTATGAAGATACATACGTTATCTATCCTGGTGAGCAGCTCTATCTCGATAATACGACCGTCGAGGGCGTTCTAAAGGATGGTACACGTTTCTCTAATCTTAAGGTTAACTGGGATGAGTATGATAGCCATCCAAAGGAGAATTGCACGATAACCGGCACAGTTGCGGGGACGAATATCCCGGCAACGATTCATGTGATCGTGACTGACAAGTGGAAAGCGGAACTCGATACCATTAAGGTCCTCAAGGGACATGATGGTTCAGGATTGCTTCCAACCAACGTTATACTGGTAAGCCCTGACGAAAAAGATCAGTCTGGCCATCATTCCAAGTATGCTCCCGTGACATGGAACACAAAGGGGTTTGACTGGAGCCAAGGCGGAATCGTTTCGGGTACCGCTCAGCTGTCTTACTATACGGGCAGTAATAGCAGTGTTGTGGATATTCCTGTGACTGCAAATGTTCAGGTTGTGAATAGGGCTACATCCGTTCAGGGCGGCACGTTGTGGACCGTTCCTGGCGTTGCGCCTGATTTGCCGGAGACCCTTGAGGTCGTCTACGACAATGACATGTCCGTTGGGCCGCAACGCGAAAACGTCATCTGGGAAGACGTTTCCCCCGATGCCTATGCCAAGGAGGGCACGTTTAAGGTTAAGGGCAAGCTCCAAGGTGGTGCCGAGGCGACGGTTACTGTTGATGTTTGCTCGACTTCGTCCGTGAACGTTCCCGAGCGTATTGTGACGGCCAACGGCGTTGAACCCGAGATGCCGTGGAACAATATTTCGGTGACTACGAGCGACGGTAAAACGCGCACTGCGTGGATTGAATGGAACGGCTATCGCTCTTCGGACTATACCGGCGAGCCCGGTAAGGTCTCCACGGTTACCGGTAAGCTGTACGCTAGCGGCCTTGATAGGTTCGGCGTCGGCACCAACACCGGCTTTACTGTCCAAACCAAGATCGTGATTGCTGGAGTCGAGAAAGCGTTTGATAACGGTGAGACTGCGGTGACCACGAAGGCCGGTGCCGCTCCGACGATGCCTTCCAAGCTGGCAGTCAAGATGAGCGACGGTTCGATCTCGACGGCTGCTGTTAAGTGGGATCCGATTGCGCCCGAGAAGTATGAAAAGCCTGGTACGTTCTATATAACGGGCCGCGTTGTCGGCTTTGATGGCGCTGCTGTTATGGCGCTTGTTGACGATGAAGGCCAGAAGGTCGGCGTAGATGAGAACGGCATCGTGACCGCGAAGGTTACGGTTGCTGATAAGACGGCTCAAAAGGTTGCGCTGCAGCCGCAGGCTGTTGTGATTAACACGACGGTTGGGTCGAAGCTGACATTGCCTAAGTTCGTTAATGTCAATTACTCTGACGGCACCTTCACAGCACATAGCCAATACGATGGCACCGAAATCACGGAGTGGACCGACACCGACGGCCTAGACATCAATAAGCCCCTTGCCAAGACCGGCACCTACAAGCTCGTCGGCAAGCTCAAGGGCATCGACAATGTCAACGCCATCGTGTACGTCAATGTTCGTGAGGCGCCGCGGACCATTACCAAACTCGAGGCTAAGTCGTTTAGCGTGGCCAAGGGTACGCCCAAGCAGGACCTGTACCAGCAGATGCCCAAGCAGGTTGTGGCGACCTATTCCGATGGCTCGACCGACTTGCTTGACATTGACACCTGGGACCTGTCCAACGTCACGGACGAGGTACTCGGCGGAACCGGTACCGTGAAGATTACCGGCACGGTTAAGCTTAATGGCGCTAAGGTGACCTGCAATGTGACTGTGGTGGACCAGGATGCCGAGACGCCCGACCACGTTGAGCCGGTTGCCGACATTCAGATTGCGGACAACGCCAAGGTCGCGGACCTGATGGACATGCTGCCGTCCACGGTGACCGTGGTCATGAAGGACGGCAAGACTAAGAACGAGACGCCCGTTAAGTGGTCTCAGGTCGACAGCCTGGGTCGCGCCGGCAACGAGTTTGAGGTCACGGGACTGACGGACAACGGCATGACCGTAAAGGTGAAGGTCAAGGTAACCGCGCATATCGTGAGCCTTGACGCCGCTGATGACATTGAGGTCGAGCGCGACACGAAGGCAGAGGATGCTCTGGGCAAGCTGCCTGCGAAGGTCACTGCGGTTTACTCCGATGGCTCCGATGCCGCGGTCGATGTGAAGTGGAACACTAAGGACCTCTCCGACAAGGACTTTGCCAAGGAGGGCAAGGTCACGGTCAAGGGCACGGTCGCCGGAACGGATCAGAAGGCGGAGTGCACCATTAAGGTCGTCAAGCCACTGCGCGAGATTCCTGATCACCTGGCCGGCACGGTTGACGCCGTGACGGTCGATGACGGCGCGAAGCCTGAGGCTGTTGTGGCAGCGCTGCCCACCACCGTAAAGGTCGCTATGAAGGACGGATCCGAGGTCGATTCGAAGATTGATTGGACCGCTCCCAAGCAGACCCTCACCATTAAGAAGGACGGCACGAGCGTTGTCGTTACGGGTAAGACCGAGGTCGGTAACTTTGACGTTGAGGCTACGGTCAATCTGAAGCCAGTCGTTGAGAGCGTCGTTGGCGTCCAGCTTTCGGTTACCCGCAACACGGCTGCTGCTGACATCGTGCTGCCTGCCCAGGTGACCCTCAACATGTCCGACGGCTCAAAGAAGACTGCTGCCGTCACCTGGGATAAGGCCCCGCTCACGACGGATGCCCTGGGCAAGCTGGGTGACATCACGCTTGAGGGCACAGTCGAGGGCACTTCGGTCAAGGCCAAGTGCACGGTGACGGTTGTAAAGAGCGATGCCGAGATTCCGGAGTCCGTTGAGTCTGTCTCGGGCGTTAGCGTTCCCGAGAACTCGTCCGCCGATGTCGTGCGTGATGCGCTCAAGGGCGTGAAGGCGACCGTTCGTATGAAGGATGGCAAGACCACGGCGGAGTCTGAGATTACGTGGACCGAGGTCCCTGCCGCTGCCGCCACCTATGGCAACACCGTTGTCGCCAAGGGCGTAACGGTGAACGGCAACCTGCCGGTCGAGGTCGTCGTTACCTCCACGGCGACGATCAATACGGTAGCCGAGGTGCCGCAGATTACGGTTGAGCGCGATGCCAAGGCCGATACCGTGACGGGGCAGCTGCCCAAGAAGGTCACCGTGACCTATTCCGATGGTCACACGGACGAGGTCGCGGTCACGTGGAATACGGATGACCTGGACAAGCAGCTTGCCGCTGTCGGCGAGCACACGCTCGAGGGCTCCGTCGAGGGCACGACGCTCAAGGCGACCTGCAAGCTGGTCGTCGAGACGCCGGCAAGCGAGATTCCCGTGAGGCCTGCGACGTTCGCTCCCGTTGAGGTGTTTGAGGCAAGCTCTGCCGCCGATGTGCTGAAGGCGCTGCCCAAGAAGGTTTCCGTGATGATGAAGGACGACAGTCAGGAGGACTACGACGTCGATTGGGAGAATGTTCCCGCGCTGGATTGGGGTGCCGATGATGTGACCGTGGGCGGTAAGGTTCGCGGTACGGAGCTTACAGTCAGCTGCATGGTACGCGTTAAGCCGCGCCCGGCGGCCAAGGGCCTCGTTATCGTTGACCAAAACGGCAAGGCCACGACTGCCGAAACCGTGCTCAAGGTAGAGCGCGGCAAGGAAATTGACCTTGCTGCCGCGGCGAGCAATGCGGCCGATGGCGCTCTGCTGCGTGGTGCCGTGACGTGGGTCTCGTCCGACCCGACGATCGCTACGGTCGAGAACGGTAAGGTCAAGGCCCTCAAGAACGGAACTGTCGTCATTACCGCGACGATGCCCGTTGACGGTGACGCTGCGGCGATTGCGACGCTTGCCGAGGATGACGCTGCGGAGACGCTGGCGCCTCAGCAGCTCACTGCTTCGGTGACCGTCGAGGTTGTTGAGCCTGTTGTTGTACAGGAACCGACAGGCGGCAAGGATAACGGTGCCAAGCCCGATGCCAAGGATCCTTCGGGCAAGAAGAATGGCAAGAAGGCCGCTAAGGGAAGCCTGGCCGAGACGGGCGACAACACTGCCGTGGCCGTCGCAGCGCTTGGCGGAACCGGCCTGCTGGCGCTGATTGCCGCAGCGATTGAAAAACTGCGCAATCGCGCGGAGTAAGGCTGCGAGCTTAGAGCTTTAGGACTCTAGGACACAAGAAGGCCTCCCGGTTCTCTTCGGGGAATCGGGAGGCCTTTCGTTTGACCGTAGGGCAGCTAATTTGGGACGGGCTTTGTCTTGAGTGGACTGCTCGCCACGAAATGGGCCTATCTACTACGTATTACCGACTACCCTCGACCACACGAAACATCGCGAAATTAAAACCGCAGGTAGAAGGCTTGCCAGTTTTCAAAAAAGACCCGCATGGTCGACCTATGCGGGTTAAACGTAGTAGATAGCCCGTTTTCGTGGCGCATCTCTAGACTGTCAAATTGGTCGACTTAGCCCCATGGCAGTTGCGGTGAAATAGTTCCTGGATTATGCCTCTGTGGGCCAATCTGGGAACTATTCCACCGCAACTTATTGAGGGGCTATTGGGAAGGGGCTAGTCTAGGCGGGCTGGGTCGTGGGGGTAGGCGTTGAGAATCTCGACGCCGGACTCGGTGACCAGGGCCAGGTCTTCGATGCGGACGCCGGTGCGGCCAGGGAGGTAGATACCCGGCTCGATAGAGAACGTCATGCCCGGCTCTACGATTTGCTCGTTGGCGAGCGAGACGTCGCCCGGCTCGTGGTCCTGCAGGCCGATCGAGTGCCCCAGGCGATGTGTAAAGTGCTGCCCGTAACCAGCGTCCTCAATCACGTCGCGCGCGGCGCGGTCCAGGTCGCACATGCGCATGCCTGGTGCTATGAGCGCCTCGGCGGCCTCGTTGGCACGGCGCACGATGTCGTAGATGCGTGTCGTCTCCTCGTCCGGCTCGCCCCAAAAGAATGTGCGTGTCATGTCCGAGCAGTAGTTGCGGTGACGTCCGCCAATATCGAACAGCACCACGTCGCCGCGTTTGAGCACGGTATCGTCGGGCTCGTGGTGCGGGTCGCCGGCGTTGGCGCCAAAGCTCACGATGGGCGGAAAGCTAAAGCCCTCGCAGCCGTGATTGCGGTACAGACCGAGCACCTGGTCGGCAATTTCGCGCTCCGTCACGCCCTCGTGGACGAGTTTGATGGCGTCGGCCATCACAGCGTCGTTGGCGGCCGAGGACGCGCGCATCAGCTCCTGCTCGACGGCATCCTTGTGGGTGCGTGCGGCGGTGACGGCAAAGTCGCCCAGGAAAAACTCGCTGGCGGCGTGGCGCTCCATAAGCGGCATCAAAAAGCCGGAGCGCATGACGGTGTCGATGCCGAGCGGTTTGGTCGGATCGACCTCGCGAACGATGGCGTCGGCTACGACGTCGGTATCGGTGTGGTAGGCGACGCGGGCATTGTCATACTCGGGCAGCTGATGAAGGGCGTTGACTAGGATCACCGGCTCGGCACCGCGCGCGAGTAGTATGCCGCAAAAACGCTCGAACATATCGGCATAAAAGCCGGTCAGGTAATAGATCGACCACGGGTCGTTTACGAGCAGCTGCGCACCGGGGTGCTGAGCCTCGAGCGCATCGAGCACGCGCGCCACACGCTGGTCATCGACATGTGCCATGAAACATCCTTTCGCTAGGGTGGCACCATAGTATCCCAAGCGCCCCCACATAAGTTGCGGTGAAATAGTTCCTGTTTGCCGGGACAATGGCATAAAACAGGAACTAGTCCACCGCAACTGCAGAGGGGATGAAGGACCGTCCCAAATGAGCTGCTTAGGCTGGGTCGATGTCCATGCTGGCTATGAGGTCGGTACCGGTGTCTAGGAGGTTGGGGAGGACTTTATCGCTCATGCGTATGGGGGCTTCGACGACTAGGCCGCGGATGAGGTCCATCGCCTGGGCGTGGAGTTCGAGCGGGATGGCTTCGGCCGTGCGCACGGGCAGCAGCGCCTCATCGCCGCCGGATACGGCCACGGTTGTGGTGAGCACGCGCATGGGGCAGGTGAGCTCCTGATGCGCGAACGTATCGCCGCGCGGGCAACTGTTGCCGGTCACGAAGTGCACCTTTACCACGGCGCCGTCTGCGTCACGCTCTACCTCTACGGTCAGGAGGCACTCGGATGGGCAGGTGGTGCAGTTGAACTGCAGCGTTTCGATCGCGTTTATGCTCATGGCCTTACGCCTCCTCAACGGGATCGACGGACAGGACAATCTCGCTAACACCCAGGTCGAGTGCGCGTTGAATCACCTTTGCCGGCAGCGGGAAGCTTTCCATCACGCTCGGTTTGAACGGGCGGACCTTGCCGGCGAACAGTTCCTCGTCGTCTGCCAGAATGCGCACGCGGGCGGCGTCGACCGGTCGGCGTACACGGAAGTTGAGTTTGGTGAGCGCCACAGCCGTAATGCGTCCCGGCAGCGCGTAGCCCGCGATACCGGCGGGGGAGACTGTGAGCTCGCGGCCCGGGCCCGCAGCGCCCGCATCGGCCCCAGTGCCACAGCCCAGCGCCCACGCCGCCGCGGCCGCACCGGCGCGCTCGGACTCGTTCGTCACGTTGTCTGCCAGGTCGTGCACGTGCAGCACGTTTCCGCAGGCAAAGATGCCAGGCACGCTTGTTTGCAGGCTTTGGTCCACCACGGCGCCGCGCGTGCGCGGGTCAAGTTCAACGCCCGCGCCCACCGAAAGCTCGTTCTCGGGAATCAGGCCCACCGAAAGCAGCAGTGTGTCGCACGGAACAACGCGCTCGGTTCCCGGAATGGGCGTCAGGCGCTCGTCGACCTGACTCACCTCGACGGCCTCCACGCGGTCGTGTCCGATTACGCGTGTGACGGTAGTAGACAGGTGAAGCGGAATGCCAAAGTCGTCCAGGCAGTTCTTGACGTTGCGGCGCAGACCGTTGGCGTACGGCATGAGCTCGTACACGCCCTCGACCGAAATTCCCTCGAGCGTACAGCGGCGCGCCATGATCAGCCCGATGTCGCCCGAGCCCAAAATGACGGCGCGCGAGCCGGGCTTGAGGTTTTCGATATTGATATATCGCTGCGCCAGGCCCGCCGTAAACACGCCGGCGGGACGGCTGCCGGGGATCTTGATCTCGCTGCGCGTGCGCTCGCGGCATCCCATAGCAAGGACGACCGCACGCCCGGTGATCTGAAGCATGCCGGCACGGCTCATGAGCGTGACGGTATGGACTGCGGTATCTCCCGTGCCCTCGTCCGTGTCTGGGTCGCCCACACGCGCGCCCTCGCTCGAATCAATCCCAAGCACCATGCTGCCCAAGAACAGTGCAATATCGGTCGCGCGCACCTGGTCGATAAAGCGCTGCGCGTACTCGGGACCGGTGAGCTCCTGTTTAAAGTGCGAAAGGCCAAAACCGGGGTGGATGCACTGGCGCAGGATGCCGCCCAGATGCTGCTCGCGCTCCACGATGGCCACGTGGGCGCCGGCATTATGTGCGGCAAGCGCGGCCGCCATGCCGGCAGGTCCGCCGCCGATGACGACCACGTCGAAGGCCTGCGTCGACACCGACGCTACAGCTCCGGCCTCCGCGCGTCCGTCGCGCATATCAAGCGTCGCCATTCTAGCACACCCCCTTCAGCGGTCCTTCGACCAGCCAAGAACCGGCATCCTCCAGTAGCACTTCGCTGGGCTCGCAGCCCAGCTCGCGTGCCAGGATCGCCACCACGCGGCTCTGGCAAAAACCACTCTGGCACCGACCCATGCCGGCACGGCAGCGGCGCTTGACGCCCTCGACCGAAACCGCGCCCGGGCGGCGTCGGATCGCGGCCACGATCTCGGCCTCGGGCACCGTCTCGCAGCGGCAGACGATCTGCCCCCATGCTGGGTCGGACTCAATGAGCTCTTCCTTGCGCGCAAGCGGTGCACGGTCAAAATCGTCCGGCGCGTGGCGAATCGGGTCCCAATCGTCCCGTTCGCGCAGGTCGACGCCGGCATCGCGCAGCACCTGCTCCATGCGCTCGGCAATGGCCGGCGCGCTCGCCACGCCCGGCGACTGAATGCCTGCCGCCTGGAACAGTCCCGGCACCACGGCCGACTGCCCAATAAAAAAGTCGTTCGTACCCTGAATGACAGGGCGCCCGCCGGCAAACGCGCGCACCACGCGACGTGTATCCAGATCGGGCACCAGCTTGCGCGCGACGCTCAGCAGCGCGTTGATATCGCTCGCATAGGTCTGCGTGTCGCCGGGCTCGCGCACGGCAGCGGTCGCGGTAATCACGGTGTTGCCATGTACAGTGCCCGTGACGATAACTCCCTTGGACACCGGCGTAGGAACAGGGTAGAGCGGCATGAGCGCGCGTGGCTCCTTGTCCAGCACCACGATGTTGCCCTGGCGCCAGACCATCTGGAACTCCTCGGCGCCCGCCATATGCGAGATGTCCGCGGCACCATTGCCCGCGGCGTTAATCAGGTAACGGCAGCGCACGTCTCTGGCGGGCGTCGCTAGCGTAAAGCGCGCGGCTCCGTCATCCGAGCCGGCAACTTCAATCGCCTCCACCGGTGCGGAGCGCATAAACGTCACGCCGTTGGCAACGGCGTTCTCCAGCGCGGCGATGGCCACTTCAAATGGGTCAACGTAACCGGTCGAGGGGCACCACAGCGCGCACGAGGTCTGGGCACTCGCGCGCGGCTCTAGCTCGTGGATGCGCTCGGGGCCGATAATCGACAGCTCGGGCACGCCGTTTGCCAGCCCATTGCTGCGCAGCTTCTCCAGGTGCGCCCGGTCTTCGTCGTTGAAGCCCAGCACCATCGAACCGGTGCGCCGGAACAAAAATCCCAGCTCCTGGGCCCACGTGCCATATAGCTCGCAACCACGGGCGTTGACCTGCGCCTTTACCGTGCCCGGCGCCGGATCGTAGCCGGCGTGAACCAGGCCGCCGTTGGCCTTCGACGCGCCCAGGGCGATGTCGTTGGCCGCTTCGATCACGCATATGGACAGGTCAAACCGCGCGAGCTGACGCGCGATGGCGCATCCCGTGATGCCCGCGCCCACAATTGCGATATCAAACGTTTCCATCACAGTGCCTCCCAGACAAGTTGACAGGCTGTCAATAGGACTATCCTACGGTCTGCACACCCCTAGCGCAGCGGCAATGCGGCGAACAGCCCCAACTGCATCCGCCAACGGCAGGCGAGGGGAGACTCAGGACCATCGGTGACCTCGTCTGCCCCCCTGGTGTCAGAAGTTTGTCTCGTTCTGTAACAGTAAGCAGAAGAGTTGGGTTCCAGATGTTACAGGTCGAGACGTTTGCCAGGCGGGTCCTCCGTTTGTCTCGATCTGTAACAGTTAGAAGAGAAAATCGGTCCTACGTGTTACAGATTGAGATTTAAAGTCAGGGAGAGATTCTTCTGTCTCGATCTGTAACATCTCGGGACCGTTTTGGGGTTTAGGTGTTACAGATTTAGATGAACCTATCAGACGGTTTCGAATGTCTAAATCCGTAACAGTTAGACCTGTTTTTGCCGAATTATTGTTGCAGATTGAGATATTGAGATTGGACGTTTTCCTTTGTCTTGATCTGTAACAGATAGAAGGGTTTCTGGCCCCTAGTTGTTACAGATTGAGATATTTAACGGAGGGCTTACCGTTCATCTTGATCTGTAACAGTAAGGACTGATTTTGGAGTCAAGATGTTACAGATCGAGATCGAAGTCGGGGAGGGGCCCTTGTGTCTCGATCTGTAACACCTAGACCCAGAATCCGCCCTTCATCTGTTACAGATTGAGATGTTTGTGTCCGCGCCAGCCCCGCTTGCAACCGTAGTCCCATATAAACAAACCCCGTGGTAAACTTGACCGGACTGTAAATAATCCGAAAGGTACACCCCAATGTCCAAGTACATCTCCGAGCTCATGTCGCCGCAGCTTATG
>UMHW01104079.1_pt1 | contig 14886 bp, 19 predicted proteins | sample 1965631 | NCBI WGS metagenome assembly UMHW01 (sample SAMEA4836107, study PRJEB28245) | human gut metagenome | biome: gut microbiome; material: fecal sample | place: Denmark | collected 2008
TTCCCCAATCGAACCACCTGGCCGTCCGGCCCTGCTCTATACAGATTGTAATATGAAAATATACAATGAGCGAACCCTCAAAAATCTTTACAAAATTGTGTCACCTGTGGTATAATAAAGTCATCAAAGGCAAGGGCCCGCTTTTGAACCAAACAAAACTAATCTAAAACAAAAGGAGAACCCAACTATGGAAACAAACGCATTGATTGCAAACGCAACAACTCATGAAAGCAAAGTAAACCTTTTTCGCGCACTGACTAACGCAAGTCCGTTCAGTGAAGCAGTTAACAAAACTTTATCTGTGGTACAGATCATCGACCAGCCCGCGTTCAACGATCAGGGCGAGCCGGTCAACCGTTATTTCTTCCTGTGTGAAGATGGAGCCGCCTATATGTCTATGGCCTTGGGTGTGGACAGCTGTGTTAAGGCTGTTCGCTCCATTTGGGGATCGGATTTTGTAGAACCCTTGCAGATCGTTCCTTGTCAGGTCAAGACGAAAAACGGCCACACCTATAAATTTACTGTACTGTAAATTTACTACAATCAAAAATTATAGCCCGGTATATCCGGGCTATAATCATTTAATGGTGAATGTATATGAGAAAATTTATTCATACGAAACAACGAAAAGCGGCACTTGCAACAGTAATTCGGGGATATAATTATAATATACGCCGAGCCTCCGCATTGAAAGCACATGGCAAATATCAGGGAGTTGTACTCCCTAAAATATTGAATGTTGACAAAGAATTTGCAAAAATAACTACAGTTGAGGAGTACAACGAGTTAATAAACCGGTTAAGAGAAACAAGCCGAGCCACCAGAGAAGATAAAACCATTCAGCTTGGTAAATACAAAACCATTGAAACCCAAACAACACGAATCATCAAAAAACAGCAAGAAAGAAGTATACAGGCGTTCATTCGAAATGAAACGCCCGCCAAAACTGAATTTAAATCTGCGAAAGCCTTAAAAGAATTCATGTATAAATATCAAAAAGAAACTTTTGAATCATTCAACGAAGCGCGGGCAGAGGTATTCAAAGATAATGTTGTAATAGCATTAACAGCGCTTGATTTTATGGATTTAGTTAGCGAATGGCAAAGGCTATCACTCATTCAGGTAGATTCAGTAAATAGGGCATGGCCTGAAGCCGTGGAGGTTATGTGGGCGGCGTATGAATCTAAAGACGAAAGCAAATATCAAGAAGCATACGATAGAATGAGAACAGCAATAAACGGCGTAAAAGGCATTGTGAAATACACAAAGGGAAGAGTAAAATGAACGAGTATATTTCCGATTTTGAAACTCAAAAGGATCCTGACAGCGGGGTCATGTCTGTGTGGGCGTGGTCTATTGTCGATGTTAACGATCTTTCAAAAATTCAATACGGAAATAATATCGAAAGTTGGCTTTTAGCAATTCGCGAACTTCCAAACGGATCTTTAATCGGTTTCCATAACTTAAAATTTGACGGTAGTTACATTTTAAGCTATTTATTAGGAATTGCAAAATGGCAATATAATGATGATCCCAAAGCAAGAAAAGCAAAAACCGTTGAATGTTTAATCAGTTCAATAGGCGTGCATTACAATTATCGAATAAATTTCACAAAAAGAAAACATGTTAAAATTTATGACACACTAAAAATATTCAACATGAGTGTTTCGCAAATTGCTAAGTCTTTTGGGATTAAAGAGCAAAAAGGGTCTATAGACTATGAAACCTTTCGTGGATATAACTATACCATGACCCCGGAAGAAGTCGAATATATCACCAATGATGTGATTATTGTAGCCAAAGCTATAAAGCAATTCAGGGCTGAGGGTCATGAGCGAAATACCATAGCTTCAAATGCCATGCGCTATTACAAGAAAAATAGTTACTATTCAAACTATGAATTTTTAACATACTTTCCGCACCTTGATGATGACTTATACCATTTATTAAAGCGCGCCTACAAGGGCGGTTATTGTTATGTCAACCCAAAATTCAAAGGAAAGCCGGTAGGCCATGGGCGGGTATATGATGTCAACAGCTTGTACCCCTCTGTAATGAGTGATCCGCGCAACAAATATCCAATAGGCACCCCGGTATTCTTTGAGGGTGAATATAAAGACGATCCAATTTACCCACTATATATACAGTTTATAACTGCACAATTTGAATTAAAGAAAGGCAAAATCCCAACAATTCAAATTAAAAATGATAAACGGTTCAACCCTCGCGAGTATGTTACAACTACCGGTTGTTTAATGGTGAATTTATATTTAACCAATGTTGATTTGGAGATGTTCTATGAATGTTACAATATAAAAGAGATACAATATATAGGCGGCTATAAATTCATAGGCCGATCAGGAATCTTCATTGATTATGTCAATCACTTCAAAGAAATGAAAATGCAGGCCACCATTGACAAAAACGCGGGTAAAAGAAGTATTGCAAAATTGTTTCTAAATTCACTATATGGAAAATTTGGTGCCAGCAATGATAAATTTGTAAAGCGCCCATATATAAATGATAAAGGAATCCTTGCATACCAAACGATTGAAACGCCGCGGCCTGCCAAGACAGTATATGTACCGGTGGCCGCATTCGTAACAGCCTACGCCCGGCGCTTTATTCAAACTCTTTTTATTAAGAATGTAGATCGGTGTTGTTATTGTGACACGGATAGTTTACATTTGATTGGTGATGATCCGCCGGAGGGTGTCAAAATCAGTGATACAGAATTCAATTGCATGGCACATGAAAGCAGTTTTTTAAGAGCAAAATTCTTAGGCGCAAAACTGTATATTGAAGAAGACGATCAAGGCCGACTTGATGTAAAGGCCGCAGGCTTGGGGCAAAATGAAGTTGTAAAAAATCAAATTACATTCGATAATTTCAACACGGAACAAGAATATTTTGGAATTTTGAAAAGTAAAACAGTGGAAGGTGGTGTAGAATTAAGCGAATCTACATTCAAGATACGCGAGCGCGGACCCCGATTTTAATAAACTGTGTCGATTATTTCAGCGAATTTACTCAAATTTATTTACAGATTTGGGTATTTGTGATATAATTAAGGCAAGAAATGAGGAAAGAAAAACTTAATTAAAAGGAGTAAATTATGAAAAACAATATTCAAAAAAGATGGGATCGTCACTATGGATACGCAACAGCCTATTGGGTTGATCTTGAAAAACCGATCATTGTTTTTGATTCCGGTTTGAATGAGGTTGCAAGGTATGATGAATTACCGGCAGACTATCAAAATTTAGTTGATAGGGCTATTGATGAATTTGAGGAGGGTTATAATAATGTAATCCGTTTGGGTTGTAAATTCTATGAACAGTTCAATTATCAACGCTTTTCCATTCTGCGTGAAATTGAATCTTTTGACGAAACAATCTATAATATTAACGAGGTGTAAAAAGTGATTCGATTTTTAATCAAACAACAATTTGCTTGGGCCGAAAAATGCTTTGACATGGAGGGAGAAATAAAAAAGCCATTTGAGAGGTTTTTTGCTTCATTTATTAATCAGGTATTAAAAGGCCAAAAAGAAATAACGCTAACAGCACCAAACACCTTGACCGGTGTTCGAGGTCTTATTTATTTCTGCAACGCTTTGGATTTGATACGGTATCTAATTGAAGTTCACGAAGAAAGCAATATTGTTGCTTTAACATTCAAAATGAACGCAAATGCCAAGTCAATGCACGCGGCAAGAAATGTAATAGCGAGGTATGAAAAATGAATTTATCTTTTTTATTTGGTGCACTGTGTCCAAAATTTAGCGAGCAGTTAAAAGATCAGGGATATGAATTAAAAAACAAAGAAACATGGGACAAGGCTGTGTTTTCAGTTGTGTATTTACACATTCACGATATTTTAACAGATTCAAGATATGATGAATGTTTGAATCGAATTATGAAAAAATCAAAAGTTGATTGGATTAAAAGCGAGGTACGAAAAATGAATTTTATAGAAATATTTGACATACAGTCAAATGTTAGAGTTTGTGACATTATACATTTATTTTTAATCGGTGGTGATGATAAGATCTATTTTAATCTTTCTACTCCAAATAACAAAGGGTATTGTGATGATTATATATTGAAATGTGAGCGTATTATTTCCAAAAGTTGGGTTCCTTATTATGAATGTAATATAAAATGGATTGAAGAAGAATGCTCAGGTGAATCAGGTGTGGGGTATCTCACATTGATTATTTGAAGTATTATTTACTTCAATATCGAAAATTATTCAAAAGTTACTTAAAGGCGAGGTATGAAAAATGAATTTATATTTTAAGATTGAAGAAATTGATCGCGATACTTTTATAAAAGCAACCGGGGAAGATTTAACATGTTTGCAGAAGGCTGTTAATTGTGATGGGATCGCATATATTGCAACTGTGGATACTGAAATGGATGATATTTTAATTCCTATCGGATTTTTTAAGGAGGGAAGATTTTAAAATGCAACTATCAGTGTCAACCGCTTTACAAGCTATCCTTGCAGATCGAGGATATAAGGTGCTTGAAATAAAAACTTTTTCCGGTGCCACATTCGTCGGCACCAACATTCAAATCAAATTCAACGAATTCCTTTTAACAAAGTGTGTCTATTGCAATGACGAATTGTTTTCAACAATTCAAAACATATCGGAAGTGCGAATCTTATTTTTTAGCTAAAAGAAATAACCCGGGGATTTATCCCCGGGTCTTTTTTATTTGTACCGCTTGCAGGCAATATTATAATCATAAATGCAAATCCACCCGGAGGGTATACGCGCCCAAATATTTTTATTGCCTTTGTAAACCAATTCAAGGATTGTACATTTTGTGCCCCGCTTCAGGTATGCAATGTTGTTTTTATCGTCACGATTCAAACAATGCTTTTTGCCGTCGGAAGTCAAATCTTTGATCTTTTTCCGTCCGGTGTTCGCGCCTGCACCTTTATACACCCCGCGCACATAGGTTAATGTGATTGTCGATCCGATTTTTGGCTTGGGGTAGTCAAAAAGAACACCGCGCATTTTTGGCCGAAGCACACCCAGCACCCCATTGTAGGTGTGTTTCACTTTTTTGCACTTTGAACCGCGCGGCCAATTTTGATCGAACGATTCAAACCATTTTGTATTTCCGTTGCCGGTGGCTACGGCGATATGACCGTAAGGGCCGATTTTTGCTCCCCATACAACAATGTCGCCCTTTAATGGAACGAAAGTAGGGTTGTTTTGAATTTTTTCAAATTTTTCAACAAGCGGTTTTCTTTTTTCAAAGTTTGTATAATAGTCAACTGCATTTCCCCACGCTCCGGGTTTAATGCCGAAGCAGGAATTTAGGTAAACTTTTGCAAGATCGACGCATTGAGCGCCGGACACGCGGTCATAATCAATTAGCCGGCCTTTGCATGAGTTGTAAAACTGATCGTAAGTCATTCGGTGTACCCTCTTTCCTTTGCTTCATTCTTAACAATATCTCCGGCAATAGCCGCAGAGGTGAAGCTATTATTTTTCCACCAACTCCAAATTGTGGAAAACACTGTTAAAAGTGTGGAAAAAAACAAATACACTTCATCATCGGAAAACGGAAGCGGATTTTTGCCGATCATCGTTAAAACTGAATTAACAAGCGCAACAAAAGTTACGATTGTGCGAATAATGGTATCTTTTGAAACATTTTTCATTTTATTTTTTCCTCCAAATCTTGTATTCTGTGATCTGCTACCTGCTGGCGCAGTTCCTGCAATGCAACCCTTTGTTGTAGGTTGTTATACTGTTCTTGCTTTTTTTCAAGTTGTTTAATCCTGTACAAAGTTTTTGAGTTTGCAAGCCACGCGGTGAGCGAGGTGCCCACCAGCGTGACCGCGGACGACAGAATTATAGTCAACTGTTCAACTGTAATTCTAATCACCCCTCGAAAACAATTCCGTCAATCACAAGTCCGTTTGCGTCCGATACAGTGAAAACCCTGCTACCATCAAAAGCAACCTTGATTGTGTTTGAACCCTCAGTGACCAGCATTGTAAACGCTGAACCGGTTTTGAAGCCATAGAAATATTGGATTCGTTCAACGCCGGAAGCGCTGGAATGATACCGAACGCCGATTCGGCTTGAATGCTGGACAATGTTTGACACCATTTCAGCCGACCAAATTTGTACACCGCCATCGGACCGTGTGTCAATCGTTCCGGTTGTCCGGTTCTGCGCGTCACAAATTTTTCTTTGACAAATAAGCGTATTATCGGATTCAAGATTTACGCCAATATTGTGCTTTTCGTAACCGTAAAGCTGGGAACCGCGTTGCAATCGAATACAAGGTGTTGTCGGCCATTCTTTCAATGTACCGGAACCGCCACCGGAAAGAACTAAGGTTGTGTTTAACAAATTGTAGGCAGTTTTACCGGAAGAATAAATCAAGTCAACATCATTGCAAAGTAATTTATTCACATTCACCGCGCGGATTGTATGTGGTAAATTTGCGTCATTGGTATTTGAATTTGCAATTTCCAAATTATCCAGCGTTACACTATTTGAATTGTGAATCACCAAGCCCATCAGCTTAGGCCTTGTTGTCGGTGGATCATTGGAAGTGTACCGCCCGGAAATGTAAACATTGCCACCGTTTGCAATGTTAAACCAACGGTAAGAACCAGTTGTACCTTTTACACGGATCTCTAATTCTTGGTGATAAATCGGGCAGGCCAACAAGTCCATAGCCTGAAAGATTTGATTAAAAGGGTTTGCTTTCGTGCCGTCAGGTGATCGGTTCATGTGATAAATACCGCCGGTGTCCGCGTCTTTATCCACATAAACAATATTGTTAAAGGTGGAATAGCCCACACCCTGTCCCTGTGTTGTGGTCTGTTTAATAGAGGACGGTGTACCCTGCAACAGAGAACCGCGCCAAATAGAAATCATTGAATCTGTGGGGTTTACGGCAGTAATCCCTTGTGAATTTGCATACACATAGAATTTATCATTTACAGTTAGATCCTCAAATTCTCCAGACCAAAAACGCTGATTGTCCAAATACTGCGGTATTGTAAACTGGCGAATGTAAACGCCCGCCTTATCGTAAATGCGAATGGTGTTCGGTGAATAAGTGAGCATTACAAAGGCGGTTGCGTTGGCCTTAATTGTCTGCATGATATAATCAAATCCGGGGTTAGAAAGCGCCACCATATTTGAAGCTGTGTTTGTAGCTGGATCCCATTCATATACATTCAGCCCTTGGGAAATGTACATTTGATCGTTTGTTGCGTCATAAGCAACGGAAGAAACAGCGCTTTCATTGTATCCGGCAGGTGAAGAATACTTTTGAATTGTTGCAAGTGTTGTAGGGTTCAATTCAAAAATAGTCTTAGACGGTGCACCGTTCAATTCACTCGTAGCAATAAAAAGGCTATTTCTTTTTGAATTATAAACTATTGAATTGGCGTGCCCTAACCCCTCAATATCCCGCCGCGTTACCTGGGCACCGTTGGAATAGTTAAACACAACAACTGCCGCCGTTGTGGGGTGCAATTCCAAGGTATGGCCCCGGGGCACAAAAGCGCAGGCATAATAATTGTTGCCGCCAATGGTATAGCGCGCCCCGCCTTGATTCACAGGGTAGCGGTCTGTTTCCTGTTCAGCATTGGCAAGGTTTTCACCACGATATGTCCAACCCAACAGCCACCGCTCAAAATCAATATATGTTGAATGGGGTTGATTTTTGAATGTTACAAAATCCTTTTTCAGTTGGGCAATTTCCTTTCGGAATTCGTCAAAATAGGGGGCGCATATCACGGCAAGAATTTCTTTCAAGGTGCCGTCATCATACCATTTCTGCAACTGCTCCGTGACTGTTTCCTTGATATGTTTATCAAGGTTTTCCAGCAAATCAATAACATAGTTTATCAATTCATCATAACTGTTCACTTTTTCAATTACTTCATTCATTTTCTTTAGGACACCGTAAAGCAATTCCTCAAAAGATAATGAATCGTCGTAGACTTGTGGAAGAATTCGGTTGCAATAAAACCGCCGAAGCACCGCGATAGGGTCAACATCGGGTTTGGGATAATTCATAAAATTTACCTCCTTAATACCATAGTGGCATAAACAAGCCTTTATATTCGTCAAGCAATTCCGAATAAAGGCCGTTCACTTCATTTTTGAATTGCCGGAATACTTCCCCGGCAGGCATTGTTAAACCTGTAATTGTTTCGACTTGATTTGTTTTTGTTGTGGTGTCATTGGCGGTGGTAGTTGATCCTTTATCCGTTGCTTTGTTGGAAGCCGTATCAAGGTTGGCGCGGTCCGCGTATTCAATGGAGTTGAAGTCTTTTGCTTTCATCATATTTCCGGGTAGATCACTTGCCGCCCCGCGCATAGTTGAATTGGAATCGTTTTGATTTGAGAAAGAACCGGTTGACTTGCTTTTGCCGGTGGCGTTTGAATCCGTTTTGCGATTAAACTTTTGATTTGCAACCGCCAAATCTGCGGTCATCTGTGCGAATCCATCAAAGGCTTTTGCATATCCGGGCATGACTTCCATACATTTTGATTGAAGTTTTACTTTCCAAAGATTATAAGTTTCAAAAGCAAACTCGTCTGTTAAATAATGAAAAATAAAAAGCGTTTCAAAATATCTTTTGAAGTCTTCTATTTTCTGGGGGGTTGGGTACGAAAAATCAAAAATTTTCTTTCGTGCAGATTCAACGCGGATATTCAAAGTGTTATTTCTGTTTTCGCATAAATTGTTTACAACAACTTCCAAACTTGTGGTATATCGTGCCATTACTCCACCCCCTGCGGTTCATCGTCCGGATTTGCGCCATCATCAAAGGCGGTTTTATCCTTTTCGATAATTTCACTCTGCACCCGCGGTTTTACAGACACATCAAGACCAAACCGTTCATTGATCTGTTTGCAAGCGTTTTTCCGTTCATATAACATTGTTTCCAAGTTAATAGACACAAATTGATTATTTGCGTTGACCTCATCGGTAATAAGGCGCTCGGCTTTTTCGTTTTGCACATTGTTAACACCGAGAAACGAAAGAAATTCAGCTTTGTAGCTTTCAAGCAAAGTGTATAAATCTTTAGCCACCAACGGCGCACCGGTGTTTACACTTCCAAAACAATCGTTGAAATCATTGTCTTTGTCAATGAATATATAACCCTGCGATCCGTCATATTTTGAAAATAGATTTGCAAGGGCTAATTTTTGATTTGCCGTACCTTTTAGAATTACCGGTGTTTTTTGGGCGTTTACATTGATATCAATAATTTGTTGCGTTTTAGCAATTTTGTCAACAAAATAGTTTATATAGAAAAGTGTTGGTGTCCACATCGGGTTATTTTTGATTAAAACAAATTCGTCCGCGTTGTATTCTTGATTGAAGTTAATGCCGTATCCGTTAATCTTAACCGGATAGCCGTATAGATTCAAAACAGATTGATCTGCCGCGCGAAGTCCTAAGAACCCCCGGTCGCGATCATTGCAAAACGCGGCCTTTCCGTCTTGGATCAATGCGAATTCTAAAAAGTCCGCGTCCACCGTGTCCGGCAGGTTTTCCCATTCAAAAACTGTGGCGGCAATGTTCATAAAATAGCATTGATATATTTGATTTAACTGTGTTGCGGTTAAGATTGAATTGAATTGGCCCGCGAATGTTCCATTGGTGGCTGGGCTGTGATAAAGTGCAAAGGGTTTTGTATTTGTAGGATTTTCCATTATTATCCCTCCTTTTAATTGTTATCAAGGGAGTAATTCCCAAAATCGGAAATGGAATGCCAAATTGTGACCCCAGCATTAAACATTTCGCGAATTGAAGCGGCTTCAGGTGCAGGCGCGTTCACTTTGATATTACAATCAATTGTTTGTAAATAATTCCATTTGCTCCGGGTATCTTTCCAACTGGATATTTTGCCCCACTCGTTAATTGCATAGCCATACAAATCCAAAAAATCATCAATCGGCCCGCATTCATGATATAGTGGGGAACAATCAACCAATCTAAATTTACAGTTTTCACTGGATATAGAATTAGTGTCGCTTTGATTCCCTTTGCTTGCTACCTTAGAATTAAACGCGTTTGCAATATCTCTTGAAGCATTGAATATAGAACCAACTGCGCCAACTCCGGAAGTGATCGCTCCGGCAACATTACCGGTTGCAATATTCGCGCCAAGACTTGCGGCACTGCCGGCAACCGCTCCGGCCGCGTTTAGTACGGATCCAACCCGGTTAAGTGACCCTTGAACCCCACCATTTTCATTGTAGCCAATTTGCATTTCAAAAGAATACGGCACATCAAAAACGGATTCGGCAGGCTTTGCATAATTTTTCAGCTTTAACTTAAAACCGTTTGAGCCAATCGGCCGCATTTCTGCTGACATTTTAATGCTATTTCCTTTTATAAATTCCGGGCGTAAAGGTTGGCTAAAACCATTATAATTGTAAACAACATAGACCCGGCACATGGAAGTTAGCATTTTTTTGTTTCGCGGCGTATATCCGCATGCCAAGGTGTTTCCGGCTATATCAGCGCTTGTTTCTTGTGTGGCAACAAGATTTGCGGCGCAGTATGGAATTGTATAACCGTTAACAACCACATCTGTAAGATACCTATTATCTCGCAACCATTTTTGTACCCAAAATGGAACACAACGAAAACCAATTATGTCCTGCCGCCGATCCGTTTCGCCTGCATATCTATCAATCAATTTTTGAATTTCCACATCAAGCGAAACAAAACCGGCATATTGGCCTGTCATTGACGATCCGTTGCCATATCCACCATAAACCCAATCTGCTTCACCTGCGCCGGGTGGCCTTGATACGGCAAGCATTTGCCATGAAGGGAACCAATCATCACCTCCTGAAAAAAGATCAATTTCTTTTTCATAGTCGGCAGGTGCTCCCACAGGTTCAGGTTGAAGCCAGCGGCCAACGGTGTCCTCGCTTTTTTTCACATGAGCGCGGGCGATTAAGGATTTATAGTAAGTGATATTGAATTGATAGGTTTGCCAGTAATCAGTTGTAATATAAATCATTGCAATGTCTTGTGCAATATATTCAACACGATCTATGAAAGCATAATACCATTTTTTATTTCCCTGACGATTTACAAAATCGCGGTTTTGGTATCGGCAATAATTGAACGCTTCAAAGCGTGCAAAGTTTCCCTCTATCCTGAACGCTTGATCTTTTTTGATATAGTTAAACTTTGTTGCGCTAACACCTTTTGCCGCCAAACCATCAAAGGCGGCGACTTGCGCCGCCGCCGTTGGGAAATCAACAATGGCATGGCATTCTTCAGGTTTTCCCCATGGAACTGTAAATAAATCCAGTCGTGTTGTAGGGTGAGTTACTGCCATTGTATTTACTCCTTTTAGGTTTTTTTCGTCACGCGAATGCTGAAAACATACTTGCCGATAACATTTCCCTTATTGTCATATACAAATAAACAATAGGTGCAAATCAACGGCAGATCAAGAAATCCAGCAACACCGTGAAGATAGGTTGATTTTACTTTAACCTTGAATTGATCCTTGTTTTCGCCGGTAATAGAAACATCCAAATCATAGAAGCCGCGATTTATCCACTCGGTGGCGCTAACCGTTAACAATGCCGAATAACCTAACGGCTTTGTTTCTCCTGATTCAACATCATCATAGGCAACATCAACAAGCTGTAACAACCCATTGATCTGTTCTGTTTTTCCGTATGTTTCACCGGAAAGAACAGGGACTGTTCTTGTATCGCTGGCTTCTGTTTCGGCGGGTGTGTCGATGAAATTGACCCCATAATCACCGGCTGCAGGGCAATCAAATTCAAGACTACCGTCATGATTGAATTTTTTGTATTTCAACATAACGGTTAAACTGTAAAATTTACAACCACAGCAACCGGGGTTGCTACTCCATCGGCAATAATATTGCATAGAACCGTTGCCGTGTGCGTGTTGTCAGCGGTTGAATGGCCGGTGAAAGTGATTGTTTTTGCGCTGGGATCAAAGGTGATCGTTACATAATCAGCCAGCGTTTCAGCGGTGATTTTATCCTTGGCGGCACTTTCCAGTACCTGCTCAAATTCAAGGCGCATGTTATTCACCTTGTAATCGGCGGGGGTCGTTGCATAATCAACCGTCTGTGTTGCGTCCGCCGCTTTCAGTTCCACAAAGTTTTCACCGCTTGGATTATGAAAATCGGTGATTGTCAAATCCTGCAAAGCGTCAGCTTTCGGAACTTCAAACACCATGGCATTAGCAAAGGGACAAATACCGTAGATCTGCCACACATGGAAAAAATACTGCCAGGTTAGGGAAGAACCAATGAAATCCTCTGCCGCCGTTTGAATATTGTCGTACACCTGGAACAGTGCTTCATCGCAGATAACAAAACCAATATCGGACAGCGTTTTTCCGGTGCGCTTTCTGTTTTCCAAATCGTAGTTATCATAGTCGAAAGAATCGACAACAATAAGGTTGTTTCGGAAATCAGCTTCTGCCATGTTAAAGGCCATTGCAAGAACCTTTACGCCCAGCTTATTGATTAAGTCGGAACGAATGATAATTACAATACGATCAGCTTCAGACCAAGTTTCCACCGGGTCGCCGACTGCACCGGGCTGATTAATATAGTTGTTGTAGGCGGTGGAGGGGAATGTCATATTCATGGCAGTTTCGCGAATCGTAGCTACCATATTTTCCGCTTCATCTTTCGTGGTAGGCATTGCCATTTTTCGACCAATAACAACATTATTTGCGTATGCGTCAACAATGGCCTGCTTAAACAAATTGAATTCGCGAATCTCATTGCCGGAGAAAACAGAGTTGATTTTTGCAGATACAAAACGGTTAAAACTTTCATAGGAAACAAAAGCGCCCATCAATTCTTCACGATTGATAGAAAGCGGGAACACATCTTGGCGGTTTCTGCTGTAATAAGCCACCTTGGTGTCGCCTTTGTACAACTTCAAAATGCCGGAAAGATTTTCGCCGTTGTACCCCATGGGATTGACCGGGTTTTCATAAGTCTGTTGAACATCAGTGCCCAACGGATAGGGGCGGCCTTTTTTCAACCGTGCAAGCCGGTTAGAATAGCGCTTTACTTCCACAGCAGTGAACATAATTCTATCAACAAGGACAGAAATAAATTCATTTGTGTGCGCCTTATAGTTTAGAATCGGGTTAGCAAATTTGCTAATGTCGTCACCCTCGGCAAGAACAGGAACATCGTTCTGCGCCGATTCGCTCATCATAGATCGAACGGCATTCAATGTTTTTTGCGCTTTTGCCGCTTCGGTCATTTTCTTAGAACTCATCGAAAAATTCCTCCTCCTTTAACTCCTCGATCACTTCATCGGGCGTTTTTTCGTCATTGGCGGGCGGGTTGTCCTCGGGTTTGTCAACCTCGAGTTTCTCGCCTACTTTCATCATCAGGTTGCCGTTGATCTCGCGAATGCGGTTGTTGTCCTCGACAAGTTTGGCATTGTCGGAAGTCAGGCGCTCAATCTCACTTGCATAATCAACAAAGGTGTCCGTGATTGTTGCAAGATCGGGGCCGATCTCGGTTACATCTTCCGCTTTTGCGACACGATCAACAATTTCTTTGATTTGCTCAACGGATAAACTCATTTTGTGTTACTCCTTTCATAGTCTATTATATATAATTTTCTCTACTTCACTTTTGATCTGCAAATTTTCAAAAAACAATCGTCCCGCCACTGCAAAGGACTTGATCTTCTTTAATTCGGCTCCTGCGTGCGGCCTATTGTTTTCTGCTATTTTGTTTACAGTTAATGGAATTGTCTTAGGGTCGCCTGCTTTACAGGCGTATAATGCTTGCGAACTGGAAGCAAAGAAAAAATATATTATATTGTTGTTTGTTTTAATGTTGAAAAGTTGAATTGAATCTTTGGGTTTTCGTTCGATTTGTGAATAGTCATCGTTTAGAAATGATTCATTGTTTGCGTATTCGTTATACTCGGGTAGATATTTTGTCGCTAATTTGTTTTGCGGTGTTGTGGCTTTTGCGAATGCTAACTCATTTGTAGTTGATAGCATTTCCGCATATATTAAATCGTTTTTGAATAACGGGTTATAATGGAATTTTATTCCAAAGGCTAAGCAGTAGGGGTTTACCATTGACAAAGCATTTGCCAACATAAATACCTTTCCATCTTGGCGGGTTCGAAATATTGTTTCTTGCAGATCGGTGAACACTCTTAATTCATTTGGCAGGTAGCGCCGGAATGATGATTTGTTATCAATGATGAATTCATCATATACTATTGTTGTTACTGCTGAAAAATCATCAGACCCTTTTAGAATATCGGCGTTTGTCAGGGCGATGAATCGCCCTGCCTGCTTGCCATCTATATAGGCGGTTTTACCCCTGATTGAAAATTTGTGGTCAGGATAATTATTTTTGTGTTTTGTGAAAAAACCGTCAGTAGCTTCCTTGATTTCCGTTTTGTAGCGCCGAACCCATACAAATTGTTTTTTACTTTTTAGATACTGTTCGATCACATATTTTTTTAACTGATATGTTTTGCCTATTCCTCGACCACCAATTAAAATATTTAAATAGCGATTGTAACTTAGGCATTTTCTTAAACTGTAATATTTCATACTCGGTCGGCGGAGAAGTCGCACCCCGGATCCACCCGGTGCAGTTCGGCGGCCGACTCCTCGCCGGTGGCACCCACCTTTACTAATGCGTTTTGATTCTCCGCCGCCTTAAAAAGAATAGCTGAAAGGTTTATACACCTTTCATTTATAATAATAGCAGATAAAAATTGTTTTGTCAACTTTTTTCGGCAATTACTCTCTGTATATTTTCATATTACAATTTGTATAGAGCAGGGCCGGACGGCCAGGTGGTTCGATTGGGGAA
>UMHW01001852.1_pt1 | contig 14510 bp, 10 predicted proteins | sample 1965631 | NCBI WGS metagenome assembly UMHW01 (sample SAMEA4836107, study PRJEB28245) | human gut metagenome | biome: gut microbiome; material: fecal sample | place: Denmark | collected 2008
TTATCCCTTGATGCCGCTCGCGGCGATGGATTCGACAAAGGAACGCTGGGCGAAGAGATAGAGGACGAGCAGGGGGGCGACGAGCATCAGCGTGGCGGTCGAAACCATCTGCTGCTGATAGCCCATCGACGCGCCGCCGGAAAGCCCCAGCTGAATGGAAACGTAGCTGTTCAGACGGTCGGCGACGGTAGAGGCTTCAAGGCTCAGGAGCTTGATGTTCCCCAAGAACAGCTTGGAGTAGAACGTGTCCGTCCACTGCCAGACGAAGGAGAACAGAAAGCAGGAGACCAGAATCGGCACGGCGTCGGGCAGAATCACCCGCCAGAACGTCTTGAAAATGCTGCATCCGTCCACATACGCCGCTTCCTCCAGCGACTTCGGAATGCCGGTGAAGAACTGGCGAATCATGTAGATGTACAGCCCGTTCTTCAGCCCCATGCACGTTGCGGACATGAGCGCGTAGGGGATGGGCGAACCGCGCAGATTCAGGCTGCTGCCCGTCGTCGCCTTGAAAATGCCGAAGATGTCGAAAAAGTTGAAGTGCAGGTAAAGCGAGGACGAAATCGTCTGCGGCGGAATGATGACGGTGATGATGACCGCCGCGAACCAGAACTTCTTGAACGGGAACTCGAAACGCGCAAAGCCGTAGCCCACGAGCGTACAGGCGGCAATTTGCAGCACCGACACCGCGAGGGAGACGATCAGCGTGTTCAGGAACGTCGTGCCGTAATTCAGCAGGATTTTGCTGGCGGCGAGGGAGTAATTCGCCGTCGTCAGGTGGCGCGGAATCGAGATGACCGTGGAGTCGTACAGGTCGCGCTCCGCCATGAACGAGACGCTCAGCTTGTCCAGCAGGGGCTGGATAATCATGAAGCAAAGCCCGAACAGCAGCAGGAAGCGAATCAGCTGATAGCCCTTGCGCCGCACCGTCTTGCGGAGCAGATATCCGCCGGACTTGCGGTTGCGCGCCCAGAAGCTGCCGCTGGGATGAGCATGGGTCACGGTCTGCTTACTCATCGCTGCTCACCACTCCTTTCAGCATCAGGGCACTTACGCCGATGAGGACAATCGTGACGGCGAAATACACCCAAGCCATCGCGGAGGAGAAGCCGTAGTTGTATTTCAGCGTCATTTCTTCATTGATTTTCTTCATGACTTCGCTGTCTGTCTTCATGAAGAAGTCGATGATGGTGTAAATGATGTTGACAATCAGCAGGGGGGAGACCATCGGGAAGGTAATCGTCCAGAAGGCTTCCCACTTCGAGCAGCCCTCGACATCCGCCGCTTCGTACAGGCTGCGCGGAACGTTCTGCAGACCGGAGAGGAAAACGACAATCTGGATGCCGCTTGCCATCACAATGTCGTACACTTCGTCAATCAGGGAAAAGACGATGTCCAGCACGTCGCTGCCGATGCCCGTGAGTTTGAGAATCTTCATCAGCGACTCGGACAGCGTGAACGGGGAGGACTCCGCCATCATCTGCTGCATTCCCGCCATCAGGGTGTTGTCCGTCTCCAAGCCGATGAGAACGCCGCTGGAGAGGATAACGGGCAGGAAGAAGATGGCGCGGACGAACGCGCGCCCTTTGAATTCCTGATTCAGTACGATGGCAATGACGAAGGACACGACGAGAATCGCAATGGTGTGCGTGACCATCACGCCGATTTCTTCGCTGAGCAGCTTATTGAACTCCGGGTCAATGGTGAAGGCGCGGATGTAGTTGTCCAGCCCGATGAAGGTCGTCTGGAAGCCCTGTCCGGCGGTCACGTCCACCCGGCACAGGCTCATCCAGAAGGAATCCACCAGCGGCAGCAGCATGAAGCACAGGAAGCCGATGATGAAGGGCAGAATGAACAGATAGCCGGATACTGCTCGGCGCGCACGAATGGAAATGCGTTTGCCGCTCATTTGCTCACCTCCTGTTGCGCTGCATAGCTGCGGGCGGGAACGGTGATGCCATCCACCGCCGCGTCGGTATAGCCGAAGTTGACGTAGACGCGTGTGCCGTTTGCGTAAGTCGTGATGGTGACGTTCCCGACGCGTTCATGGCCTGTCATTTCCTGATTGAAGATGCCCGAAAGCGTCTGACGGTACTGCGCGACCTGTGCGGTGATGTCATCCAGCACGAGCGACGCGTCCGCGCCGTAGAACTCGGAGTAGGTGGAATCCTGCAAAACGCGCGCGCTCTGGGCGGTCAGCGTGTATTGCAGACCCGCGCCCACTTCCGCGCTGCGCAGGAGGACTTCCTCCGCGTCATCCGCCAGATTCAGCGACGCGCCCGTGTAGGATACGCGGCTGTGCAGCGCCAGCGGGTAGAAGGGGACGTACTCGTCGATGATGGAATACTGTCCGCCGTCGAAGTCCATGTCGGTGATGAGCGTCGCCTGAACCGCGGCGTAGTCGTTGCCCTGACGAATCATCACGTCGCGCCCGGATGCCTTGAGTTCAGCGAGCTTTTCCGCCTGCTGATGCAGCACGGCTTCGCGGGTCGTGTGGTTTTTGCTGTCGTAATCAGCGGAGAGCATGTACCCGATGTCGCGGAAGGAAACGCCTGCGCCGTAGGAAGCCGCCGCGTCCACCAAGGCGTTGACGCTGCGCATGGCGATGGCGGGCTTGACGAGGTAGTAGGTGTCGCGGTCGTCGTTCGCGCCGTACCAAATCGGGCTGTATTCGGGGATTTCCGCTTCTTCACGCGTGGTGAAGCGGGCAGCGTCGCGGAAGGAGATGAAGCCTTCCAGCAGACCACTGTCGCGCGCGAAAGCCGTCAAACCGTCCAGATAGAGCGGCACACCCGCAATCGCGGCATTCTGTGCGAAGGAGAACAGCTCCTCCTGCGTTCCCAGCTGCCGAATCAGGCGGACGGAGGACAGCAGCTGCTGATTCATGCCGCCGTTCATCCATCCGGCGTAGCGAATCGACATGTTCTGCGCCAGATTGCGGGTGACAAGCTCGCGCAGGAGGTCTTTCGCTTCCGCATAAGTCGTCATGGCAATCGGGACGCTGGTAGGCACGCCCGCCACCTGCTGCACCTTGTCAATCGCGCCAATCAGCTCGATGCTCAGCGGCGCGTCCGCATCCACCGTCTGTGCGGCAAAATTCGGGTACTTTGCGGTCAGGTAGTCGCGGTAGGACGCTGCCATGTCCATGTAGCCCGATTCGGGCAGAAAACGGTAGCGCTGGCGGATGAAGCCCGTCGGATGCGCTGTTTCAAACATGTAGACGGCGTTGTTCGTGCGCTCGGAAACGTCGTAGGCGTCGCCGTGGACGATGGTGTACGTTGCGTTGACGGTGTTGTAGGAGGTCAGGCGGCCGGCAATGTCCGCACCGATGCCCGCCCACGATGCACCGTCCTCCAGAATGCAGATGAATGACCCGCTGTCGCCCGAAACGCCGAAAACCGGGAAGTTGATGCGCGTTTCGTTCGTCACCTGCGTGCGGATGGACGCCCAGTCCCAGCCGTAGAGGTTGGCGTAGTAGGCGCGCTGGGAAACGCGGCCGTTGTTGAAGCGGATAATCGCGCCGCTGCCGTCGGGGACGAACAGGAAGCCGTCATCCGCCGTACCGCCCGCGCCGAAAGCCGGAAGCAGCGTCAGGCTCGTCAGCGGGTAATCCACGTCGTAAGCAAGGTCATCCAGCGGTACTTCGACAACAAGGTCGCTGCCGTCCAAACGGAATACCATCGAGACGTTGAAAACGGCCTTGGCGATGGTGCTGCCCGCCTGCACGATGCGGCTGTTGTCGTATGCCAGATCCTCCGCCGTGTAGCCCACTTCGGCAAAGATGCTTTCGCAGCGCTGCTTCAGGTGATCCTTTGTGCCGTCGCGCAGCACCCAGACGTGCTCTTCCGCCAAATCGGGGTAGGCGGCGAGCAAAGCTGCCTTGTCGTCAGTCTTGCGGAGCTTGTCAATATTGTATTCACGGTAGTATTCTTTGATGTCCTTCTTCTGCTTGGAGGTCATTTTCTCCATGAACTGCTGCATTCGCGCGTCGCCAATGGCAGTCGGCATGAGGAAAGACCGCTGCACGCGTCCGACGGAGTAGTTCACGCGGACGCTGCCATCCTCCTGCATCAGCACTTCGTAGACCCCGTTTGAAATGCTGTGTTCCTGCGAGGTGAACTGGGTGGTCATGCCGGTGGAGGCGGCGTAGGTGAGGACCAAGGTGGAGTTCAGCTTGTTCTTTTCCACCGGCAGGGCAATCGGGTCGCTGTCCGCGTTATCAGGCGAGGACAGCCAGACGTGCCCGGTGCGCTTGTCGGTGAGGGTGAAGTGGGTCGTCGCCGGGTCAAGCTCAAAGCGGAGAGCGTCATTCTCCATGACCATTGGCGTGTTGGGCTCTGAGTAGCCGTAAAGCGGCACGTCGTGCCCTTCCAGCTCGCCGGAGGTGTCAAAGAGCGGAAGAATGACGAATTTCGTCAGCGGATAAAGTGCCAGAAGAAGAATCAGAACCAGCACGCCCCGCACAAGGATGCGTCGTTTCATGGATACTTTCTCCTTTCGTCAGTACAGACGGAACAGCACTTCTTTGTAGAGGGAGACGAAATAGCCGATGCCGTCGCCAACGAGCGAAAAAAACAGCAGCAGCAGGAAGATGATGACGACCATCGCCAGCAGCGTCATGATGGTGAACAGCAGCGTCTTGCCCAGCGAGTAGTCATGCGTCTGCATCATGCCGCAGATGATGAGAACACCGCTCCAGCCCAGCGACAGCCCCTCCAGAACGTAGTAGAACGCGCCTTCCTTGGCGGTAATGACGTTTGCGAGGAGAATCATCGCCGCTTGCAGGATGACGTAGGGCGTCAGCGCGTAGCAGGTGGCGATGTAGACATCCTTGAACGTGCCCTTGCCCTCAAACAGCGTCGTCAGTCCCCAGTTGCCCGCCACGAAGAACAAAAGCGGCAGGAGGACGGCGAGACATTGCTGGATGATGTTCACGCTCGGCCAGTAGACGTTCATGAACAGGAAAGGCGTGAACTGCATGGACAGCAGGCGGACAAGCAGCACCAGAAACACGATGATGTTCGCCGCGCCGAGGCTGCCGCGCTTTTCGCGGCTCAAATCCCAGAAGCCATCGAAGGGGTGGAAGATAACGTAGAGCGAATAGCGCAGGGAGGACAGCAGACGCTGCCACTTCTGCTTGTCGGTTAGCTTTGCTGCGAGCGTCATGCGTTGTCCACCTCCCACTTTATCTTGCGGATGTGCCCGATGACCATCGGAACGACCAGCAGCACCGCGACGATGCCGAAAATCCACCCGATGTTCTGCTCTACCCACTCGGAGCGGTAGTAGCGGAACGCCTCGGAGTAGTTGCGGCTGTCGCGCGCCATGGCGAAATAGTCACAGGCTTCTTTGAATTGCTTCTGCTGCAAAAGCGCGCGCCCGATGCCGATGTAGGCAAGGTCATAGTTGCCGTTGCGCTTCATGACCTCGCGCCAAGTGTCGGCGGAAGCGGCGTATTCGCCCGCGTGGTACTGTTCGGTCGCCTTGTAGACCAGCTTGCCGTATTCTGTCGGGGTCAGCACGGTCACGCAGCAGTCCTGACTGTCCAGCACCAGCAGGTCATAGCCCTGATGCTCCAAAGCGACGGGATTCAGGAAGTATCCGTCCATGTTGCCCACACCGCCGAACGCCCAGAGCAGGTTGCCTTGCTTGTCGTAGGTGAAGACGCGGTTGTGCGTCTTGTCCATGACGGAATAGATGTCGTTGTCCAGCACGGTCACATCCACGAACTTCGAGGGGCCGGAGTTGGTGATGTTCTTGTCGCTGCGCGCCCATTGCAGGTCGCCGATGACGTGGCTCGTGCCGTTCTCAATCCGGATGTTCGTGCCGATGGCATTCAGGCGGCGGACGGGTTTCGCCGCGCCGGAGGTCAGCTCGTTGGAATTGAAGGTCTGCGTGGTGACGAAGAAGAAGCCTTCCGAATCCAGCGCAATGTTGTTGTATTCCGTCGGAACGAAGGATGCCTGCTGCGCGCGCTGCTCCTTCGTGGAGAGCAGGCGCCACACCAGCTCGTACCATGTGTACTTCACTTCGCTCGCGCCGATGAAGCCGGTGAACGTGCCGTCCGCCTCGTACTTCATGAGGCCTCGGTTGACGTTCTGCGCGAGGCAGAACACGCGCCCAGTCGTGTCGCAGACGAGTTTCGTCGGCAGAAACGCCATCGACTGGTCGAAGGTCGCGTCCGTCGGGCGGGTGAAGACGCTCAGCAGATTCAGGTTCCGGTCTGCTTTCAGGATGCGGTTGTTGTTCGTGTCGGCGATGAACAGTGTGCCGTCCGCCATGACGAACACATCCTGCGGGGCGGAGAGCGTATTCGGGGTGATGTCGCCGGAAATTTCGGAAATCACGCGGGTCAGCGTGAAGTTTTCGCCGTCGCGGGCGACTTGCAGAATGCGGTTGTTGCCCGTATCGACGATGTAGATGTCATTGCCGGAGACGGTCAGCCCGCGCGGGGTGCGCATCGGCGTTTCCAGCCCAAGGGAGACGCTGGACAGCATGGCGCTGGTACGGTAGGCATCCGGCGACTGGCGTTCGTCGCCCCAGTAATCGTAGGTGTAGGTGTAATTGTAGTCAAAGCCGTCTGCGGCGCGCGCGACCATCCCGCCGCAGAGTGCGGCGAAGAGGGAGAACGCTACTAGACAGGCGCAGAGACGGGAAACCATGCGGTTCATCGGCGTCCTCCTCTCTTAATCTTTCAGACCGGATGTCGCCATCGTTTCGAGAATCTGGCTCTGGCTGAGGATGAAAATCAGTATCGGCACAGCCATGACGACGACCGTAACCGCCGCCGCCTGACCCGTGCGGGCAATGCCGCCCGCCTGAATCTGCTGGAGCGCGTAGACGAGCGTCTTCTGCGCCTCGGAGTAGATGACGGCGGACGCCTTGGCGTTCCAGAGGTTCTGGACGGAGAAGATGATGAGCGTCAGCCACGCGGGCTTGACGTTGGGCATGACAATCGTCCAGAAAATGCGGAATTCCTTTGCACCGTCGATTTTCGCGGATTCAATCAGCGACATGGGCAGCCCTTCCATGAACTGTTTCATCAGGAACAGCCCAATCGGCGCGGCGAACGCAGGCAGGATGACCGCCCAGTGCGTATCGACAAGGTTCAGGCGCGTCATGGTCAGGTAGTTCGGTATCGCGGTGACGTAGCCGTTGAACATCAGTGCCGTCACGACGAGGGCGAAAAACTGCTTGCCGAGCGGGAAATCGTACTTCGCCAGCACATACGCCGCGAGGGACGCAATCAGCAGATGTCCCAATGTACCCACAAGGGTGATGACGACGGTGTTGGTGATGTAGCGCGAGAAGGGAACCCAGCTCTGCCCCATCGTGACGAGAAGGTCAGAGAAGTTGTCGATGGTGGGGTGGCGCGGGAAGAGCGTCGGCGGGAAGCGGAACAGCTCATCCAGCGGTTTCAGCGAGGACGAAATGGCGAACACCAGCGGAAACGCCATTGCACACGCGACGAGGAACAGCAGCAGCCCCACCAGAAAGTCGCCCACGCGGGAGCGGTTCGGCTTCTTGTGGCGCATGTTCGACTTCTTCGTCAGCTTCAGCACCTTCTGCGGCAGCTCAATCGGCGTGCCGTCCGGTCTGACTGGACCTTTGTAGCTGCGGACATTGATGGTACTCATGTGCCAATCCTCCTCAGAGCGCTCTGAATCAGCTTGTTGCACAGAATCATCACCAGGAACAGCAAGGTGGCGATGGCGGAGGCATAGCCCATTTCAAAGCGGGTGAAGCCATAGTCGAACAGGTGGGTGACGACGGTGTGCGCGGCGTAATCGGTGGAGGGGAAGCCCGCCAGCGCCATCGGCACATCGCACACGCCGAACGCGGACGTGATGGACATGACCGCGCCGAACATCAGCATCGGCTTCATGTTCGGCAGGGTGATGTAGTACAGCTCCTGCCAGCGGTTGCGGATGCCATCCACATAGCCCGCCTCGTACTGCGAGCGGTCAACGCCCTGCAAGCCTGCGACGAAGGAAAGGAAACCCGTGGACATGCTCATCCACAGTGTGACGATGATGATGACCGGCATGATGTAATCCGGCGTCGTCAGCCAGAGAATCGGGGCGTTGAGAATGCCCAGCTTCATCAGGATGGCGTTCAGGTAGCCGTACGCGTCGCCGCGGAAGATGATAGAGAAGATGTAGTAGGCATTGCCCGCAATGGACGGCGCGTAGAAGATGACGACGGCAATCGTGCGCACCCAGCGCGGCAATTCGTTGATGAGCCACGCGAAGCAGAATGACATGATGTAGCCCACAGGCCCTGTAATCACCGCCAGCAGGAACGTGTTTTTCACGGCGGTCAGGAAAACATCATCCTTCAAAATCAGGGTGATGTAGTTGTCCATCCCGATGAAGCGCGCGGGCTCCAGAATGTTGTTGTAGGTGAAGGAGTAGTAGATGGAGATGAGCATCGGGAGGATGTAGAAGGTCAGAAACAGCAGGGCGTAGGGCGCCAGAAACGCATAGCAGAACTTCATGTGCTTCGCTCTGTCCCAAGCGATGCGCGCACTGCGTTTTTTCAGCGCAGCGTATTTCTTGAAAAACGCGGTCATGACGAATGCTTCCTCCTTTCGCTCAGGGCGTCTCTTCGTCGATCGGCAGACCGAACTCCAAGCGCTTCTTATTGATTTCCTCGTTGATGGTGCGCGCGTAATCCAGCAGGGTTTCGCGCGGGTCGGTCTTGTCGTTGGTCACTTTGCGCACGGCGTTGGTCATGTGGCGCGTGGTGTAGTAGCCGCCGGCGACTTCGCGGAAGCCGACTGCCCACGTCATCTGCTCGCGAATGACTTTCAGCTGAGCTTCTGACCAGGAAAGCTGCTCGATGGCGGCGATATTCGCGGTGGCGTAGCGTGCGGACGAACCCAAGACGGCTTCAATCTCGCGTCCGAAACGCACCTGCGCGTCGGTGGACGTCCACCACTTCATGAACTGCCACGCATTCTGTTTTGTCGTTTCGCTGTCGGTGGCAATCATCATGCAGCAGGCGCCCTGCGAATGCCCGGAGTGATCCACATAGGTGCTGCCGTCCTCTGCCGTGCGGGAAGTGCCAGGGAGAATCGCAATGTCCCACAGGCCGCGGATTTCCGGCGCGGAGACGGTCAGGGTGTTGAACGTCGTGTAATCGAAGATGCCCAGCGGCATTTCGCCGGAGCGGAAGCGGCTCACGAAGTCGAAGATGGTCGGCAGACCGTAGTCATTGTAGAGGCTGGTGTAGCGCTCAAACGCCTGCACACCCGCTTCGCTGTTGATGGTGGTGTGGGTCGCCGAATCGTTGTAGAGCGCGCCGCCAAGCTGGTAGAGCATGGCGTAATAAGAAGAGAGATTCGGGGCGGTAATGTCGGGGTAGGGGATGCCGACGGACATGTTCGCCCCCTGAATGGTGGGCAGCATGGCAATCAAATCATCCCACGTTTCCGGGACGGACAGCCCGTATTCTTCCAGAATGTCGCTGCGGTAGAAGAGAATCGAGCACAGCTGCGTCTCCGGCAGCGCGTACAGACCGCCGTTGAAGCTGAACGCGGCGTAGGCGCTGGGGTAGAATTGGTCGAGGACTTCCTGTAAATCATCGAACTGCGTCAAATCCTCCACCGCGTGGCGAAGCGCGTAGTTGACGGGGTTCCAGCTGTCGGTTGAAATGACGACATCCGGGCCGTTGCCTGCGACGACGGCGTTCAGCAGCGCGTTCGGGTCAACCAGCATGACGTTGACGGGAATGCCGGTAGACGGTGTGAAGGTGTCATCAACCATGGTTTTGAGGACGGTAGACTGGTCACGGCCGGTCAGAATCCACACTTCCAGCACGTCCTCGCTGGCATCGTACACATCGCCCAAGGCATTGTAATCCACGAAATACGACGTGACGCAGGATTTCAGCTCATGCAGCGCGCGGTCGAGGAAATTTTCCGACGGCTGCGGCACGGTCACGCCGTCCGCGGTGATGGCAATCAGGTCAATATCCAGCTTGACCTGCCGCATGTTCTGCATTGACGTGCCGAGGGAGGTGATGTTGTCCTTGAAATTCGTGAAGGCTTCGGTAATCTTCGCTGGATCTTCGACGAAGGATTCCAGCTGCACCGCCAGCGTCTGCGCGACGGCAATGCGGTCGGATTTCTGTCCGGTGATGGCAACGGTCTCATCGACGAGCTTATAGAGCAGGCGGCTTTCCTGCGCCATCGCTTCGATGACCTCCGGATACACCTGCTCCAAGTGGTAATCGCGGTAGCGGTCGGGGTTCACGCCTGTCAGCACCAGCACACGGCGGTACATCTGGTTCAGGCGGTAGATGCTTTCCTCCATGTCGGAGAGAATCTGCCCCATGTCGCCCAGCGTCGCTTCCAGACGAAGCGTGTGATGCCCAGCGGAAAGGTAGAAGCGGTAGGGCGTGCCGGAATCATCCGACAATGTGTTCATTTTCCATGCCGTGGTGTAGGGGAAGGAGACGTTCTCCATACCGGTGAAGGGAATTTTGCCGTCCAGATAGAGGATACGGCTGGACACGCTGCCGCGGTTGTAGGTCTGACGGCCTTTGATGGTGATGTTGTACCAGCCGTTTTCCGGCACGTCGAAATCCCACTCAATCCACTGCCCCGCGTCGCGCCAAGCATCGCCGCCGATGTAGTTCAGCACCGTCCGGCGCACGTCGCAGGGAGAGGTGGCGGGGGAAGAACGGTCATAACGCGCGTACAGCGACGGGGAGGAACGCAGGGTGCTGCTTTCTCCTTCCAGCACGAGGGCAAAGTCAGCAGGAACGCTGTTCTCCTGTGGCTGCGCGGCGGCATAAGCGGCGTAATCCGGCATTCTTTCGGGGGCGGTGAGCGAAAGCGCGGTCAGGAGCATCGGCTCGCTGGTCGCAATCAGGGTGACGGTGCTTTCCCCCGCCTCGAAATAAAAGCGGTACGGCTCGGTGATGTAGCCCATCGAATCGCGGCAGCAGACGGTCTGTTCGCCGAACACCTCCACCTGCGTCGGACGGATGTCATTGCCCTGCGAGTCCTGCCGCACTTCGCCGCCGTCGTGCCACAGGCGGGTGAAGGTCAGCGTATCCGCGCCATCGAAGGGTACTTCGCCGTTGATGCGCAGTTCGCGCTCCAAGTCCACGCCGCGTGCCGCCTCAGTGCGGTAGGTCAGGCGGATGTTGTAGAAACCGGTTTCCGGTACGGTGACGGCGAACGTTGCGGAAGAGCCGCTTTGCATCAGCAGACCATCCTTCAGTGCAGTCACGCCGTCCGAATCCACCGTCACCAGCGGAATGGAAACGTCCGAAGATGCGTCCGGAGCGCCCTCATGCGCGCGCAAATACAGCGAATAGGTGCTGCTGCGCCCGATGTCGCCAATCTGCTGCGAGAGGTCATAACCCTCGTATTTTGCCCGGTAGTTCTCCACGCCGCCGGACAGAACGAACCACAGCACCAGCGCCAGAACGACCGCCGTCAGGGCAATCCACTTCCCGTACTTGCTGCCAAAGGAACGCTCCATGTTTCCGTGCCTCCTTCAAACTGGAATTGAACCAATTTCGATACGTTGCAGATGAATAAAAATGGTTTGCTTTCAACCATATTATAAATTCAACGAGAGAAAAAAACTTCTTAAAATTTGCCCGTCTTTGGTTATAATTTGCTTGAAATGCGTTGCGTTTTGTGGTATGATGGAAAAAAGACAAGGAAAAATGCGCAAACTTGCACGAAAGGTTTGTGAAGAAATTATGAATAACCGAAGGCTCATTACGGAACGCGAACGACCATTGACGGCATCCGGCTTCCGCGTGATGAAGGGCGAGCGGGAGTTTATCACCTACCAGCGGGACGCAACCATCCGCGTGTGGCATCAGCCGAACCCGGACAGCTATGCGCCGCACTTTCATTCGGCCATAGAAGTCTGCGTGCCGCTGCTGGGGGGGTGCGAGGTGGTGGTAAATGGGAAGGTATATCATGTGCAGGCGGGGGAGGTGCTGTTTGTTCCCTCCGACGCGACGCACGCCCTGCGCATGGCGGCGGGCAGCGAGCGCTACCTCATCATCTTTGAACACAATGCCGCATTTACAATGAAGGAATTTGCTGCGCTGCGCCCGATGCTGCGCCAGCCGATTTATCTCACGGCGGCAAGTGAAGCGACGCCCATCGTTCGCAAAACCCTGATGCAGCTGGTGGACGCTTACGAGGCGTACACGCCGCTGCGGAATTTGCGGTGCTATGCGCTGCTGATGGACGTATTCGCCACGCTGGGGGAATTGTATCTGCCCAATGTCGCCAACAGCGCGGAGATGAATGACATCCACCGGCGATTATCCGGCGAGGACGCTTTCAACCGTGCGCTGGATTACCTGAATAAAAACTACGCCGAAAACATCACGCTGGATGTGCTGGCGGACTACGCGGGGTTCAGCCGCTACACGCTCAGCCGCATGTTCAGCCGGCACACAGGCGCGACGTTCATCCAGTACCTGAATGCGCGGCGGGTGGATATGGCGGCGGAGATGCTCAGCCAGAGCGACCTGCCCGTGACGCAGGTTGCGCTGCGCGTTGGCTTTGGGTCGATTGCGACATTCAACCGCGTGTTCCGGACGCAGAAAGGGTGTACGCCAAGCCAGTATCGAAATGTGTATCTGGAGCTGAAAAAATAGCAGACATCAAATCACGATTTCATAATATAGTAGGAGGAAAATATCATGATTGCGCAGACGCCCCCGATGGGATGGAACAGCTGGGACTGCTACGGCGCGGCGGTGGACGAGCCGACCGTGCGGCAAAACGCGGCGTATATGGCGGAGCACTTGAAGGGCTTCGGCTGGGAGTACGTCGTTGTGGATATTCAGTGGTATCAGCCGACCGCGACGAGCCACGCCTACGAGCCGTTTGCCGAACTGACGATGGATGAATACGGACGCTTGCAGCCCGCACCGGGGCGGTTCCCGTCATCGGCAGGCGGAAAAGGCTTCAAACCACTGGCGGATTATGTGCATTCGCTGGGGCTGAAATTCGGCATCCACATCATGCGCGGGATGCCGCGGATGGCGGCGCATCGGCACTTGCCGATTCTGGGGTGCAGGAAGGGCTGCCACGAGGTCGCGAATCCAAACAGCATCTGCGCGTGGAATCCGGATATGTACGGCTTGCGGTGCGACATGCCCGAAGCGCGCGCGTACTATGACAGCATCTTCCGCATGTACGCCGAATGGGGCGTGGATTTCGTCAAGTGCGACGACATCGCGCGCGAATATCCGCACTGCAAGCGGGAAATCGAGGTCATTTCCGCTGCCTGCCGCGCCTGCGGGAGGGACATTGTGCTGTCTTTGTCGCCCGGCCCCGCGCCGCTGGAACAGGCGGAGCATTTGAAGAAATACGCGAACATGTGGCGCATCACGGACGACTTCTGGGACGAGTGGCGGCTGCTCAAAGGGATGTTTGAGCGGGCGGAGAAATGGTGCGTCCATGCCGCGCCGGGGCATTGGCCGGATGCGGATATGCTGCCCGTCGGCGCACTGCGGCAGTGCTACGACCAAAACGGCTGGACGAACTTCACACAGGCGGAGCAGCGGACGATGATGACGCTGTGGTGTATGATGCGTTCGCCGCTGATGATGGGCGGCGAACTGACGAAGAACGACGACTTCACGCTGAAGCTGCTGACGAACCGGGATGTGCTGGCGATTGAAAAGACGAGCGCCTGCGCCCATCCGCTCTGGACGACGGAGGATGAAAGCGTGTGGATTGCGCCGCGCAGGGACGGCACGGGGCTGTATGTGGCGCTGTTCAATCTGTCGGAAGAGACGCGGACGGTTCGCGTGACAGGCGAAATGCTGGAAGGGACGTACTCGGAAGCAAGCGAATTGTGGACGGGGGAGAAACTGCATTTGGCGGACGGGGTGACGGCGACGCTGGGGAAGCATGACGCAGCGGTGTTTTGGGTGGAGTAATCAGACAATGGACAAATTGAAGCAAACGATGACGGACAAAGGCAGTGTCGGTTCGGTCGAATTTTCCGACGCGGACGGCGTGTTCTTTGGCAAGGTGCAGGGGGGTCGCAGTCTGATTTTGTATGAAGGAGAGACACGCGAAGCACTGCAAGCGGATTTTCGGGAGGCGGTGGATGCGTATCTCGAATTGTGCCAAGAAAAGTCATGAAAATAATGCTTCGCGGAAGATTGAAAGGAACTTCCTTGTCGATAAGCCGATAAATCGGTGTACTTTTCATGCACAATTATGCAAAAGTGACCAGCTTGCCAAGCAAATGCTGCTCTTTCCCGCAAGAAATTGAGGTGGCGGGGGGAGTCCAGAGGGGGCTGAAATCCCCGCTCTTTCGCTTTTCAGCCCCCTCTGGGCGTTCTTTGGTTACTTTCTGTCGCAACAGAAAGTAACAACTTCGCCTCCGCAGAGGCGACGAGAGCAGCGGCAAAATGATGTTTGATTCGCCAATCTACTTTGCTTTCAAGCTGTCAATCATCAATGAAGCAATAAAAAACCGCGGGTCGTGCCTCCCACATCAGGAAGCACG
>UMHW01056921.1_pt1 | contig 14311 bp, 13 predicted proteins | sample 1965631 | NCBI WGS metagenome assembly UMHW01 (sample SAMEA4836107, study PRJEB28245) | human gut metagenome | biome: gut microbiome; material: fecal sample | place: Denmark | collected 2008
AGATCGTGGGCGTGGTCAACCTCATCGACTCCGTGTACCAGAAATTTGGCTTTAAGTATCACGTTGAGCTTTCCACCCGCCCCGAGGACTCCATGGGTTCGGACGAGGATTGGGCGCGCGCCGAGGAGGGCCTGCGTACCGCTCTGGAGAAGCTTGGCATGGACTACGAGGTCAACGAGGGCGACGGCGCCTTCTACGGCCCCAAGATCGACTTCCACCTGGAGGACTCGCTCGGCCGTACCTGGCAGTGCGGTACCGTTCAGCTCGACTTCCAGATGCCGCTCAACTTTGATCTGGAGTACGTGGACGCTGACGGCACCAAGAAGCGCCCCATCATGCTGCATCGCGTATGCTTTGGCTCTATCGAGCGCTTCATCGGCATTCTTATTGAGCACTTTGCGGGCAAGTTCCCCACCTGGCTGGCTCCCGTGCAGGTCAAGGCACTTCCCGTCTCGGAGAAGAGCCGCGACTACGCCCACGAGGTGTGCGCCAAGCTGGAGGAGGCCGGCATCCGCGTGGTCTGCGACGACCGCGACGAGAAGATCGGCTACAAGATCCGCGAGGCCCGCAGCATCGACCGCGTGCCCTACATGCTCATCCTGGGCGAGAAGGAGGTCGAGGCCGGCAACATCTCCGTCCGCGATCGTTCCAACGAGACCGTTCAGATGAGCGTTGACGAGTTCGTTGCCAAGGTGCTCGAGGAGATCAAGACTCGCGCCTAGCACAAACAATACAAGAATTAACAAAGGCGACCGTCCTATAGGGCGGTCGCCTTTTTTGTTGTCTATAGAAGAAAAGCCGCTGGTTAGAGCGGCTTTTTTTGTTGTGCAAAAAGGTACAGGTTTTTGTATCTTTCGACGAAGCTCATTCTACGAGCAAACTGCTCGCGTTTTCCCAGATTGCACAAAATGCCCGCGAATGGGTGCATCTCCATACGCCTCTACAAAAACCTGTACTTTTGCGACTGCGCCTAGCTGCGAGCGAGAAGCCTGTTCTTAACGCCCCTGCATCCGCGTGCATCGCGGAGATAAGAAAAGGGGGCGAGAACATGGAACAGACGATGCGGCGCCAAGAGCAGCTGCCCGGTGCCTTTAGTGGCTCCATCACCAATGGCCAGCACGGCCGCGTCCGCTGGTATCTGGTTCACACCCCCAATGGAAAAGAGCGCGAGACCTGCGAAAAGGACCGCCGCATTATCCCGCACGAGCTGATGCAGGACGCTTTTGTGATGCAAAAGGAGTTCTGGTTTAAGCGGGACGGCGCTTGGTCGCTCCAAACCAAACCCATGTACAAGGAATACTTCTTCGTCGCCACGCGCGATGCCGCCCTGCTCGATAAGGCTTTGGCCCAGTTGAGCTTTGGCTGCCGCATTGCTGGCAGCAGGGAGCGGGCCTATGCGTCTATGCCGGACGATGCGCAGGACTGGTACCGCTCCGTACTCGATGACGACGGCGTGGTGCGCAACAGCGTAGCCCGCATAGAAGACGGCGTGCTGCATATAGAGCAAGGCCCGTTGGTGGGGCAAGAGGCCCGTGTAAAGAAGGTCGACCGTCATAAGCGCTGGTGCCTGGTAGACGTGGGCGAAGGCGACTCCGCATTTAGGGAGCTGCTTCCGTTGGACGTGCCCAGTAAGACGTAAGGGGACGTCGCACTGGCAATTCATTCACAATTTGAATTCATCGATTGGGGGATCCCTGGGGACAGGGACGTGGATTTGAACTTGACTACTAACGAAGCGACAGGGAAAAACGCGCCGGTGGGGGCCGCGCTTGTTGCCCAGGCCATGAATAGCGGCGACGTGAGCGTGCGCTACAAGGCCATGCAGGCCGTGAAGGACTGGGACCGCACACGCCTGGCATACCGCACCGTCAAGCGCGCCTTCGACCTCGTGTTCAGCGGCTGCGTGCTGGCCGTCATCGCCCTGCCGAGCCTGGTGCTCGCCGCGGCCATCCGCCTGGAGAGCGAGGGCAACCCGTTCTACAGCCAGATCCGCGTGGGTCAGACCCACCGCGACGGCAGCCTGTCCACCTTCCGCATGTGGAAGTTCCGCAGCATGTACAAGGACGCCGACGAGCGCCTCGCCGAGCTCAAGGGGCAGAACGAGATTGCTGGCGCCATGTTCAAGATGAAGGATGACCCGCGCGTCACCAAGATCGGCAAGTTCATCCGCAAGCACTCCATCGACGAGTTCCCGCAGTTCCTCAACGTGTTCCTTGGCCAGATGTCCGTCGTGGGCCCGCGCCCGCCGCTGCCCAACGAGGTGGCCGAGTACACGGAGTTCGACCTGCATCGTCTTGCCGTCAAGCCCGGCATCACGGGCCTCTGGCAGGTGATGGAGCGCAACAGCACCGGGTTCGACGGCATGGTTCGCCGCGACCTGGAATATATCGCAAAGAGGGGTGTCCTGTTGGATCTCAAAATTATCTGCCTCACCGTGCTTGAGGTGTTTACCGGGGATGGTGCGTGCTGATGCGCCAAGCTATTCATATCATTTTGCTATCAGGTGGTTCGGGTTCTCGGCTCTGGCCCCTTTCGAATGATGCGCGATCAAAACAGTTTCTTAAAGTGTTGCGCGATGCCAATGGTAACCATGTATCGATGGTGCAGAGAACTTTCGACCAGATTGAACGCGTTGTTCCCGGCGCGGATGTAACTGTGGCAACCTGTGCGACACAGGTTCGTGCTCTCGAGATGCAAGTTAAGGGTCACTATGCTGAGGTCGTGGAACCTGAGCGCCGTGATACCGCTCCTGCAATCATGCTTGCGTGCGAGCACCTACTGGCAAAGCAGGGTGCGGGTCTTGCCGACCCGGTTATCGTGATGCCCATCGATTCCTATGTCGAGGATGCCTACTTCCAAAAGGTTGCAGATGTCGCATCGGCAATCGAGGCGAATGCTGCAGACATCGTGCTACTGGGCGTTGAACCTGCCTACCCGAGCGAGAAGTACGGCTATATCGTTCCCTCTGAATCACAGGGCTCCCCGCGGATGGTGGAGTGCTTTACCGAGAAACCCAATGAGGCCAAGGCGAGCGAGCTCATAGGTCGTGGGGCTCTTTGGAACTGTGGCGTCTTTGGATTCCGCCTTGGTTATGTTCTCGACATCCTGTCTCAGTATGGATCGTATACAAGCTATGAGGACCTTCAGTCGCGTTATGCTGAGCTTCCAAAGAACTCGTTCGATTACGAGGTGGTGGAGACGGCGGAATCCGTTGCCGTTATTCCGTATGCTGGATCTTGGAAGGACCTTGGTACTTGGAACACGCTTACCGAGGAGATGGGCGAATCTGTAAGCGGACGGGTTTCCATTGACGAAGACAGTTGCTCTGATGTTCATGCCATCAATGAGCTAGGCATTCCCGTGGTGATCGCAGGGCTCCATGATTCCGTGGTGGTCGCAACGCCAGACGGAGTCCTGGTGTCCGGAAAAGAAGAATCCGCGCACATTAAATCGCTGGTGAAAGAGGCGGCCGAGGACCGTCCTATGCAAGAGGCCATGACATGGGGCTCGTACCGGGTTGTCGACTCAGGTTCCTATCGCGATGGCTCGCGAACGATTGTGAAGGAGATTTTCGTTCGGGCGGGTAGTCAGATTTGTGAGCAAAGCCATGTTAACCGTTCAGAGGTGTGGACCATCGTATCAGGTGAGGGTCTGTTTTCGCTCGCGGGCCGCGAGCGCCCCGTGGTCGCTGGAAGCGTTGTCGAGATTCCTGCCGGTGTTCGTCACGCTTTGCTAGCGCGTACCGACATCAACGCCATAGAAATCCAGCTGGGCGATATTTTGGTCGAGAGCGATAGCGTGCGGTATGGCAACCATTGGGGAGAGTCGAATTGAGTCGCTTGAAGTTCATGAATACCGAGGTCGACAACATCACCTTTGATGATGCGGTCGAGCGTTGCTGCGAATTGGCTTCTGGATCGCGACGGGGAAATTACGTCGTCACGCCTAACGTTGATCATATCGTGCAGCTCGAAAAGGACGATGAGCTGCGTGCCGTATACCGTGATGCGGACCTTATCCTGACGGATGGAAAGCCGCTCATCTGGATATCCAAGGGATACGGTAGCCCGATAAAAGAAAAGATTTCCGGATCCGATTTGTTTCCCGCCCTGTGCTCCGAGTGCTCCAAGCGTGGTCTCACGATGTACTTCTTCGGCGCGGCACCTGGTGTTGCTCAGAAGGCGGCGGACAACTTAACAGCTAAGTTCCCGGGATTGCGTGTTGTGGGCACGATGTCTCCCGATTATGGCTTCGAACGCGATTCCAAAAAAGTTGATGAGGCGATTAGCCAAATCAATGAGACTGCTCCCGACATTCTCATCGTGGGACTCGGTTGCCCTAAGCAAGAGAAGTTCATTCATCACTATCGGGATCGTATTCATGCGAAGCTGATGCTCGGATTGGGAGCGAGCTTTGATTTCGAGGCGGGTAACGTGACCCGAGCTCCCGAGTGGATGCAGCAGTGCGGGCTTGAGTGGCTTTATCGAATCACGCAGGATCCCGCGCGTTTGGCAAAGCGCTACCTGGTCGATGACCTTAAGATCGTTCCACTCATCTTCAAATACCGTAAGGCTGGGTGCTAGATGAAATCCAATGCCTCTCAAATACGGGTGCTGATGTGCTGCTCCTCTCTAGATGTGAAGGGTGGCATGGTCTCCGTTGTCAAAAACTATCTGTCATACCCTGACTGGGACGAATTCAACATCGATTTTGTTCCAACCCACGTTCCGGGTAATAAGGTGCGTGTTGCAGTTCACTTTGCGCTGACGCTCCCGAAAATTCGTCATATGCTGAGGAAGCACGAAGTCGACCTGGTTCACCTTCATGTTGCCGAACGGGGCAGTTTTTGGCGGAAGGCAATGATCGCGGAAGAGGCAAAGAAGAACGGTATCCCCGTTGTGTTTCACCATCATGCAGCCGAGTTCGAACCGTTTTTTGCGGGTCTGAGTCCAGACGCGCAGGAAAAGGTCGAGAAGGTGTGTAACGATGTCGATGTGAACCTTGTGCTTTCCGACTCGATCAAGCACGCCATGGAACAGCATTTTCCGAATGCTTGCTTCAAGGTCCTCTACAATGCCGTTCCCACTTACGGGAGGAATCTCTACAACCCTGACGCAGATACCATTGTATTCATGGGCAGGCTTGGTGAGCGCAAGGGGACATTCGATCTGATCAAGGCGTTTAGCACCGTAGCCTTTCGAATCGACAGCAAATACCATGTCGCCCTTTGCGGCGACGGTGATATTGAGACAGCCCGCAACCAGATCGATGAGCTTGGGCTATCTGATCGCATCGCGTGCCTTGGCTGGGTCGATTCGGAGCAGCGCGAACGCATCTTGAACGACGCCGTCTTGAACGTCCTGCCGTCATACAATGAGGGGCTTCCCATGAGCATTCTTGAGGCGATGGCGCATGGTATTCCCACAGTCAGCACGAACATCGCGGCTATTCCCGAAGTGGTTCAATCGGGGGTTAACGGTGTGTTGATTGAGCCAGGTGATATCGATGCGCTTGGCGATGCCCTTACTTCTCTTTTGGACGATGCGGACGATCGGAAGCAGATGAGCGAAGCCGCTTTCGACCTTATCGAATCCACCTATTCTCTCGATGCTCACATGAAGCAGGTTAAGGAGTTGTATCAAAGCCTATGCTAGGTTTCATTCGAAACGCCTTTAAAGCCCTTTACCTTAAGCGACTGGTCAAACATGGGCTCGTTGTTGGTAGCGATTTTCAGATGGAAAAGGGTTGCAACATCGATGCCAACTTCCCATGGCTGATTGAAATCGGCAATAACGTCACCTTAGCATCCAATGTCTGCCTTCTTGCCCACGATGGCAGTACAAAGAAGGTCGTTGGGTACTCGAAGGTCGGCAAAGTTTCAGTCGGTGACAACGTGTTTATCGGTTACGGAAGCATCGTGATGCCGAACGTTCGTATCGGTGATGGATGCGTTGTGGGTGCCAATTCTGTCGTTACGCGCAGTCTGCCCAATGGGGTCGTTGCGGCTGGGTCTCCCGCTAAGGTCTTGATGACTGTGGAGGAGTTTGAAGAGCGGACGAAAAAGGTTACCAAATCCGGGGGAGGGGTCTATGGGTCAGAGTTCCTTCGTGCATCGATTACGTACGATCGAATGCAGCAAATGCGCGAAGAGCTCGACGGCGGTATGGGCTTGATTCTATAAAAACGATTGCTGTGGCTGCATCGATGGTATTCGCAGCGTTTAACAATTCACTAATCATAGGTCGTTAACATTCGGCTTAAAAACGAAATGAGGGAAGGGAATCTAATGCCCAAAAAGTCAGTTGCTATCATGACGTATCATCGTGCTTATAACTACGGAGCCGCGCTGCAAGCGTATGCGACTGTCCAGTATCTTAAGGATGCTGGTTTTGAGCCGATTATTATTGACTATTGCCCCAACAATATATTGGGTTATGGCACGTTCAAAAATCTGTTTAACGACGTGTCGAATATGAATTCGGCCTTTCCAATTCGGGTTGCCAAAGCATTCCTCAAGTCTCTGGGAAATCGTAAGAGGATTTCTACATTCGACAGGTTCATCGATAGAGAAATGCCTCTTACGAACAAAAGATACTTTTCGTGCCAGGAATTGAAGGATGATCTCCCGGAGGCGGATATCTATTGTTCGGGTAGCGATCAGGTTTGGAATAACTACTATACAAAGAAGTTCGATCCTTCGTATTTCCTTGCATTTGCGCCTAGCGGTTCCACATGCATTTCGATTGCTTCGAGTTTTGGTAAATCATCCTTTAATGAGGAAGATTCAGCTTTCATTAACAATCAGCTCTCGAAATATACCTACTTGTCCGTAAGAGAGACGTCAGGAATCAAATTGCTTCGGGAAATGGGCTATTCAGACGTCGATTTGATGCTCGACCCGACGCTTCTTGTTTCGCCGGATACGTGGAGCCACTTTGCTAAGGATACTGACGAAGAGAACTATGTTCTTTTGTATCAGCTCCATGGAGATAGCGACACGGCGAATTATGCTCGTGCATATGCAAAGCAACACGGCTTGAAGATCAAGTCGATTATTACGATGCCCTATCAGACTAAGCCCGGTTGCCAAAACATCATCGCTCCAGATGTCCATGAATGGGTTGGGCTCTTTAAGGGCGCAAACTGTGTGTTCACTGACTCCTTCCACGGAACCGTGTTTTCCCTTGTCTTTAATAAGCCGGTTGCTGTAACGCTTCCTTCTCACTTTAGTACCAGGATTACAACTCTGTTGAATGCTGTCGGTGCCAACGATCTTATTTGTTCTGATGTACAGGAATGGTCTTCCCGTGTGCGGAATATCGATTTCACTGATATTCAGCGTGAGCTTGCAAGTCTGTGTGCCGAAAAGCAGGCTTTGCTGAGGGATCGTCTGAGCCACATTGGCTAGCGTGATTCGCAATACGAATATGAATACGATGACAAGTATTATTCAGAGAGCTTTGAACACCCCGCTTCTTCCGAAGTCGGGGTTTAGGTTCCTGTTGTTCATTCTCTACAACCTGCTTTATGTTGCCTACATGCTGGGGTATGCGTCACAGGCCCTATATATGGCTACTTTGCTGCTCTTTTGTGCTGCCAACGGCATTATCTTTGTATATAGAGGCACCGCTAAAATACGCGGATTTCAGTATGCCGGTTACATACTTTTCTTTATCGTCGTTTTTGGAGCCATCTCAATTCCAATTCAGATTATGCATGATGGGTTACGAGGGTTCCTGTTCTCTGCGCTTGGACGCCTTGGTTTGCCGATTATCAATGCCCTGCTATTTGCTAATTCGGTCGATGAAGAGGATTGGAACTATTACTTCAACGTCCTCTTGGTCAGATTCTGCTGTCATTTTCTTTTTATGAATGCTGACAATCTGTCCTTAAGTAGCATTCTCTCAATAAACTGGTCTGATTCCGAGGCGGCGACCGAATCCTCTCTTGCTCATGACTTTCTAATCATGGAGATGCTCTTTCTGGCGATGAAGCAGAAAGGAAAGGCCTTTATTTGTTTTCTTTTCTGTATGCTTTCGATGAAGCGCCTTAGTTTCATTCTCGCCCCGGTTGCATTTGTCTTGTCGAGTCGCGTGCCTAAGGGTGATGTGAAACGCGTCTATCGCGTGCTCGTTATGGTTGCGATAGTTCTGAGCCCATTCGTACTGATGTGGCTTTACAGGTATGACGTGATGGGATGGCTGTATAGCTCCTTTGGAATTGACCTTAACGCTGAGATGACTGGCCGTCCAACCATCTATCATCTTGCCATATCGGGTATGTCTGGCGACTTTAATGGCTATGGTTCGATTAATTACTATCTAGCCGGGTACGCTTCATCGCATTTCGGTACTGTGTGGAACGGTATTCTTCACAACGACACTATCGGCATCTACTTGGAAACGGGATTTCTGGGAATCGCATCTTTCGCCTTCGGCATTGTGGAATTCTCAAAGAAGAACTATTGGCATTTCTTTATGATGCTGTATCTCGTCTTCGTTGCCATTACATCGCATATTCTTGATTATTTCAGTGTTTGGGTAACCTTCTATCTTGCGGTTATGTGCATGAACGTTTCTCAAGAGAAGGCTATGGATGGCTCAGAGACCGTTGACATTCCTGAGGGTGCGGTAAATCGAAAACCCTATTTAAGCAAGCGATAAGGAGGCCGATGAGCTCATGAAGCATAACGTCGGAATCATTACAGTCATATATAGCACCAATTGCGGAAGCGTGCTTCAAGCGCTTGCGATGCAGGATGCGTACAGCAAACTTGGATGCAATGTGTCATTCATTTCTACGATCAATAAGCTCTCAGCGCTTTCTTACAAGAAGGAATTCAAGGACGTTATAAAGGCTTTGGTGTCTAGGTCAAGTCCAGGCGCCGTTATTAAAAGGTATCGAGATTCCCGGCAGTTCATTCGTGAACATTTTCACATCGTCGATCCTAGTGGAGCTGAACGCTTTGATTTGCTTTCCATTGGCAGCGATACCGTTTGGGATGTAACGTCGCCATATTTCTTGGAGTCCCAGGATGTCTTCTGGGGATTGCCATGGGATGGTTCTAAGATCGTCACCTATGCAGCCTCAATCGCGAATTCGCCCTATGAAACGTTGGATTCGCTGAAGTATCCATGTGAGTCCATAAAGAAGTACGCGAACATCAGCGTTAGGGATGACTATTCCTTCGAGTACATCACTTCTCGGACGGATCGGGTGCCGTGCAAGGTGTGCGACCCCACGCTGTTGAAGGATCGAAGTTTTTATCAGGGATTCTGTAGGTCAATGGAAGAAGCGGGCACCTATCTTCTACTGTATCTGTTCGATACGCCTTCAGCTGCGGTGGTCGACGAGATCAAACAGTATGCAGCCGATAACAGTTTGAAAATAGTGTCACTTGGTCGCCGTATGCCGTTCGCTGATATGCATTATGAATCGACCGTCGTTTCTTTTCTTTCCTGCTTTAATGGCGCATCAGCTGTTGTCACCAACACCTTCCACGGTACGGTGTTCTCGTTGATTTTCCATAAGCGGTTTGTCGTTCTTGACTATCAAAAGAAAAAGATTGAGAACTTGCTGCATGACCTTGCGTTGGATCAGCGAATTGTCGGTGCGGGAATCGAAGCCGTTCTCAACGAGGATATTGATTACACCTCGGTTGAAAGTAAATTTAGCGAGTTGAGAGCCAGCTCTATTGGCTATCTCGAGAAATGTGTTCAGGATTAGCTCTATGGCAGTAGGCACAAAAAAGAACTTTATCTATAACTCAGCGTATTCGATTCTGAATATGGGATTGCCGCTTGTGACGGCACCATACCTTGCTCGAATCATCGGCGCTGAGGGTACTGGAATCTACGCGTATTCGTTTTCCATCGCGCAATTCGTGATTCTTATTGCCAAGCTCGGGCTTACCAATTATGGAACGCGGGAAATCGCCAAAGTACGTGGCAATCAGGATGCGTTGAATCAGCTGTTCTCGCGTCTTTTTGGACTTCAGTGCTGCTCGACGGTTTTGATTTCGGTTTGCTATGCCATTTACGCATTCTGCTTTTCCTCTGAACATTTCATCATGGCCTTGGTGTTTCTGATTTGGGTGGTCGGCACCTTTTCAGATATCGATTGGTTTTGGTTTGGCCTCGAGGACTTTCGGCGTGTTTCCATCAGGAATATTACGGTCAAGCTGCTGAGCGTCGCCGGGATTTTCCTGTTCGTGAAAACGAAGAGCGACACGCCGCTGTACGCATTGATCATGGTGAGCGGATATGTGTGCGGCTATCTTACGAACTGGATAGGACTGAGGAAGCGTGTACGAATCCTTCCTCAGTATCTGTTGGACTTCAAAGAGCACCTCTTTCCCTGCTCGTTGTTGCTAATCCCAACGCTTGCTTTGAATGTATATCGGTCGTTGAACAGAGTGATGCTGGGTGCGATGAGCACCATGGTTCAGACGGGTATTTTTGATAATGGAGAGAAAATCGTCTACTGCCTGTCAGGCCTGATTGCTTCTTTCGGTTCAGTCATGATGCCGAAGATGTCGAAATTGGTGGCTGAGGGGGACTCGGCGAAAATCGAGCACTATATCTCCCTCTCCCTAAGGCTCATGGCAATAATGACCTCGATGATGGCGTTTTGCTTGTTCGCAGTTGCAGACAGTTTGATTGACCTCTTGTTTGGTGCTGAGTTCAGCCAAAGTGCCAACATCTTGCGTCTGTCCGGTTTTGCTCTAATTGCCATGGGGTTAGGCAATGTCATCAGAATGCAGTACATCATTCCGAGCAAAATTGATGACATCTATGTGAAGTCCACTCTTATCAGCAGTATTTTGAACGTGCTTATCAATGTATTGCTGATTCCTCGTTTGGCTGCGTTGGGTGCGGCTATAGCGTCCCTAGTGGCTGAAAGCTTCGTTCCGCTTTATCAATATTTCCGTTTGAGGTCACGATTCGATTACTCAAAGGCAGTGCTTGCCAGCGTGCCGTACTACCTGATTGGACTTGCAAGCGCACTTCCGGCATTACTAGTCCAACGGGTATTTGGTATCTCTGTTTTGACGTTGATCCTTCAGCTTTTTGTCGGTTCGATTCTGTTCATTCCTTTGACGGTGCTTTGGGCGCATGTATTTGACAAAACGCTATTCGAATTTGGCCTTTCAATCGTAAGGAGAAAAAAGAATGTCCGTTAAGGAGCAGCTGCAATCAATTGATGCCCTGCGTAGGGTTGTGAAGGCACATAAGGTTCGCAGGGAGATGCGTACCGATGCGAATCGATTCGTCGCCAACTACGCGGAGTCGATGTCGGATCACGCGTGTGTTGATTATCACGTGCTTCTGATCGTTCACAGCTTAGAAAAGGGCATGTGCTCTCAGAGTCTTCGTCCCTTCGGCAAGAAGAAGGTGCGAGAGCTGATTGATTATTTGAAGACGTATTCCGAGAACCAGAAGGTATCGACGGCGTATGAGATGGGCGTCAGCATTCTTTTGGTTTGGAAAGACCTGTTTGATAAGCATGGCTGGCAGCAGGAAGACGGCTATAAAGCCGTGAACGAGTTCTTGAAGACGATTCCGGCCTCTTTCGAACCGGTCCCTGTCGGCGCTCATGAATACACGCTTCAAGATGCGACGGCGCATCGCATTGATGATTTCGCGACCGTTATCAAAGATCGTCATTCTGTTCGTGAATTTAAGCGCGTGCTCTTGAAGCGCGACGATGTTCTTGATTGCGTGGAAGCGGCTCGGTATGCGCCTACCGCCTGCAACAGGCAGATGATTAAGATTCTCGAGGTTACCGATCACGCAAAGGCGTCCAAGCTCAAAGATGCGCTCATGGGCCTTGGTGGGTTTGACAAGGACGCCGTCACGCTCTTTGTCGTGACGTTCGATCTCAACGCGTTCACCTTTTATGGAGAGCGCAATCAGGGCTATTTAAATGCGGGTCTTGTTGCCATGAGATTCGCCGACGCTCTTCACTTCAAGGGAATCGGGTCGTGTTTCCTACAGTGGGGGAATACCGGTGCCGAGGAGGCGGCTATTTCCAAGCTGCTGAACCTTAAGGACAGCGAGCGCATCGCGGTTGTCTTGGGTGCCGGTTACTACCCGGATTGCACGATGGTTCCGTATAGCCACCGCAAGGAAATCAGTGAGATTTTCATAGAGGTATAAGCTCTTCGCATCTTGTAAGCAATTAGGGTTATGGACTCGTCGACGGGGGAATGACGGTGAACGATGTATCTATCGAAAACGAATTTGATCGCTGGCTGGAAGCGATGGACGGTAATGAGGATCGGGAGGCTCTTAATGCCCTCGCGTCTAATCCTCAGCTTCTAAAGGACGCGTTCGCTCGTGACCTCCATTTCGGTACTGGTGGCTTGCGCGCTAAGATTGGTATGGGCCCTAACCGGTTGAATGTGTGGACGGTGGGTAAGGCTACTCAAGGTCTCGCCAATTGGCTCAACTCGCAGGTTGATGAACCGCTGGTTGTTATTGCACGGGATTCGCGCCACGGCGGCCCGGAATTCGTTCATCGTGCCGCTGAGGTGCTCGCTGCAAACGGAGTTCGCTCCGTGGTATTCGAGCATCCCTCTCCCACGCCGGTTCTGTCGTTCGCTGTTCGAGACCTCGGCTGCTCGGCGGGCATTATCGTTACCGCCTCGCATAATCCGGCTGAGTACAACGGATACAAGGTCTACGGGCCCGATGGCTGCCAGGCGACAACAGAGATGTGCCGGCAAATTCAGGCTGCCATCGATTCTGTTGATATTTTTGACGATGTTTGCGCGGAGCCTTTCGATGCGGCAATTGAATCTGGTTTGACTGCGTGGGCCAGTGGAGATGTCTTGGACCGTTATGTCAGCTCTACGCTCTCGTGCTCGCAGGGCATTGATTGCAGTGACCTATCAGTCGCGTATACTCCGCTCAACGGCGCCGGCCTTGTGTGTGTGCAGCGCGTGCTTGGCAATATGGGCATGGGTGCATTTCATGTCGTTGCGGAACAGGCCGAGCCGAACGGTGACTTCCCAACGTGTCCTAAGCCTAACCCCGAGGTTCCGCAGACCATGGAGGCTGTTATTGATCTCGCGAGCCGAGAGAGATGCGACCTTGCCTTGGCGACGGATCCCGATGCTGACCGAGTGGGGGTTGTTGTTCGCCATGGCGGTGAATATATAACGTTATCGGGTAATCAGGTTGGCGTGTTATTGCTGGACTGGCTTGCTCGACGGGCTGCTTCGAGGGAGGGGCTTGACCGAAAAGTTGCTGTCACCACGATTGTTTCAACGCCCATGGCAGATGATGTGGCAAATGGGTATGGCTTAGAGCTCAGACGCACGTTGACGGGTTTTAAGTTTACTGGTGAGCAGATCGGGCTCCTTGAGCAGGATGGTCGACGGGGAGATTTCCTGTTCGGCCTTGAAGAGAGCCTTGGGTATCTGTCTGGAACGCACGTGCGCGATAAAGACGGCATCGAAGCGTGTATGCTTGTGTGCGAGATGGCCGCGGATCTGAAGGCCGATGGGCTTGATCTGGTTGATGCCATGGCGCACTTGTATGACCGCTATGGCTGGTGGTCTGGCAAGCAGTTAACGAGAGCTTACGAGGGTGTCGACGGTGCCGAGCGAATGGCTGCGCTTATGGACAGATTTCGCGCGGGAGCTCCTACCGAGATCGCCAACTTGACAGTTGACCATGTGATTGACTACAAAGCGGGTGCGCCTATGCCAATAGTGAATTCGCTACCTGACGAGCCCGTTCAAACACTGCCGCCGAGCAACGTGCTTGAGTGGAGACTCTCGAACGGGTCTCGTGTACTTGTTCGTCCGAGTGGTACTGAGCCTAAGCTCAAGGTGTATCTCTTTGCGAAGGGCTTGACGAAAGAATCTGCTGATAACCTATTGGATGCTTTGTGGAGCTCTATGAATGCATTGCTTGATTGCTGAGATGGGGGCGCGGACAAATAGTTGGACCGAACCGGTCCGGTTAGGAGTTCGCAGATGACGAGCTACACGGAAGAGGAAAAGCGCAAGGCCGTTGAGATGGTCGAAGAATGCGTAGGGTCCGTCATGCGCACGACCCGCAAGTCGGGGTAACCCTTCGGCAGACTCTCTACCAATGGCTCGACGAGTGGGCGGCGTACTTCGCCACGGTGTTCCGGCTCGCGCGGAGCACTCGGGCGATCTCGGATCTCGAGTGCCCGGCGGCATCCATCGACCGTATATCATTCACTGTGTCCAGGGGCACGGTCATCTCCTCCACCCTTCACGGGCCGGTTCGCCAAAGTAACCGCCCCGGGAAACCATGCGGTGAGGGCCGCGCCCCCG
>UMHW01069422.1_pt1 | contig 14131 bp, 7 predicted proteins | sample 1965631 | NCBI WGS metagenome assembly UMHW01 (sample SAMEA4836107, study PRJEB28245) | human gut metagenome | biome: gut microbiome; material: fecal sample | place: Denmark | collected 2008
TTGTGGGTAGACAGCAGTAGTGGAAACAACATCGCTTCTGAGGCCAGAAGCCGCGTCGTTTTTCACTGCGATCACATAGTAATAATAGGTCTTGCCGTTCTCTGCGGCTGTGTCAGCGTATTTCGTCGTGCTCACGGATGCTACCTTGACAAATTCACCGTCTGCACTTTCGCTTCGATACACTGCATAGCCATTCGCGCCATTGGCTGCAGCCCAGGTCAACAGCGGCCGACCGCTCTCATCGCCGCCCACCGCAAGCTTTGTAACCTGCGGGCAGACAGCAGTAATGGTAACTGCTTCACTGAAGGGAGAGGCCGTTCCATCCTTAAAGATCGCTCTGACCTTATAGGTGTAGGTTGTGCCAGGCACTGCAGAGGTATTGCTGTAGCTGAGATATTCTGTCTCATAGAGCTTGGCAAAGTCATTGCTGGTGCCCTGCGCGCGGTAGATCTCATAATGATCCACATTGGCTAGTCTGAACCAACTCAGCGCCGGCTTACCGGATTCACCACGAACATCGCCCGCAACCACAGGCTTGACAGGTGTTCCATTCGTCATCTTCAGGGAGTAATACTCTTTGTTATCGCTGCCCATCTTCATGGTGCCGATCATAACGGCGTAGCCATAAATATCCGTCGTGGGAACAGAGATATGCGTATCCTTTGTCGAAGCGAACTTTTCGAAGGTCTTGCCATCGGTCGTGCGATAGAGGATATACTCTGGCTCGCAGAGCGCCGCATTCCAGGAGAATACGGTCTTATCGCCCTGGGTTTCCATTTGGACATTGGTGGGCAGATCCGGCCGGATCTCATAGGGTACGGTAATGGAGCCCTTACAATTTCCGCGCCACTGGTGCAGGTCCACATAAATGCCGTACTTGGCAGCGGTAAGGGTCACAGTGGCTGTACCCACCTCCACATTGTTTTTATAGGTGGAGTAATAGTCTCTGCCGATACCCGTTTTGGTCAGGATAGTGCCGTCCTGGGTAACAGCCGTAGTAGACGGTGTCCGAGCCTTGCCGGTATAGGTGCAAACATTATAGCTCAGAGACACGTTCGTCTTGTCCATGTCAACGCGCACATGGCCGCACTTCTCGCACACAGCTGCTCCGTCCTCGCCTACCACATACTCGTGGCCGCCGGCATCCGTGTAGTCAATGTGCTTGGTTGCGCCGGAGGCAGAGGTGTAGTCGCAGTAACCGTCCACGATGCAGGTGGAGGGCTTTTCAACAGCGGTCACCTTTTCTCTAATGCAGGTCTCGGGATTGTAGTAACGGATCTCCTCACCGACCGTTACCCAGCCGGTCTGCAGGTCGCCACCCAGCATGTAATAGGCATTGCCCTCGGCATCCATGATGTCGCCGGTGAGGGCTTCATCCGTTCTGCCACACACGGTACACACAGCCTTCTTCGTTGTCGTATCCAGCTGGCACTTGTGGCCGAACTTGGCACAATCGGACTTCAGCGTAATGGTGTCGATGGGGGCGGACTTCGCAATGTCGTAGACATTGATGGTCAGGGAATCCCGATCCGCATGGGCGGTCAGGTAGATTGCGGAGAAGTCCGTGGTTGCCTGGGCAAAGATCTTTTCGTAGTCGAACCGATCCTGCGTGCTGATGTTGTAAGACTTCTCGCCGCTGCTGCCGCAGATGTAGTACACGGCGCCGTGGTCTTCGTCGATCTCATCGCCCCGGAGCAAATTGGTCCGGGCAAAGGAGTGGTCATGGCCGGAAAATACCACATCGATCCCCAGCTCGTCCACTACCTTGGGAACCAGTGCATTGATCTCCGCGTTGCCGCCGGCTTCATTGGTGTAGTAGGGCGGCTGGTGCATCGTCAGGATCTTCCAATCCGCATTGCTGGACTGAATGTCTGTCTTCAGCCACTCCAGTGCGCTGCGCAGCTGCGCTGCGTTTCCGGTATAGTTGATAACGGCCAGATACACGTTGCCGTAGGTGCGGGAATAGCAGCTGCCGCCGTAGCTGGCATCCAGGCCAAACATGGTTTTGGACTCCAGGGCCTCGCCCTGCAGCTCGTGGTTACCCAGCACCTGCACCATGTTGGTGCTGCCCATGGTCTCGCCATTAAACAGGCCGGTGTAATCCTCCCAGCCCTTATAGGCATAGGGGTTATCCACGGCGTCGCCGGTCTGGAGGCCGAAGTTCCAGTGCTCACCCTTGAGGACATCGCGGATGGCGGTGATATTGGTCAGGTCCTCCGCCTGGATGTCGCCCAGGACGAAGAAGTCGGCGTGATCCTTCTCTCCGTCCGAGGTGGCAAAGGTTGCCTTATCCGTCCACAGGTCGCCGCAGCCCACCTGATAGTCGTAGGTAGTGCCGGCAGACAACCCGGTCAGGAGAATGTTATTAAAGTTTGCCGTGATATATCCGCCCTGGGTAAAGGTCATCTGGGTGGTATTGGCCGCGATAGTCACCCAGTTCTCCGTGCCGGATACGGCATAGCGGATGCTCTGCTGGCCCTCCACGGCGGGGTTGCTGATCCAGCTGATGTTCTTCTCGGTAGCCTCATTCTTGGGGGCGTTGAAGCGGACGTTATAGGGCAGGGTTTTCTCGGCCACGTCATATACGCCCACACTGTACTGGAAGGACAGCAGACCGGCGTCATCCTTGGCGTATACCACATATTTGCCGGCGGCCTTGCCGAAGGCATCCGTGGTCAGCTGGCCCTTTTCATCGGTGGTGCCCACCAGCGTGTTGTCAGCGGCCATATAGATGCCCACGCCCACGGCGGGCTCACCCTTGGAGTTCACCACGGTCAGCGTGCCTGTGCCGGATTCGCTGACGATGATGGGGTGAGAGGAAATGGTGTATTCCGCGCCCACAGGCAGAGTTGCCTCGGGCTGATAATAGGTGGCGTAGGCCCCGCTATCGGTGAGGAAGCTGCCGCCCTTCACGGTGTAGCTGAAAAGCGTACTCTCGGTCAGGTTGGTCGGAACGCTGACACGCACCGTGGCCATGAGGCAGCCGTTGTCCCCGGCCACCGGCTGGGCGTCCGCCTTCCGGGTCACATTCAAGGTCAGCTTCTTGCTGAGCTTGCTGTAGCTATAGGTCCCCTCATAGCCGTCGGCAAAGAGCACCTCATAGTCGGGGAAAAGGTTGCTCCGCGTCAGGATCGCGGTAGCCTGGGTGACGGAAGCGTCGGAGGCCAGCAGCTGCAGATCCACCGTCTTACCGATGATGGCCGTCTGCTCCAGCGGCTTCACCTGCACGGTGGTAGCCGGGGCAGCCTTCTTCACGGTGAAGGTGCGGGTCTCAGTAGTCTCGTTGCCGAATTCATCGCGCAGAGAGACGGTGACGGTATGCTCACCGTTCTCCAGCTCCAGGTTATACAGATAGTTCATGGTGCCGTCCGGCTGAGCGGCATACTCATATCTGTCGTTGCCCACCACATTGATATCGTCGATATACATGCGGATGGTGTCCTTATCGATGCCGGAGGTATACTTGTTCTGCACATCGTGGAACATGGCGGTGATGTTCAGCTTGGCATCCTGCAGCACCGCGCCGTTCTCCAGCTCCTTGCCGTTGACGGTGATGGAATCCACTACGGGCGCGTCCACATCGTCCACATTGGTGCCGTACACAAACTGGAAGTTATCAAAGTAGAGAGCGCCGGCCGATTGGGTACCCATTTTCGTACCCGCTACGTACATCAGGCGGAAGGTCATGGCGGGTTGGATGCTGAAGGGGGCGGCCTTGCCGGTCAGATCAGCCTCCAGGTATTTCCAGCCTTCCCAGGAGATACCGGGCTGTACACCGTTCCATTTGCCGTCTTCATCCACACAAGCTTTGGGCTCCAGTGTGTAGTCGTACTCAATTCTTGATCCGTTTGCATCCCAGGCATAGCCGCGCAGCCAAAGACCTGCCTGCGTGCCTTCGCCTTTATACTCGATGCCCACGCCCTCGGGTGCGTAGACCCATACACCTAAAGCCGTCGGTACACCGGGGATATCCATGCCGGACTTGGAGCCGATGCAGGCGCCCTCGGTCACCGCGCCGCATCTTGTAAAGTCAAAGTTCATCTTCATGGACTTGGAGCCGAAGCGGACCGGCTCATCGTCGTCAATGCTGACGATCTCCATGGACTCCTGACCGCCGCGGCCATAGTTGCTGTGGGTCAGAATTCCTTTCTCGCCCACATAATAGTCCTCGGCAGAAGTCACGGCGCCGGTCTCCGCATCCACATGATCCTCAAAATCCCACACGATGGTGGGCAGCATGCCCACGATGACGTGAATGGAGCCCTTGACGGACTCGTCCCACTTGGAGGCGGCAATAAACGTACCGTTGAGGGATTTACCGTCGGAGGAGGTGAAGGAGTTGCCGTTGAAGGCGCCCATTTCCTCCGCTGTCGCGGCATCGCCGGCGGCGGTCTTTACGTTCTCGATGCTCCACAGAATGTCCCCGGCCTTGATGTTTATATCCCGGTTCTTATTGCGGACCACCAGGCCGAAATCCGTCTCCTCGGTAAAGCCCAGGCTGATCTCCTCATTGGCAAAGTAGATGTTGTCGGGCACAGCCACATCGATGGTGGTGCTGCCGACGGTCTCCCCGTTCAGGCGCAGCTCCACACCCAGGGTGCCGCACTTTTCACCGATGGTCACCAGGCCGGTCTGTGCATCCACGCTGCCCAGGTCCTGGCTGTCGGCGGAAATGGCATAGGTAACGCCAGCGGGCAGGTCCATAGCCATGCCGGCGGTATCCACGCCCTTGGCCTCGAACTGGACCGTGCTGCCGGGGGTATATACCTCATTATTGGGGGTGAGCACAGCGTGGTCAAACACGCCGGTCTTCATTGCGGTGGAAACCACCAGCAGAGAGGAGCTGACTGCACGCTCTGCGCCGTCGGCGGGAGAGTTGCTCACCACCAGCTTGTCCGTGCCCTCAGGTCTGGCGCAATAGGTGGAGGAGCCGCCGCCGTCCAGAGCGATGGCGGACACGCATCCGGCGTTCTTCAGCATCTGTGCCATTTGGTCATAGGTGCGGCCACAGGAAATAGGCGCACGCAGGCCGTATGTAACGAAGGTCAGCACCGTGCCGTCCGCCCGGATACCGATGGCCGTGCGGCTGTACTTCAGTGCGCCGTAGGAGCCGTTTTCGGGAACGACTTCCCCGTTATTGACCAAAATCACATCGCCGCCCACTGCGGTCTGCAGATCGCTCAGGTCCGGAGTGTTCCGGATCACAGCCTTGCCATCCTTGGTAACGCCGAAATAGTTGCGGCCGTTTGCCTGGCAAATGATCTTACCGTTCATGACCAGCGCGCCCATGGGCTCGCCGGTGGCCATGTTGAAGAAGTCCGCATTGATTGCGGCCACCACCGTTTCACCGGGGTGATTCTTCTCATAGGCCTTGGCCTGCGTCGTAGTGGGGGTAAGGCTCCACGAGCTTGCGTCGTCCTGGCCGTAGCCAGAGACAATCTTGATGTTTTCACCCATGGCGACCTCGGCAATATAGTCAATATGCTGCTGGTCGCCAGTAGGTACATTGGTGATGACCTCGTGGCTCACAACGCCGTCCGTAATAGGAGTCACGGTGTCCTTCACCAAGATCTCTCCGTCTGCAACGCAATCTTTGACGGAGGCCGATCCGGTCTCGGACGCATGGATCAGTTCCACAGGGAACAAGCTTGCCAGCATCAGTACAGACAGTACTGTTGCCAGGAATCGGGAACTGATTTTTTCCCTCATCTTTTTCTTCATGCTTTTTCATTTCCTTTCCGTTTTTTTGTGGCTGCTGTATTCTTCTCCTTTCTATTGCAATCATATTGCAATCATATTTGAACCTGAAGATCAGATTGCTCACTTGGCACGGATATGAATCTCTTTGGAAAATGCGGACACTGTGGCGGTGGATTTATTGACGGTGCGGATCTTATAGTAATACGTCCGGCCGGAAACAGCGCCGGCATGGATCACGCTGCGTTTTGTAGTGGTGATCAGCTTCCGGTAGGTGCCAGCGGCGCCAACCTTGACATATACCTCGTACTGCTCAGCCCCCTTGGCTGCATACCACGTGATCTTCGGCTTACCAGTGGAATTATAGCCGGTGCCGGAGATCTGCGGGGCGGACGGGGCACAGGTGAACTGCAGCACGCCGCTGAACGCCGATGCTTTTCCGTTGGCTGTTATGGCACGCACCTTGTAATAATAGGTCGTGCCCACCACAGCGCCGGTATGTTTCATGCTGGTTTTGGTCGTTGTAAACACCTTGGCACCGGAGAAATCTGCATTGGTTGAATAGTAAACCTGATATTTGGCAGCACCTTTCACAGCATTCCAGGTGATTTGGATCTTTCCGGTGGTGAGAACACTTCCGCCGGCCTGGGGAGGAACCGTCGCACAGGTACGGGACACAATATTGCCGAAGGCAGAGACCGTTCCATTTGCCGCTAAGGCCCGAACCTTATAGTAATAGGTGGTTCCTGCTGCAGCGCCGGTATGTTTCATGCTGGTTTTGGTGGTCGTGAACATCCGGGTATAGGGGCCGTTTTTGCTGGTGGAGCGGTACACCTCGTACTTGGTTGCCCCGTTGACCGCCTTCCAGGTCAGACGAATCTTGCCGGTAGAGGTAATGTTGCTGCCGGTCGCCTTGGGCGCAGCCGGTGCACACGTCCGGGACACCGCAGGGCTGAAGGCAGAGACAGTCCCGTTGGCGTCCACGGCGCAAACCTTGTAGTAGTAGGTAGTACCGGTCACGGCGCCGGTGTGCTTCATGCTGGTTTTGGTGGTGGTAAATACCTTAGCGCCCGAAAAATCTGCATTGGTCGAATAGTAAACCTGATACTTGGCAGCATTCTTCACAGCGTTCCATGTTAGCTGCACCTTGCCGGTAGAGGCGATGGTGGAGGCCGCTGCCTTGGGTGCGGCCAGGCGATGGGTAATATAGCTCATTCCCTGGGTATAAATGAAATAGCGCATAGCGCCTGAGCTATCCCGGTAGCCAAAGCGGAGTTTCCCGTCCGTCATAATGACCTTCTCCGTGCAGGGCCGGACATAAGCGCTTGCCTGTGCAGGCAGCGTACCATCGGAGACCCATCCATCAGCGGCGGTATAGCATTTGACCTCCGTATGGGCGGGAATGGTCACATCGTAGCTGCCTACCACGGTACTCTGAACTCCGTAGCCCGGGTTGCAGTACGGGCAGGAAGACACCTTCGCATTCCAGCCCAAATAATATTTGGCGCCGCAGCTGCAGGCCATATACATGGCGTGCGGGTGCTCCTCTTCATAGGCCTGGGTGGTGAACTGATGGGTGTGGGACCACTGGCCGCCTTTAATATGCACGGCGGACACCGTCCAAGGCTCCGTATATCCCTGATGGCGCACCCGCACAACGCTTTCCCTGTTCCACGCAGGATTGTGCGCATATGCCAAAAGGTGGTCATGTTTGTCATAACCGGCGACAATGGCAACATGTACATTTTTCTGGCAATCCCGCGCGGGGCAATAGAAAAACAGGATATCGCCGACAGACAGCTTGTCGGAATTTTTACTCCAGCTGATGTACGGGCTATCTTTGTCCTGCGACAGCTCTACCGCGCTGCCGTAGCCCACATCAATGAGCGCGCTACGCAGCGGCTCCACGCCGCCGGCCTTTATATCGATACCCCCTGCCTGCAGGCAGGCCTTTACAAATTGATCGCATACGCCTACGCCATCGTCACAATGCGCCGCAGCATAAGCCACCGCAGCATTCGCATCATATCCGGCAGCCTCAGCCCGCACAGAAGCAACCGGAAGTAAAACGGCTATTAGGAGGCCGGCACACAGTACTTTTATCCAATTCAACTTATTTTGCATACAACATCTTTCTTTCATGTATTAGATTCAAAAATCTTTTCTTCAAATATCCTTTAGGTTTTCAGTCGGAATGCTCTCCAAATCAATCAGCTTGCCAAGGCGCCGATCCCACTCGATCGGTTCATAGCGGAGGAACAGGCCCGGATTAAAGGTCATTTCCCCTACATAGAGCTGCCCCGCATCCTCATAAAAGTCCAACCGGATCCAAGGAATATTAGCCGCCAACTTGCGGCACAGGCCGAGCAGCTCCTCCAGCTTTTCCGGCTTAGGTACAGAGGCTGCTTTCTGCACGCCACGGCGGCGCACAGGCATGACCTGCCAGGTCTTCACATCCACAAACGCTCTGCGCTGTGTTTTTCCTGTCCGGTCCGAAACGATCAGGGCAAATTGCGGCTCGCCATAGGCGCAATAGAATTTGTAATCCACCACATCGCTTTCACCGTCACCCAGCATTTTCTCAATCAGGATACGGGGACGAACCTTTTCATCGGTAATGCACATGTTGGCATAGTAGTAAGAGTTCCAGGGATACAGCCACTCGACAATAGACGCCTTGAACACATCCGGATTCCAGTTCCGCTTATTTTTAACAATATGGACCTGCTTATTGCCCCAACCGGCCGTGGATTTTGCGACAAACTGCTCCGGCAAAGCATCCCAATCCAAATCATTCAGGTCTGTATAAACGCCATAAGCAGGCACAACATATTGCTGACCCACGGTATCGGCTACATATTTCTTCATATCCCACTTATCTGCGCACTGAGCCACCAGGGGATTCGTATAGTGCAGAGCCAGCCACAGCAGCTTTTCATTATAGGTCTCGGGGGAGGTGAGATTCGGCCAATAATGCAGCTGTGCAAAGCCCTTCTGCTCGCAGTAACGCTGCTTGTCGCTGACAGTGATCCGCGGCTCCATCAGGTAAGCTTCCTTGGGAGAAAGCTCCTTATAATGGCGAAGGTTGTCAAAATACATCGGCTCGGGCAGCTGAATAAGCTTGCCCAGTTCTGCATCCCACTCCGGGGGCGTGAATTTAAGGATGCCGCCGCCGGAATAAAATGTCATCTCTCCCACGATCACGCGGTCACCAATGTCATAAAAATCTACCCGGACAAACGGGAAAGGTTTCGCCAGCTGTTCGGCATAGGCGATCATCTGCTCATAATGAGGCGGTTTCTGGACCCCGCCTTCTGTTTTGCCGGCCTTTCCGTATGTAAAGGGCAATTCATTAAAGTCACGGTCAAACCAGTTATAGGTCTTCTTCGTAAAACGATCTGTGGTGATAAACAGGTTTTTGCAGACACCGTTATAGCAGAAAAATTTATAGTCGAAAACCTGGTTGCTGTCCCCTACTTCAGAAATATACTCTTCGGCATAAATGACCGGGGACATATGGCGGTAGCCCCAGTTAAACATTTGGAAGTAACTGTTCTGACTGGGGTGGATCCATTTGCGCAACTGGTCGCGAATAGCTGCTTCATCAATTTTACTTTTATCCGGAACAATGATATTAAAGCCGCTGCTCCAGTTCACTTTCAGCGCAAAACGATCCGGCAGCTTATCAAAGTCGATATCATCCGGATCGGTCCACCAGTCAATGGTGGGCACTATATGGCCGGGGCCGAGAACATCCTCCACATATGACTTTACGGAAAATTTGTCGCTACACTGCGTGATCAGGGGATTCTGATAGTTCAGCTTCAGCCACATGATCTTTTCATTGAAGGTCTTGGGATTATTCCAATCAATAGAATAACCTAAATGGCGCTTGAAAATTTCGCTCAATATCTTCTTCTTTTTGGCTATGGTCAGCTTTCCGGACTTGTCCAGCAGATAATGCTGATACTTCTGGGAATGGTCACCGGAGCTCCCCTCCCGATACCAGCGAATCATACGCCGCATCATTTTGGCAACTTTCCGCTTGATTGCATGCTTGATTTTATTGCTCATTTACTTTTGCTCCTTCATTGTTTATACTCACTTTGCTTAAATCGATATAGGTCCCCAACACGTCATCCCACGAACGAGGCGTAATGCGCAAAAACATGCCGGGAGAAAATGTCATTTCGCCCACATAAAGCCGCTCCCCCGTGGCAAAAAAGTCAACACGAAGCAGGGGAATCCCTTCAGACAGGGTTTCCGCAATGCGGATCATATCCGCAAGCCGTTTCGGTTTGGGAATATTGGGCGCAGTTGTAGTCCCTTTTCTCTGGATCGGCAGCGGCTGCCAAGTATCCAGGTCAAAAAAGGTCTTGTGCATATGCTTGCTCCCCCGATCCTGCACCACTAAGAGCAAGCGCGCTTTCCCGTGAAAGCAGAACACCTTAAAATCATCCAATTCTCCCTGACCGCCTAAAAAGCTCTCAATTAAAATGCGGGGCTTTATACGCTCGTCGGTAATACAGAGATTCTGATAATAGTAGGTATTCCACGGATAAAGCCATTCTGCCATCCGGCTTTTGGTCTTTTCCAAAGGCAGCGCGCACTTATCCGGGACAATTATCACCTGTTTGCCTGCCCAGCCAGCCGTAGATTTCAGCACAAATTGTTCAGGGAGCTTGTCCCAATCAATGCTGTTTACGCTGTCATATATCCCCAGGGCCGGAACGCAGTATTCCTCGCCAAGGCGGGAGCGGATATATTCCTTGCAAGTATACTTATCCGTACACTGTGCGATCAGCGGGTTTTTATAGTGCAGGGCCAGCCAAATCAACTTTTCACTATAAGTTGCGGGCCGGTCTAAATTCGGCACATATCCCAGCTGCGCATATCCTTTGCGCTCGCAGTAGTGCTGCTTTATCTCCGGCGTAAGTACCGACTCCAGGCGGTAGGCCTCCCGCTGGGAAATGCTGCGAAATCCCGCATTGCGGGCACGATACTTATTTCGGGCCTTTCTGTAAATAGAAATGAGGCCTGAAAAACATTTGCTTTTAAAACTTGCTGCCATGAAACGGTTCTACCTCCTGTGCATTACGTTAATTGTGCTTAATGAGCAGCATTGTGACAGCAGCAAAATCGTCTGGTGTGCCATTTCGTTGGCCATCCCAGACATGAATGCAGCTCAATCAAAGCAACCGCCGTTTCCTTTACCTATGCCAACATTTCTGCAGGCAAGAGAAGCGCCGGCATGTAAATAAGAAATTTGTTGCCTGGCGACACAAAATCCGCTATTATTTAAGTTAAATTATACTCGGCTGTATTCGTCTTGTCAATGATTGTACTAACACTTTATGGGTCCATACCCATACGGGCGTATCATATCAAAAGGCATACCCGCCGCAGACTGAGAAGCTTTTTCATACGGCCGGAATCGCATCGGCCTTTATCCGTTCAACGATTTTGTCAGGGATGTGGGACTTGCCTTGCCGCTCCATAGATGTCTTGTAGCCTTCCCGTTGATTTTTTAGGTTGAAAATGCCTTACAAAGAAATGGTAAAGCAACGCGCAAATCAGCAGCACAGAGAATGACTTATGCGGCGCAAAATGATGTGCTTAAATGTTCTGCCGGGATATTCTGGCGGCGGCGACCATTGCCTCGCTGCTGGGCGGCCTGGGCACCATCCCCGCCAAGGAGTACTTTTCCCCTCTGTCGCTGTACTACACCCTGGGATTGGGCCTGGGGCTGCTGGTAACCTAAGCGGCGCGGCGGCAGGTTTGGCCTACACCTTTGTCCGCAAGCTGGGTGCCCGGGGTGAAAACAGCCTGCGGATCGTGTTCTATTTCTCCCTGTTTTCAACCCTCTTGACCCTGCCGTATTTCGTCCAGCTTGCTGACATATTTCTGCTCCTCGCAGTAAACGGTGGAGGTGGGCAAGATGCAGAAATATGGATCCTGCAAATACCTCACAATCGGTTCGCTGCTCGCTCCTGTCACACCCATTGCATGAAAGAACAGCACGGCAGGATTCCTCCTGTCGCCATATGTTTGAAACAGCATTAGTCGCCATTCTTCAGCTGTAAGCGCAAGGTAATACTTCTGCTTCATCAGCCAGCCCTCCATTGACTTTTCTGTGATCACTATAGCGAGGCTGACAGCGGTAATCGAATGTACGGATATAAGAAAATCACCGAGAAAAGTCTGTGATAGACTGATCTCGGTGATTTTCCTTGCCATTGCTACACCTGATAACTAAGCTCTTTTAATACTTCGTTATCAGCTCATAGCCTTACGCCGGATGATTTTTTTCAGTTTTTCAGGCTCTGCAGCGGTGCAGGGATCCGGCCGCCCCGGGCGATAAACGCCGCGGAGGATGCCTCATGCACCGGCATCACCGGGGCCGAGCCTAAAAGCCCGCCCATTTCAATCATATCTCCCACAGACTTTCCCTCCACGGGGATAATGCGCACGGCGGTGGTCTTGCTGTTGACCATACCCACCGCCGCCTCGTCAGCGATAATGGCGGAGATGGTCTCGGCAGTGGTCTCCCCGGGAACGGCAATCATATCCAAGCCCACGGAGCAGACACAGGTCATAGCCTCCAACTTGTCCAGGGTCAATGTGCCGCTGAGGGCCGCAGCAATCATCCCCTCGTCCTCGGACACGGGAATAAATGCACCGGAGAGGCCCCCCACATGGGACGATGCCATGACCCCGCCCTTTTTCACCGCATCGTTCAGCAGGGCCAGGGCCGCCGTGGTGCCGTGCGTGCCGCAGATCTCCAGGCCCATTTCCTCCAGGATCCGGGCCACACTGTCCCCCACCGCTGGAGTAGGCGCCAGGGACAAATCCACGATGCCAAAGGGTGTTCCCAAGCGGCGAGAAGCCTCAGAGGCCACCATCTGCCCCATGCGGGTGATCTGGAAGGCGGTCTTCTTCACCGTTTCCGCCACCACATCAAAGGGCGCGCCCTTAACACTCTGAAGGGCGTGATATACAACGCCCGGGCCGCTGACGCCCACGTTGATGACGCTGTCCGCCTCACCCACGCCGTGGAAGGCACCGGCCATGAAGGGGTTATCCTCCACAGCGTTGCAGAACACCACCAGCTTGGCGCAGCCCAGGCCCTCCTGCTCTCTCGTCAGGTGGGCCGTCTCCTTGATGATACGGCCCATCCGGGCCACGGCATCCATATTGATGCCCGCCCTGGTAGAGCCCACGTTCACGCTGGAGCAGACGAAATCCGTCTCCGCCAGAGCCTGGGGGATGGCCCGCAGCAGCAGCTCATCCCCCCGGGCAAAGCCCTTTTGTACCAATGCAGAAAAACCGCCGATGAAGTTCACGCCACAGGCTTTGGCCGCCCGGTCCATGGTTTTTGCAAAGGGTACCAGGTCCTCCGTGTCACACCCCCCTGCCACCAGAGCCATGGGCGTTACGGAAATGCGCTTATGCACGATGGGAATACCAAACTCGCTCTCGATATTTTCCCCGGTTTTCACCAGATTCTCGGCATATTTGGTGATCTTATCGTAAATTTTATCGCAGCAGCGCTTGGGATCCTCGCTTATGCAATCCAGCAGGGAGATGCCCATGGTGATGGTGCGGATGTCCAGGTGCTGCTTGTCGATCATGTTAATGGTGTCAAAAATATTGTTCAGACTCAACATATTGCCACCTCTTTACAGCTTGTGCATAGCATCGAAAATGTCCTCCCGCTGGATGCGGATGGACAGCTCCCTACCCTCGCCATAATCCTTTATGCTGCGGCTCAGCTCGTCAAAGGCGGCGTCACACCGGGACAGGTCCACCACCATCATCATGGTAAAATACCCCTGCATGACCGTCTGACTAATGTCCAGGACGTTGATGTTATGCTCTGCCAGGCGGTTACACACGCCTGCGATGATGCCCACCTGGTCTTTTCCTACTACTGTTACGATCGCTTTCATTTTTTAGTCACTCCATTTCATCCAATGTCAGGGCAAAGCTGCCCAGGAAATTTTCGCAAAAATATCGCAGCTCCGGCAGGTCCATTTTATCCAGGACTGCCCGGGTCTGCTCCGCCGCCGCCCGGAACTCTCCGTTGCCGGCCTTCAGCTCCTCCAGGCACTTGATGTGGGCGGAGAGCTTATCCGCCGCCTTTACCAGCTCCTGCACCTGCTCATCCGAGGGGTGCAGAACCTCCTCATACTCTGGCCGCAGCTCCCGGGGCAGCATGTCAAGCAGCTTGTCCTCCGCCACCCGCTCTACCTGCTTATAGGCGTCCCGGATCTGGGGATTGTAATATTTGATCGGTGTAGGCAGGTCGCCGGTAAGGATCTCCGGCGCATCGTGATACAGGGCCGCCACAGCCACCGCCCCCTCGTCCACGCAGCCGCCGAAGCAGCGGTTTCGAATGACAGCCAAGGCGTGGGCCAGCACTGCCACCTGGTGG
>UMHW01089458.1_pt1 | contig 13998 bp, 10 predicted proteins | sample 1965631 | NCBI WGS metagenome assembly UMHW01 (sample SAMEA4836107, study PRJEB28245) | human gut metagenome | biome: gut microbiome; material: fecal sample | place: Denmark | collected 2008
GGTTATTTAATAGGTGCTGAAAGATTAGCATTTCATTTTTGGTTAGTTCTAATTCTTTGTTATTACCAGATAAGGTACCACGTGATGGTGAGACTTCTAAATCTTTATATTTTAGTACTTCAGTACTATTATCTAATCTTTTAAAGATATTTTGTATTCTTAGTAATAGAATGGTTGGGCTATAAGGCTTGGTTATGTAATCGTCTGCTCCATAAGAGATTGATAATATTTCATCGGTTTCATTTGCTCTTGAGGTTACCATTATTACGGGAATATTTGACTCTTTTCTTATTTCTTTAAGTAACTGCTCACCATTTTGATATGGGATATTTATATCTAAGAGAATTAGGTCTATATTACTTTTTAATATTTCTTCTTTAGCATTTGAGAAGTCTTTTAGTATTAATGCTTCATAGCCAGCATTTACTAGTAGTTCATATAATTCTTTAGATATTATAGTATCATCTTCAATTATCATTATCTTTTTCATATATTATATTTCCTTCTTTCTATAGTTCTATTATATCATTGTTTTACCCTGTTTTATATTACAAGTTTGTAAGGTATGAAAAAAAGACTTGGTACATCATTGTGATGTGGATAAGTCTTTTTGAAATTTTATGAATAAAAGTTCTTTTTAGTTAGATGAAATCGACTTGTATTGAGTTATTTAAATATTGTTTTTTATACTTGCATAAATCATAATTTAACATGATTCTTTAGTATTTTTGTACCCAAATTATATTTTACCTTTTAATAACACATGTTTAAAGAAGATGTGCTAGGTTTCTAATATAGATATAATACTATCAACTTTTTCTAACAGTATTTTAAATGGATATTTCAACATAGGATCATTTACACTTTTATCTTTTAATTTTTTGTTTAATTCTTTTTTAAATCGTTTTAAACAATTTAAATCAGAAGCGTAGTACTCTTTTAAATTTGCAAATCTGTATATGTGATCTAATGAATATTTAAAATAATAGACATTTTTAATATTTGAATCTAGCAATTTTTCTATTATTTTTTTATAATTAATTTTTGAAAGAAATTTTTTATCAGTTAGTGTTTGTGGTTTTATCTGTTCAACATAATTATAAAAAGCTACTGTCCAATCATCCTTTTCAAGAATTTCATCAAGAAAAATATTATTTTTGATTGTAGAATCTCTTTCAACATCATTTTTAATCTGCTGAATGTAGTTTGAATAAATGCGTGAGGCAGCATCGTTTGAAAATAGTTCATAATCATCGATTCTAATATTGTCTCCTGATAAAGCTTTTGTTTTAATCATTTCAATTATTTGTTTTATAATTTGGTCTTTATAATCCATAGCCTCTAAACATGCTAATTTTTTAATTATTAGTCTATATAACGATGGACTATACTTATTAGACTTAATATTATTAAGTATGGCTTTTAAAATTTTATTAATTTCATCAGATGAATAATACCAATATTCATTTAGAAGATTAAATGGATCGTCTTCTGATAATTTATCGCAATTTGAATCGGCGAATTCTTTTAATGTTTCTTCTATATTACTTTTTTCTATGTAATTATATAGCAAGTATTCATTAACAAAATCAAAATTTAAAAACATATTTGATTGAAATATTAAGCTTTTATCTTCGTTGTATGAGATATAATCAAATTTTTTGTTACCAGATAAAAGTCTTATTCCGTATCCTTTTTTCATGGAAATACAGCTATTAATTATACTTAAACATATATTACTGTAAATGAAATTTTCCGATATTTTACATTCTTCCACAATGTTATTTATATACTTATATATATGATAAAAATTGTCAAAGTAAAAATCTAATGTTCTGATATTACTAAAGTTATTAAGCCTCATTTCATTAATAACTGATGATTTTGTATTATTTAATATATCATAAAATACATCTACTTCTTTGTATTTAAATGCAAGGCTATCATATATTTCCTCTAATTTTGGAATAAATGTAAATTCTTTACCTATAAGTTTTTCTTTAATTATTTTGTATTTGTCATTTTCATTATATAAATACTCTATTCTATTTTTTAGATCTTTACTATCAAGTTTTCCATTTGTCTTATTACCATATCTATCAGTTCCTTTGTCACTATCATAAAATTCTATTCTCTCATTAGTAGCAGTTAATATTTTTAATTCAAAATTTTCTGATTGAATTTTATAAATTTCATTTTCGTTAGCAATTAATATACATTTCATATTGTTGTTTTCAACAAAATCATTAATAAACCCCATAGTTTCTTCTATAGGCATATTGCACCTTTCTAGATCGTCTATTACTAAAATATATTTATCCAATTTTTTATACATTTTTAAAATTCCATAAAAATCCTTTTTGCTTAACGATGAAATATTTATATTGAACTTCAAATTCACTAAGTTATAAGTAATAATCCAAATGAACTTAAATAATAATTCGTAAAGAAGTTTTAGTATTTTAAAAATTAAAATTGGTATAAAGAATAATATTTTAAAAAATATCTTTTGATGTAATTTTCGAAAAAATTTACTTACACAATTTGTTGTCGCTTTGGATTTAATTATTTCTAAATATATTTTCTCACTTAATTTATCTATAGAAGAAATACCATATAATGATATATATAGTGCGTTATCATACCTTTTGACTATATTTTTTTTAACAAAAAAAGTTTTTCCAGATCCCCATTCACCTTTAATTAGAATTGCATAATTAATTAATTCATTTTTTAAATAGTCATCCATTACAGCTTTTAAGTCCATTTCATCACCTCCGGTCAAAAAGGTCATATTCCAACTTTAGAATTAAACATACCCTATCATCTTAATATATTATGAAACTTTTATATAAATATAAATTATCTTTTAATTATCTTCACTACTATATTTAAGTTCTGCTTGTCTAATAACCTTTTCAACTGCTGTTTCTCGTTTAATTGGTGGATAGTTATATTTAATTAGTAATTTTCTAATATTTACTCTTATTCTAGCTCTGGCGTCTTCTCTTTTAAATGCATCTAAGGTTAAGTTTTCATTTATTATTTCAACTAATTCTTTTGCTATTTGAACTAATGTTTCGTCTTTCATTAACTCTTTTATTTCCGGGTCAGCCCCCAATGCATCAAAAAATGCTTTTTCTTCAATACTTAGATTGTATTCGTTACCCTTATCTAGTTCTTCTTGAATTTCATATTTCAATTTAATTAGTTCTTCTATTACTTTTTCTATATCGGCCAAATCTGTTCTTTCATTATAAGCATCAACTAACTTATTAAACCTCGTAGAGAATTTTTCTTGTAAAGTTAAATTTACTTTACCTATATCATTAATAGTTGTTTTTATTGCCCTTGAAAGTATTTCGGCAGCAATGTTCTTATCTTTTAATCCTCTTAATTTAGATAACATTGCATCACTTAATAATTCAAGACTGTTGCCTCTTGATAATTCACCTAAATTAATTAATTCATCTTCTTTAATTGATTCCTCAAGCATTTTCCCAACTGTTTTATTAATTTCGCTAACATCCAATTTATTGTCGTTTGATATTTTAGAAATAAACGAACGAACAGAAATTATATATAATACTTTATTTTTATATTTTTTTTCTAATATACCATTACATAATGTGTAAAGATTTTTTACATCTAAACTATGTTTCATAAACCTTTTTTTTCTGTCTTCAGAACATAATACTACATTTGCCCCTTCTTTAATTAGGTTATATTTATCGGTATTATTTAGACTATCAAAATTATTATAATTCAATCCATTTAAAATTCCATCAATAATTTCTATTTTATCTTTAATAGTATTCACTAGTTCTTCATTATCAACTACCTGTTTCTGATCTCTTGTTGTATATGTTTTTAAAGCTTCTAGTAGCCAAGCCTTTAAACCAATGTAATCAACAATCAACCCTGCTGGTTTAGTTTTATAAACTCTATTTACTCTTGCTATTGCTTGCATCAAATTATGAGCTTTCATTGGTTTATCTATATACATTACCCCTAGTCGTGGTACATCAAATCCAGTAAGCCACATATCAACAACAATTGCTATTTTAAATTTTTCATTAGGATCATTTGCTTCGTTTTTAAATCTAATTTCCAACTCTTTTTTATCATTTTTTGTTCCAACTGCTTTTTGCATATCTTCTGGATCTTTATTACTTGGAGTAATTATCATATTAACTACTTCTTTATAATCAGGTCTTAATTCAATAAATTTCTTATACATAATATAGGCTGCTTTTCTAGAATATGCTACGACCATAGCATGATCCGCAACCATATCTTTTCTTTCTTCGAAATGATTAATTATATCCCTAACTATTAATTCTAATCTATCTGAGTCCTCTAAAATTTGTGATATTTTTGCCATCATTTGTTTTGATTTATTTATGGCATATTCATCAGCATTTCCTGTTTCTTCAATATAACTGTAATAATTATCTATTTCATCTAATATTTTTTGATTTAATCCAACTCTTGCCATTCTTGATTCATACATAATAGGAACTGTTGAACCATCTAGTATAGCTTGTGTCATATCATAAGTATCTATAACTTTTCCAAATATTGATGAAGTTGACTTATCTTTTGTTTCTACAGGCGTTCCAGTAAATCCAATATAAACAGCATTTGGAAGTGCATTATGCAAATATTTAGCAGTACCATATTTTTCTTTTGCTGTATTAGTATCGTAATCTATTTTCATTGTTGATTCTAATCCATAGTGACTTCTATGACATTCATCAACTAAAACCAATATATCATTTCTATCCGTAAATAGACCTGTCTCCTCTTCAAATTTTTGCAGTGTAGTAAAAAATATTCCTCCAGATATTCTATCTTTTAACATTTCTTCAAGAGATAATCTTGATTCTGCCTTTTGTGGCTTTTGTTTTAAATAATAATCACATTTTGAAAATGTTTCATATAACTGATTGTCTAAATCATTTCTGTCTGTAACAACAACTATAGTAGGATTACATAAAAGCTTTATCATATTTCCAGAATAAAATACCATACTAAAAGATTTGCCAGAGCCTTGTGTATGCCATACAATACCTGCTTTACCTGTTCTTTGACCAGTAGTTACAGTTGATATTATTGCTTTTTTAACCCCAAAATATTGATGATATTGAGCAAGTATTTTTTTATCGTCACTATACAAAATAAAATTTTGAATTATATCTAGTAACACATTCTTTCTAAACATTCCTTTGAATAACGTTTCGTGTGTAGGCATATTCTCATAAACTTCATCATCTGCTTCTATTTTTTTCCAATCACTAAATCTAGAATATGGACTTGTAATAGTTCCAGCTTTAGCTGTTACGCCATCACTAATAACTAAAAATTGGTTATACTTAAATAATGATGGAATATAAACATTTCTATATCCCGTTAATTGTGTATAAGCATCCTCTAATTTAACATCTTCATTAGTAGCTGTTTTTAATTCAACTACTACTAAAGGAATACCATTTATAAATACAATTATATCTGGTCTTTTAGTATCAAATTCAATAATAGTATATTGATTAATTGCTTGAAAGTGATTAGCATTAATATTATCAAAATCTATTAACTTAACATTCTTATATTGATATCCATTATTAGTTTTTACCTGAACAGGAACTCCTTCTAAAAGGTATCTAGTAAAGATTTTATTATCTTCAATTGGATTTCCATGTGATAATGACTTTATAGTTTTTATGGCATCTTGAATTTGAACATCATTAAAATCTTTATTAATCCTACATAAGTCATCAAAAAGATTACCTTCCATAAAAACATTATGATAATCCCTATCAATGTTATATCCATTCAATCTTTCATAGCCTAATTCTTCAAATATATTTAATGTAGCATCTTCTAACTGTTCTTCATTAAACATTTTTAATCACTTCCTATCATCTTTTTTATATCAATACAATCTAATTGTAATAAAAACGTATCCTTATCTAAATATAATGGCTTTTTTATAATATATTTTTCTATGCTTTCTATCCATCTAATTATTTCATTCTTAATTTCACTATCTTTCATATCTGTTCTTAGATAAAAATGATAACCATTAAGCATCATATTTTGTATAATATGCTTTACATCTGCTATTGCCCTTATTCTTTTATCAAAAGTACAATATTCATCAAACCAGATGCTATTATCTTTAAATGAAATAGTAATATATCCTACTATCTGATTATATTTCCAAGGTCTCTTCTTATAATATGAATTTTCTAAATAACTATAAAATGACTCATAGTTATCTAGTGTAGTCATACTTGCATTTTTGTTGATATACTTATAGCATCTTTTTTTATATTCTGCTTCAGACATAGAATATATCGGAATTTCAAACATTTTTATTTCTTTCATATACTTCTCCTTACAAATCACAATTTGTATGATTAAATCTCTACATTATCTAAATTTATTTCACTATTCATTAACTTTGGTAATAATGTATCTCTTAATTCTTTTAATTTTTCAATTTCATTGTTTAAAATAAACATCTCTTCATACATAGGAGTTACATTTTTATAAAATTCTTCTAATGAATCTTTATCTGGAATTAATACTTTAGTATCACATATATCAGATGTAGTTAAATTCACTTGAACACCACTATGAGCTTTACTTCTAATATTGTTAATAAAGAAAGGTAAATTAGTCATTGTATAAATATATGGCCACCTAATATCTTTATCACATCTTATAATACCAACTCGTTGATTAATCACGAACTCATCGTCACAATCAATTAAAGCTGTGTGTCCTAATAATGGATTCTCACTACTTTTCATATCAGTCATACACATTAAAATATCTCCTTTTTTAGATAAAAATTGTTCTAGTCCTGAACACTTTTCTTTTAGAATCCAACTTCTGGTTTTTTCTTTATTAATTCCACCACCAATTTTTATATTTCCCATTTTAAATACCTTATAAGTATCTGGTTGGTTGTTTTCTAACATATCTTTAGAATTCCAACCATATCCGTTTGAAAAAGATATAACATTACCGAGATTATTAACTTTCCAATTACTTGGAATATCACCAATTTCTGTTGTTTCATATTCACCTGTATATCCATAATAATTAACGAATTTACTTATAAAAATATTATTGATTAACTCCTGCAAATTATTATTTTACTTACTAACTATGTTATATAACACAAATTATTATTTATCTCATTATTTAATTTCATTTTTCTATCAATATCTGTTAGTATTTTAGCAATTTTATTTTGAATTTCCAATCTTGGAAGGTTTATTTCAATACTTTCTAAATCAGATGGTTTAATTGATGGATAAGCACTTGTGCTATTTTCAGCAATTGAGTGTAATTGTGATGTAATATCGTTTTGAGTCAAATAATTATAAACATAATATGGATTAATACCATTTTTGCATGATATTACCGTAAAACCTGTTGATACTATCATGTTTTCTACTGGAGAGTCTATTATGCCATAATGACATAAATTAGGTCTTACTGTAGAATAAATAATATCATTGTTATGAACTATTCTCTTTGCTCTGCTTGGTGCTTCTTCTACGGGCATTCTAACAATAGTATCAATTACACCATTAGTTATATTAGCTGTATCTAAATAGTTAATAAATTCATAATTTGAGTTCTTACCCATAGACTCTTTATTAAAATCTGCTATTTCCTTTAATTTAACAATTTCATGATCCATATTATAACTTCCTTTCTCTTACAAATCACAATTCTATGCTATAAATCTTCTATGTGATATCTTAACATTGCTTTGATTTACTAATGCATAATGCATTGTTGTTTCTATTTTTACATGTCCTAATAGTTTTTGAACTTGTTCAACAGGCATACCTTTATCAATTGCCATCGTTGCTAATGTTCTTCTAAACTTATGTGGATGAACTTTATTAATATTTGAATTCATTCCTAATGTTCTTACAATTAGTTCGACCCCTGAAATCGACAATCTTTGATGTGGCTCTTTCATTGATACAAACAAAGCATCATTGGAGTCGTTTCTTTTATCAATATATTCTTTTAAGTGTAGTTTGGTTTTAGCATCAAAATAAACTTCTCTTTCTTTATTTCCTTTTCCTAACACGATACACGATCTGTCCTCAAAATTAAGATCATTTATATTTAAATTTACAAGTTCTCCAACTCTCATTCCTGTGGAGATCAGCAATTCTAGTAATGAAAGATCTCTTATATTCTCACATTCGTCTCTTAATTTTTCCAAATTTTCGTCAGTTAAAACTTCTTTGACAATTGTTGCCGTTTTTATTTTATGAATTCTTCTAACTGGACTTTTTATAATATAATCTTCATCTTCTAGCCAAGAAAAGAATGATGATAATACTCTCCTTATATTATCTATTGTTGTTGAACTACAAGAACTATCTTCCTTATAATTGGATAAATAAGTCCTTATTTCATCTGTTGTTAATTGCTTGATACTTTTATCAAAACTATTACTAAATTTTTCTATAATTTCTCTGTAGTATTTTATTGTTCTATCAGAACACCCTTCAACTTGCTTAGATGATATGAATGAATCAATTATTTTTTTATTTTCATCCAATTCTTCTTTATGTTTTAGTTCATCTGTTTTTATAATAAACTCTACTCTTTCGAAGTTTATTATTAAGCTTTCTTTAAGCCTATCTAATTGATAGTCAGTAAGACTATCTTTCATGTCTTTTGTAATACTAGATATTACTTCCGTTTTCATAATAATTTTTCCCCCTTTAAAGACGGGTATTATTATATCACAGAATATTACTTTAACTCAAATCCAATGGCTTTCATATTATTTTTTATTTCTTCTTCTAGTTTATGTGATTCTTCAAATTGTTTCGATAATTCAGATGTAATACTTTTCATTTTTTCTTCAAATGACATTGTTTCCTCTTTGCTATCCTCTACTCCTACATATCTTCCCGGTGTCAAAACATAGTCATTAGTTTTAATTTCTTCGGTTGTAGCAGAATAACAAAATCCCTTTATGTTTTCATAATTATTATTGCTTTGATAACAATGATAAGTTTCTGATATTTTCTTAATATCATCTTCAGATAATTCTCTTAATCTTCTAGTAACCATAGTTCCTAGATTATTAGCATTTATAAACAATGTTTTTTGTTTCTGCTTTTTGTTTCTATTAATTATCCAGATAGAGCACGGAACAGTAACAGTATAGAATAAGTTAGTTGGCATTGCTATAATACAATCAACCAAATCATTGTCTTCTATTATTCTTTTTCTTATCTCTCCCTCTTGGCCTCCTGCCGATAAAGATCCATTCGCTAAAATACAAGCCATTTTGCCATTTTGTGACAATTTAGAAATCATGTGTTGTAGCCATGCATAATTGGCATTATTTTTTGGAGCCAGTCCGTATTTCCATCGTGAATCGCCTTCAACTTTATCTCTATCCCACTCCAAATTAAATGGTGGATTTGCAAGTATAAAATCTGCTTTTAAATCCTTGTGTAAATCTTCTGTAAAAGTATCTGCTGCATATTTTCCTAAGTCTCCATACATCGATCTTATTGCTAAATTCATTTTTGCAAGACGCCATGTTGTCGGATTTTTTTCCTGACCATATATTCCAATATTATATAAATTACCTTGATGTTCTTCCACGAACTTCATTGATTGAATAAACATACCACCTGATCCGCATGCTGGATCATATACTTTTCCTTTAAATGGCTCTATACATTCAACCATTGTTCTAACTAGGCAGGCTGGGGTGTAAAATTCTCCACCCTTTTGTAACTCGTTTTTTGCAAATTGTCCTAAAAAATATTCATATATTCTTCCCAATATATCTTTTTGTATTGCTTCTTTCGTTCCAACTTTTATGTTGGTAAATAAGTCAAGCAATTCTCCTAAATTGACATTTCTCATTGTTGGTGAATTATAATCTTTAGGTAATACATTTTTTAATGATGTATTTTCTTTTTCTATTAGTATTAAAGCATCATCTATAATTTCACCTATATTTGGATCTTTTGAATGTTCTACTAAATACTCCCATCTTGCTGTTTTAGGAACGTAAAATATATTCTCTGCAGTATAGCAATCTCTTTCTTCTTCAAGTCCATCGCCTTCATCAACAAGTTCCTTGTATTTTTCTTCAAAAGAATCTGATATATATTTTAAGAATATCAAGCCAAGCACTATAAACTTATAATCTGATACTGAAACAGCACCTCTCATTTTTTCTGCCGAAGCCCATAACTTAGATTCTATTTTTTTTAAATTTTCTTCTTCCATCTGTTTTTCCTCCACTACTATTTTAATACTTAACTATGACTTTTTTATATCAATTGTGCTGTTATCAATTTGTAATCAAGTTATTTTTTTATTCATTTTAATTATATCTTATTTTATTTAAATAGTTCTTCTTCTGATAAATAATCAATAAAAGTGTCAATAATTAAGTTATTTCTAGATTCAATATCTTGTTCATCAAAGTTTTTATATCTAGTATTTAATGTTAATAAATCTTGAATTTTTGTTCCATCTATATATTTACCTTTATCATTCATATAACCTTTATATTTTTTAATTTTATCTTCAAATCTAAAGTCAGATACTCTTATATTAACAGATTTTTCTAGTAATGACTTATTACCTAACTTTTCTAGATTTCTTTTATCTTTTAAATTTCCATCAATATCTTGTCTATTCTTTGCATAAATATGTTCAATTTCTAAAGGCTGCTCCAATGGTAAATATGCTTGCTCTTCATTTGTAAAAGCCCACCATGCTAACATAGACTTGGTAACTGGTCTTCTATTATCAAAAGAATAATTAAATAAACTTTGTTTTACTAATTCTTTATCAAATTTATATTTATCAAATGTTACTTCTACATCATTAATTATATTAATCATTTCATCGTATATAGGAGTTCTCAATGCGTTAACCCCTGGATTAAAGAAAGCATATGTCCATATGAATGCTATTGATTTATTTAAGAATCTATATAATTTTTCATCTTCTAACATACCATTACTATCTTTATTTGTCATAAAATATACTGATAAGAAATATGCCCACATACCATTAGGGGCCATATTTAAAACAAATAATTTATTTAATATTCTATCGCTAAATCTTTCACGATTTTGACTAGATATGTCATTCCAAAATGTTGCTAACTCTACTAGATTATTTAATGTATAATCATTTTTTAATAGTTTATAGGAATCTTTTTCATAAAATCTTCTTAGAGCCTCTGTTGTAGAAGATTTTATTCCCATCTTTGCTCTTTCATAGTACATATATCTAGTAAATAGTTCATCCATTGGTGTTCCAGAAATTGGATGGAATATTTTTTCACATAGATCTTCTAAGTCTTTCCATATTTTTATAAATTTTTCTTTTTCTCCTTTATCTGAATAATATTTATAAAATTGAGCTTTAAATATATCAGCATCGGATAACGGAAGTCCTCTATCATTTAATGTTGAAAAGATTCTTAATGCTGTATTTTGATTATCTGCTTCTATTGGTAGCAATATACAATTATTTAGTATTCTTGCTGGCAAATAAGAAAAGTATCCTGGATAACTATGTAAAAACTCATCTATCTTCTTTTGAAAATATCTATAATTTTCTGCATATTTACTTTTCATTGTTAACGGTGCTATTCCGGTATTTAAAATTGATAGAAATTCATCCTTATCTTTATCAGTTGCAACCTCTGAATCTATTTTAAGTAAATCTCTATCGGCATTACCAAATTCATCTGTCTTCCAAATACAGCTTTCAATCATTTCTTTTATTTTTTTAGAGTTTTCATCTCTCATTTCACCAAAACTAATATGAAATGCTCTTAATAACAACATTATTGTAGTTAATCTTTGTTGACCATCTATTACTTCTAATTTGTTGTGGTCATTTTTAAATGTTACAATAGGTCCCAAATAATATTCTTCTTCACTGTTAAATTTTGTTGCATCTCCTTCAGGAATTGCAAAATCAAAAATATCCTCCCAAAGTGTTTGGCACTCTTCTTCTGACCATGCATAAGGTCTTTGATAATCTGGTATCAAAAAGTCTGCTTTTTTATCCGCTAATAGCAACCTAATATTTTTTTGATCTACGTTTAATTTCGACATACTACCATCTCCATATATAATTATAACATACTTTTTTACTTTTAAAAATACAGTTTATTTCATCTTATTATATTATCTATATTATGAATTAAATATTAAATACACATATATTAATTTTTCTTATATTTAAAAATGCCATTTTTCGTTCTTCATAAAGTCCTCAACAGATAAGTGTTCTACACCTTCATACTCACAAAGGTTTGGCACTTTAGCACCATTGTTTTTATATCGTTCTGTTGAAACAACTTTATATCCCATAATTTTTGCCTTAGCTACAACAAATGGGTCCGCTTCACTACAATAATGCAATCTGTCTTTCATTTTTATGTTGTATTCAAAATTTCGATTTGAATATATATGTTTTATAACATCCACTTCTTCTTGGTTTGGTTTTAAAAATACATAATTGTGGGTTTTTACCCAATTCGCCAATCTATCATCATAATCTTCTAACTCTCTTTTGACCTCCATAACTGAAATTATTTTTCTTGTTTCAATCAATTCATCAAATTTATCCCACAAACTTTTAAATGTATCAGCATAATAATATCTAAATAATTCAATAAAAGCTCCAGAATCAAAAACATACATTACATTCCACCTCTAAATCTACTAGAAAATTCCGCAAAATTTTTGGGTTTTAGCATTAAATAATTTGAGGCTTGCTCATAGTTTATAGCATGTGTCCTATATTTATTAAATACTACCGATACATATTCTTTCCCTAAATATGTTAACTTATTATTGTAGAAGTTACCCATTGGCTTTCTTTTTGGAATGCTATTTAATTCGTCATTCCATTTTTCAACAAGTGTTATATATATATCTGGTGAATAAAAGTTGTTATCAATAAGTTTTCTTAAAATTACTTCTTTACTAACGGTATATAATTTCGAGAGTTTTTGACAGATTTGTTCAATATCATTATATATATTTTTAAAATAATTGTATTGTTGAATAAAATCATCATTTGGAACTAAAAACTCACTTGCAAATTTATTACAAAACTGTTCTATTTTTTTATCTTTAATATCGGGAATCCTGTCATTTATAGAATTATCATTTTCTATATCTATACCACTTGTCTGAAATAATAAATGACACAACTCATGGAACATAGTAAACAATTGCCTGTTTTTACTTAAATTATTATTTATATATATGATTGGAAATTCTTTGTCATAAATGCAGAATCCCGAATATCCGTCGTTTTGAAAGGAATCTTTAAAAACTGATATTCCTATTTTTTCAAACGAACTTCTCCACATTTCTAATGATTTATTAACGTCATTAATTTTCTTTTGCATATCTAAATCTATGTCTAATAATTTTCTTACTACTTCACAGGATTTTGTCATATTGCTTTCCTCAATACGCACATTAATTTTCTCAAATATAGAGATATCTTCCTTTAATTCCTTGACATTTATTTGCATTATAATAGCTTTTCTAAATAGCTTATACATATTTGGATCAAAATCATAAAATGCAATATCTGGCAAAGTTCTAAACTGTTTCATTGGTGTCGGTTCTTCAGGAATACGACTAAAGAAAAAGAGTGCTAATGGTCTATCATACATTTTCGCCATTTCTTCTAATTTTGAATATGATAATGGTTTTTCTCCGTTTTCTATACTTTGTAATTCTTCTGCATCTATTTTTAGTCGCTTTGATGCTTGCTCTACACTAATATGTACAGATTCACGTGCCCATTTTAACATTTCCTTATTAGCAAACAACTTATCTTTCATTATAATTCAACTCCTACTTCTAGTTAATACAAAAAAAACACCAGCACAAAAAATCTATTAAATAGACCTGTACTAGCGTCTTTCTTTAACTA
>UMHW01031046.1_pt1 | contig 13979 bp, 12 predicted proteins | sample 1965631 | NCBI WGS metagenome assembly UMHW01 (sample SAMEA4836107, study PRJEB28245) | human gut metagenome | biome: gut microbiome; material: fecal sample | place: Denmark | collected 2008
TCTGTATAACAAATTGGACCAGGCAATTCTTTTTTATAGTCTACATAAAATCCACCTCTTAAAGTAACATATTTATCATAATCATATGGATAGAAGATAATTGGTGAATTTTTAGGCATATATTCATAAAACACTGATGAATAATCTGTAATTAGAATATCAGTAATCGCTAAAATGTCACTTACATCCGGATAATTACAACCATTTATAAAATTATCTAAATTAAACAAACTTTTATCAACCTTTGTTCTAACTAATGGATGCAATCTAATAATAATATTATAATCTTTTAATTTTGATAATTCCTTTATTGGTATGTTTATTATATTTTTATCCAAGTCATAGTCTCTAAATGTTGGAGCATATAGTATATTTTTTTTTGAATTATTTATATTAAGGTGTTTTAAAACATTCTGCTTTTTTTGTTCATCCTTACAGTTATTAATTACAGTATCAACTGCTGCCATTCCTAATATTTCAATTTTTCCATTATAACCAGTTGCACTTCTTATAGTCTTTTCGTCATTTTCATCATTTGCTATATAATAATCCCACTCTTTAGCATGTGAAACGACTGGTCTTTCTATTGCTTCATTGACATCATATCCCTGTTTTTTCATGACGCCATTACCGTGAAATAACTGAATGTATATTTGCCCCTTCTTTTTTGTAATTATTTCACCTATACTTTGATTTTTTAACAAATATTTTGCTGTTGATAAATGGTATAATCCTTTTAAAGTCTTGTAGTAAGCATAATCGTTTGTATCAATGTCTGATACATCAGTTGACTTAGTAACTAACCATATTGTTCGATAATTGTTAATATCATTTTTTTTTATATAATTATAAATTGCTTTTGCATTGCCATCAATTAAATCTCTTCCAGATTCAAAAACTATTTTATTTGGTACTATTGGAAAAATGGCAAATAATTTATTTAAAAAGAATGATATTATATTTTTAATTTTTAATTTCATGTTTTCACCTCTTTTGACTAATACTAGCTGACTTAATATTATTTTATCATATTTTTCTTATTTTATAAAGGCTTTTGTTACTTTCTTTACAATAAGTTTATCAATTAATTTATAAATTATATTTAATATTATCGATAAACTTATTGATAATATTAAAACTAATGGTACTATTTCAAAATAACCTTTAATTGAGAAAAAATTTATATCTTTGAAATAATGGAAATATAGAAAGTCATCTACTATTGAAGACGATAAATACATTCCTAATGATAATTCAGATATTTTAACTACTATTCTTCTAATCTTATTTGATGTTCTATTAAGATTTAGATTAATGATAAAAATAAATAAAAGCACTGATGTTAATACATTAAATATGCTACCCCAATCATTATATACTCCAAATTTAAAATAATTTCCTTTAGAAAAATATATATTTATTAAACTTGATACAATTAATACTATAATAAATAGTAATATATTTAAATGTTTATTTATATTAACTTTGTATTCTTTTAGATAACAGCCAATAAAGTAATAAGTTAATGGATATATACTAATCCACCAATCAGGGATTAGTATATATTTAATGTTAAATATGCCCTGGAAAGATGTTAAAATGAGCATAGTTAATATCAATATTTGTTTTTGTTTTTTATTCTTTAAGTTATTGTAAATTAAATTAATAAAAGGTATTAGCAAAAATAAGCCTAAATACATTTTTATGTACCATGAATATCCTATATCAAAAGCTAATATACTCTTTATAATATGCCTTATAGTAAAAGATGTATTATTATAAATAGCATTATATAGTAAACATAGTAATGTAGTTAATCCATAGGTAATTATTACTCTGACTGCTCCTAAATAGTATTTTTTACTTAAGATTTTATTTTTCATTAAATAACCTGTTGTTATTATAAATAGTGGTACGCATATCATAAATAATGTCCTAAAAATAATTCCTATATAATAATTTGTACCGATAATAATATTTCTATATAATCCAGCGTTAGCAAAATAATGTACAGATATTACCGAAAATACTGCTATACACTTTATTAAATCTATATTAATATTTCTTTGTTTCATTTTTTCTACCTCTATCCTAATTTGATTATACTATATTTTTATAGGGTTTTCAAGGTAATAAAAAAGAATATTACATTTTGTCGTAATATTCCTTAATGCAGTCAATTAAATAATTATTTTCTTCACTTGATTTAATTGCTATTCTAATATACTCATTATCGTCAAAACCATTTTTACCATTTAGTACTTTGATAAGTATTTTATTATTTTCTAATAAATATTCAGCTAGTTTGCTAGCAGTTCCTTTATTTAATTTAATCATAAAGTAATTGGCCTCTGAATTATAGACTTCTAATTCTTTAATTTTTATTAATTTGCTATAAAATTTATTTCTTTCTTCTTTTATCTTATTGCATCCTAATACATAGTCTTTTTTATATATATTTATTATTTGAAGAAAATATTCTGCAAAAGAATTAATATTCCATACTGGTAAATTATTATTAATAATTTTTATATAATCTTTATTTCCAGAAGCTAATACTCCAAGTCTAAGTCCTGGTACACCATATGATTTACTTATGCTTTTTATAACAATCAAATTTGTATATTTATTTAATATATCATCATCTATTAAAGTATAATTGTTATTAGCAAAATCTATAAAAGATTCATCAAATATTATTTGTTTGTTTTTTTGTTTTGCTAAATCTAATAATTTTATTACTTCTTCATATTTTAAATGTGAACCTGTTGGATTATCCGGAGATATTATTATCATGGTATCAACTTCATCTAATTTATTAGCGATTCTATTGAATGATAAGCAATAATTATCATCCTTGCTATTTATATATAATATTTCACTATTAGGGAAACATCTAACATACTCATTAAATGATGGTATTGTAAGGCCTATTTTTCCTCCTACAATGTATTTTAGAATATTAATTAATTCTGCTGCACCATTTCCTATTAAAATATTGTCTTCACTAACATTATTAAACATTCTAGATGCACATATTTTTTCTGTTTTCTGCCCTGAAGGATAATCAAATAAAAGTTCATTATAAAAATATTTCATTTTATCTATCATTTGCTTAGTAGGAAAATATGGATTAACTAAATAGCAATAGTCTTTTATCCCATTAAATCTCCAATATCCTCCAAATCTTTTATGAAATAGTTCAAGTTTTTCTTCAGTTGTTGGAGCGAAGATTGCTTTAACTATATCATAATCTTGGCAGTCATCAATTTCATACCAATCTTCACCAGTTAATTGTAAACCATGTAATTTTACTTCTTTTAATCCACTTATTACTTTTAAAACAAGTTCATAATAATCGTTATTTCCATAGGCTTTAATGTATGACTCTAAAAAAGGTAAATAAAATCTATTAGAAAATTCCTTACTAAATTTATAAATATTTACTGTTTTATAATAATTATCTACATTTTTATAATTAAAATCTTTTCTTTCAATAAATGAATTGATAACATTATTTTCATCTATTGTAACTACCGTACCATCCATCCATTCTTCATATTTTGCTATTAAAGCAGCACTTTCATATTCTGAATTAACTAGTTTTTTTATTATTGTTGTATCATAAATTAAATCTGATTCTAACAATATTGTATCATCTTTGGCAAGATAATCCCTTGCTAGATATAATGAATATATATTATTGGTGGTATCATAAACCTCATTGTAAACATATTTAATATTTATTTTTTTGTCCAATTCATTTTCTTCAATGTATTTTTTTACATTATCACCTTTATATCCTAGTACTAAAATAAAATCTTTTATGTTTGCTTCTAATAAAGCATCGATTGCTCTTTCTAATAAAGTTTTTCCATGTACATTAAGCATACATTTAGTATTATTTTTAGTATATTTTCCAAGTCTTGAACCTTTTCCTGCCGCTAACATTATTGCTTGCATTTTTCACACCTCACCTTACCACTTAAGTTTACCATTAATTTTAGCAATAGTCAATAAAATATCAAATATTATTCTATTACCACAAATCCACATGGTATTGGTCTTGTTTGTTCTAAGTTATCCCAGTTAATTGGATGGTTTATTATTTTGTTATCTATTACTAGGGCACTTGAATTACCCCCATCTAAGTTTGATGCATTATAAGCATGATATCTAAGTAAGATATCTACTAAGTCATTCATATCAGCACCTTTACTTTTTAGACTTCTTCCATCTATTACTAGAAATAATACGATACCATCTTTTCTTTGTGCAATAGCTGATCTTGGATGAATACCATAACCTCCATTACCATTTATAAAAGCACTCTTACCATTTACTATTAGGAAAGGTCCAAATTCTACAGCATCTCTTATACCCATGTTAATTGCTTCTTCAGCACTTATTTTACCTAAGTATAATTTATTATCACTAGTGAAGCCTATTATTCCACCACCATATTGACTATGACCATAACTGTTTATTATTTTGCTATTTGAGATAATTGTACCTATGGCTTGTCCTCCTGTTCCTTGTCCATTTTTATCAAGAAATCCTCCACCATTAATAGCTACTACGGCATTTTCTCTTTTAGCCATATCTACTAAATATTCTCCAGAATAACCTAAGTTTTTACTATAAGTTACTTTTATTTTAGATGGATCATAAATAGCTACTAAATATCCAGAGAATCCTTTTTCATTTATTTCTATTAATTTATAAATATCTTTTTTATTTCTATCTAATATTTCTTTATCATATTCATCTATATATTTTTCTTCTTTACCTATTATTTCACTAATATCAGTATTTCCATCTGGTTCTTTAATACTATGTCTTGCTAATACTTTATTTATATATTCATCACTATAGAAAGTAGTAGCAAAGTATTGATGATTCATAGTACTCATAGCGGTAGTTACTAAAAAGTCTCTGAAACCATTAAATGGTCCATATAAAAGAAATAATACTACTACTGCTACTACATCACAAATACTTAATATAATGGTAAAAATGTTATCTCTCTTTTTTATTTTGTCTGGATCTTTTACCCTTTCTTTCTTCTTCATAAATACTCCTTACTACTATTACTTATATATTTACTTCTAAATTATCTACTACTCTAGTTATTTCATCATCTTCTATTAAAGGAAGACTTATTCTAGTTAATGTACTATTGGTACTTACATATATACCATCTCTACCTAGACTTTCATCGATATAATTATCTAAGAATTTATTATATTCTCTTCTAGTTGTTAGATAAAAACTTAATTTAGATATATCATCTTTATCAAATAAATAATTTATATCTTCATCTAATACACTATCAGTAGACATTATAATATGAATATTCATAGTGGCTCCTACTTCTAATAAGTAATTAATATCATCTTTTACACTTATATCATTTTTTATTATTTCATATATTTCATCAATAAATAAAATTATTCTACTTTGATCATTATTTTTTACTCTTTCTTCAAAGATATGTCTTATTTCTTTTATTTTATTTATTATTTCTTGTTCATTATTTACTACTTCACATAATTTATCATAAGTATTATAATTTATACTTTGGGAATCTAAAATAATTATTTTAGTTTTATCTTTATTCATTAAGATATTTAGTATTATATTATTAAATAGATTAGTCTTTCCAATACCCGTTACTCCTGTTACTAATAGATTCTTATCTTTTTCTATATTAAAATATATTACTTTATCTTCTTCTGATAATCCTAGTGGTATATTATTATTATCTTTATCTTTAGATTCTTCTAGTAATTCTTTTAATGATAAGGTACTTTTCTTCATGTTTTGTACTTTTATTTTTACTTCGTTTTCTTTTTCTTTTTCTATTTCAAATTCATTAGTAGTTACTCCTAAGGCTAAGGCTATTTCTTTTTTTAATTCTAACATATCTTCATAGCTTTTATCATCATTCCATGTTATATGATATATTGTTATGTTTCTATATACTTCATATGTTATCTTTGTATTAAATTTAAATGCTTTAAAGGTATGTTTTAAATTATTAACAAATAAATCAGCATTTAAGATATTTCTTTCATTATCAAATATTTTTGTATTTAGTAGTTCTAACATAATTACCTCTTCTTTCTACTTTTTATTAAGATATTACCTGTCATTTCACTTGGTACTTCTAAGCCCATTAGTGTTAATATAGTTGGGGCTATATCTCCTAATTTTCCATCTATTAGTTTTAGACTTTTATCGGTTATGATAAATGGTACAACATTAGTAGTATGACTGGTATTAATACTATTATCTTTATTGCGCATTACTTCACAGTTACCATGATCTGCTGTTACTATAATGGTATATTCTTCTAATGAGATATTTTCTAATATTTTACCAATACATTCATCTACTGTTTCAACAGCTTTAATAGCGGCTTCATAGTCTCCTGTATGGCCTACCATATCGCCATTAGCAAAGTTTAATATTATTAAGTCTTCATGACTTGTTGTTATTTCTTTTACTAATGAGGCTGTTATCATATGAGCACTCATTTCTGGTTCTAAGTCATAAGTTGCTACTTTTGGACTTGGTACTAATATTCTTTTTTCTCCTTTGTATTCTTTATCTATTCCTCCATCAAAGAAATATGTTACATGAGCATACTTTTCAGTTTCTGCTATTCTAAGTTGGGTTAATCCTTTACTTGCTATATATTCTCCTAAGGTATTTGTTAGTTCTGGTAACTCGAAAGCATATGGACATAATACGGTATCTGCTACATGCATCATTGTTACTACTTTTAAATTTTTTATTTCTTCTTTAGCAAAACTTTTATATTCTTTATTGGTAAAGATACTAGCAAGCTCTTTTAATCTATCTGGTCTATAGTTAAAGAAAATAATTCCATCGTTATCTTTTATTAGACCATTTTTATCAGTAGTTACTGGTACTATGAATTCATCAGTTACTTTGTTTTTTTGACTTTCTTTCCATACTTTCTTGGCTTCTTTAACTGAAGTTCCTACTACCATTGCATTATAGGCTTTTTCTACTCTATCAAAGTTAGTATCTCTATCCATACCATAGTATCTTCCTCCTAATGAGGCTATCTTTCCTACGCCTAATTTTTTCATATATTTTTCTAAGGCTTCTATATACTTTATTCCACTGGTAGGACTTACATCTCTACCATCTGTAAAGATGTGAACATATACTTTTTTTAATCCTTCTTTTTTGGCTAATTCTAGTAAACTAAATAAATGATTGATATGTGAATGTACTCCTCCATCTGATAAAAGTCCTACTAAATGTAAACTACTATTTTCTTCTTTAACATGATTTATTACTTTTAATAATTCTTCATTTTTATAAAAACTTTTATCTTTTATTTTACTATTTATTAGTTCTAATGATTGATATACTAAACGACCTGCTCCTATATTGGTATGGCCTACTTCTGAATTTCCCATTTGTCCTCTTGGTAAACCTACCGGGGTACCTGATGCTTCTAATTGACTATGAGGATATTTATCCCATAATTTATCTAAAACTGGTGTTTTGGCATTATATACGGCATTATATTTTTTATTTTTTGTTAATCCTACACCATCCATAATACATAATAATACTTTCTTCATTTTATCACCCTATTTCCTATATAATTATATATTATTATTTACTAATTGGCAATATTTTAAAAGTATTTTTTGTTAACTAACTATAATTTATTATTTTATTTTAATATGTTAAAGAAAAATACTTTTGTTCAAAGTACTTTATATTTTTATTTGTTGTTTAATATTATCTTTTTTAGTTCGTCAGAACAATAATCACTTATATATTTTACTTTTTCTTTATCGTCTAAAGCATAGCTATATTTTATAAATATTTCTTTTAATTTATGATAATTTCCTTTTATACTTTCGTGGCTAGCTATAATCATATCTTCTTTTGTTACTTCCGTTAAATCTAAATATATTCCATTTATTTTAGCCAATGATTCTATAAATAGTCTTTGGCTTCTTCCATTTCCTTCTCTAAATGGATGTAAAGCATTAATATCTGCAAACAAATCAACTAATTTTTCTATAGTTAATTCATTATCGTAATATACAAAATAGTTTTCTTCTTTTAGTTTGTTAAATATATCTGTGCCAAATGTTTCAATGTATTCACTTAAACAAAATAAATCTTGTTTAGCTATGTTACAATTTCTTATATTGCCAGCCCATCTATATATGTCTTGAAATAAATATTTATGAATTTTTTTTAAATAATCAAAATCAAAGTTACCTTTTAATGGTTTTTCATTTAGTTCATATGTTCTAAAAGATACTAATTCTCTTTCTGCATTAAATAAATCTTTATCGTTTGTAATATTAAGTTTGTTGATTAGAGTATCGGTCCCTTCATAACAATAATTAGCTGTTTTTTCATATGTGTATTTATATTTACTATCCATAGATTCCTCTATACTTTTCAATGACTTTTTTTCTTTCTTTTGTTGTGGTGGTTTTTCCTATTATACAATTATATAATTTTTTCTTTATATCTTTTGTTAATGGCATACCTTCTTGGGCCATAGCACCATCTACTCTTCTTATTTTTTCTTGGATTTCTACTTTTTCTTTATACTTTTTATTATCCATAAACATCACCCTTTTTGTATTTGTTTTTTCTTTATATATTATACCACATTTCTGCTAATATTTCACTGTTTTTGTTCAATTTAATTGCATTTTATAATTATTTTTATTTGAATATGTAAAAGAAAAAATACTTTTGTTCAAAGTACTTTATATTTTTATTTATTGTTTAATATTATCTTTTTTAATTCATCAAAATGGTAATTAAAAATGATGGGTACCTCAGGCGAGATGAATGCTCACATACAAAGTATGCTTACTGGCATTGCCAACGCATCGTTATTACTTCACAAGTAACCCATCTGTATATATATTATATCACATAATTGCTAATTATTCACATTTTTTGATTTTGGAAAATTTTGTAATTTATTTCACTATTTACAACATAACTCTTATTTTTGAGATGTAGACTCAAAAATACCACGGAAAATTTAAGCTTACTTAAAGTTGAAGTGGCAAAAGAAAAGAACTAAATTAATTAGCTCTCTCATAATCACAATTCATACATTTTATCTTATCTTTTTTCTCAGTTAATGTTCCATTACAATTAGGACACTTTTCTTCAATTGGTTTATCCCAACTAGCAAAATCACATTTTGGATAATTTGAACATCCATAAAAGATTTTTCCTCTTTTAGTTTTCTTTTCTAATATTTTACCATCACATTTTGGACAAGATATAATTTCTTTTACTTCTTTTTCTTCTTTATTACTTTTAATATATTTACAAGTTGGATAATTTGAACAAGCAGTAAACTTTCCATACTTACTTTGTTTTATTACTAATGGACTACCACAATTAGGACATAATTCTCCTGTTTCTTCTGGGGCTTTCTTTTCCATATTCTTGAAAGCTACTTCTACTTTTGGTTCAAATTCTTGATAGAAGATACTTAGTAATTTATTCCACTCCATGTTACCCTCTGCTATTTTATCTAAATCATCTTCCATATTCTTAGTATATTCTACATTAATGATATCTTTAAAGAATTCTTGTAATTTATCGGTTGTTTCAATACCTACTTCAGTAGGAATAAATTTTTTATCAATAACTTTTACATAACCTCTTTCTTCAATGGTATCAATTGTTTTAGCATATGTTGATGGACGGCCTATTCCTAATTCTTCCATTTCTTTTATTAGTTTACTTTCAGTATATCTAGCAGGTGGTTTTGTTGTATGTGATGTATATTCTATAGTGTTAGCTACTAATACATTACTTTTATAGTTTGAGAAGTCTGGTAATACTTTATCTTCACTATCTTCATATTTACTATATACTTTTAAGTATCCATCAAAGATTAGGATTTGTCCATTTACTTTGAACTGATAATTATTATTATCTAACATAACAGTAGTTGCTTCTACTTTGGCATCTTTCATTAGGGATGCTAGAGCTCTATAATATATTAGACTATATAATTTATATTCATCATTAGTTAGATATTCTTTTATTTTTTCTGGATTATTATTTATATTAGTAGGTCTTATGGCTTCATGGGCATCTTGAACATTCTCAGTTTTATTACTCTTTTTTACATAACCTACATACTCACTTCCATAATTATCTTTGATATAACCATAAGTATCTTTAATAAACTCATCAGATAATCTTACGGAGTCGGTTCTCATATAAGATATTAATCCTTCTGCTCCATCTTTTAGATTTATTCCTTCATATAGTTTTTGGGCTATCATCATGGTTTTCTTAGATGTAAAACCTAGTTTGGTTGAAGCCTCTTGTTCTAGTGTACTTGTAGTAAAAGGAAATTTGCTTTTCTTAGCTTTTTCTTTTTTATCAATACTTTCTATTTTGAAGGCATTTGATAGTTTACTTAGTATTTCTTTGGCTTCAGATTCTTTTTTGATTTCTATTTTTTTATGATTATAGGTATCTAATTTGGCATCGAAGTCATTAAATTTTGCTTCTATCTCAAAGTATTCTTCAGGAATAAAGGCTTCTATTTCTCTTTCACGATCAACGATTAACTTTAGAGCTACTGATTGAACACGGCCTGCTGATTTGCCTCCTGTTTTAGACTGCATTAGTTTACTTAGTCTAAAGCCTATGATACGATCTAGTATTCTTCTTGTTTCTTGAGATTTTACTAGATTATCATCTATTTTTCTAGCTTTATTAAATGAATCTAGAACGGCTTTTTTGGTTATTTCGTTGAAGACTATTCGATCATAGTTTTCTTCTTTTAATCCTAAGGTATCGTATAGATGCCAACTTATGGCTTCTCCTTCACGATCGGGGTCGGTTGCTAGATATACGAAGTCTGCATCTTTGATATCTTTTTTTAATTCTTTTACTAATTTTGCTTTTCCTTTGATTATTTTATAATCTGGTTTAAAATTATTATCTATATCTACTCCAAAGCCATATTTTCCTGATGTTGATAGGTCTCTGATGTGTCCTACGGAAGATACTACTTTGAAATCTTTTCCTAAATATTTTTCTATTGTTTTACTTTTATGTGGGGACTCCACGATTACTAATTTTTTTGACATATAACGCTTCCTTTCTATGACATTATAACTATTCTTTTTATAAAATGCAAGTATTTTTTGTTATTTTTTATTTTATGATTCCCTCTAAGCTATAATCTTAGAAGGTTATTTTTAGCTTGTAATCTAAAAATAATATATTAGCCATATCTATTATATGGTAGTTAATTATATATACTAAAATAGCCTCCGGTTAAGGAGGACTACTTATATGTAAACATAAGATTTCTCTTATGACATTATACTATATGCTGGTAGTTTGAGTTTTGTTCCTCTTTTTGGATATTTTTTAATGCATGAAAAAGAGATAATAGTTCATCATCCCTTTTTGAATTATATTTTGTTAATTTATTTTGTTTATAATTTTATTTCTACGTTTTCTTTTTTAGCGTCTTCTAATTTAAATAACTCAGCTTTTTTGAATCCAAAGATAGCCGCTACTATGTTACTTGGAACTACTTCAATAGCAGTATTATAATTATTTGCAACATGATTATATATTTCCCTAGCATCTTTTAATTGGTCTTCAACAATACTTAATTCACTTTGTAGATTTAAATACTCAGTATCAGCTTTTAATTCTGGATAAGCTTCTACTACTGCTAAATACTTGGTAAGTTCATTATTCATTTCATTAGCGGATTTTATATCCATATGATTCTTGTTATTATATTCACTTCTTAATGCTGTAATTTTTTCTAAAGTACCATTTTCATGCTTACTATAACCTTTTACTGTTTCTACTAAGTTAGGCATTAAATCAAATCTTTTATTTAGACATATCTCAATATCTGATTTGGCTTTTTTCATTTTATTAAATAATTTAACTAGTTTATTATACTTAGCAATTATTACTAAAATAACGATTAATAAAACTGTTAAAACTATATATATTATACTTTCCATGTTCTCACCTCTATCATTCTATAGTAATCTTATTTACATAACCAGCTTCATCATAATCAAGTATTATATCATAATATTGAGTTGTTTTTTCAAACCAGTTAGGATCACTTGTTGGGATTTTTTCAGTAAAATTCTTTTTTATAGTTCTCATTTCATTTTCATCTTCTGTACAAGTATTTTGATAACATAAAGTAATTATATGGTCACTATTTTTCTTGTTACTACTTATAATATTATCTATATTGTTTGGTACATTACTTCTTATTGTAGTACCTGAATATAATTCAAGAGGACTATTAAATGAATCAATATTATGTTTTTCTAATTGTTTTTGATATTCTTCATCGACTTTTGTTTTAGAATCTTCCATATTGCCAAAGAAATTATCAAATATGTCAAATAAACTTTTAGAATTTTCCTTTCTTTCTTTACTAACAAGAACTATTTTATTAATTAATATAACTACTATTACAAGAGCAATAAATATTAATATACCAAGTAGCCATGTTCTTGGTTTAAATTCATTATCAATTTTTTCTTTCATTTTTATTTTCTCCTTTTATTACAATATACATTTTTTGATGTTGTTTGTCAACATTCTTTTAATAAGTTTTTTTATAGATTAGATACTTTTTTATATTAATTCATATTCTCTTGATAATATTCTTTTATCGCTTGAGTATTCTATTACGTATTTGTTATCTTTTTTACATATTATTAAACCTATTGTTTTATCTTGAGTTATTTTTCTTAAGCTATTATCTATATAATTCATATATATTTGTATTTGTACTATATGTTCTTTTTTTAGTTCTGTTACTTTTAGTTCTACTACTACATAACAGTTGTATTTGATATTAAATAGTAAAAGATCTATATAGTTATATCTCTCTCCTAGTTTTATTTTATATTCATTTTTTATAAATGAATAACCAGTACCTAATTCTTCTAAAAATGATGGTATATCTTCAAATATTAGTCTTTGAAGTATTTTTTCACTTACTATTTCTTTATCAATATCTAATTTATTTTTTATAATGATTGGATTCTTAATATTATCTTTAATATCTATCTCTTCTTTATTAATTAGTTTTAGTTTAGTTTTATCATCTAATCTTTGATATTCTTTGTTTCTTATTCTTTCTCTTAACTGTCTTTTGCTCAAGCATTATTCTATTGTTGTTTTGATATAATAATTTATCTCATTAATATCTTTTAATGGTAATAATTCACAATAATGACTCCATGTCAATTGGTGCGCCAGTGGCACACCTTTTTCTCCCACAAGATAAAATTGCCTTATTCTCTTTAATGCAGTAATGTTATATTTCCTACCAGTATCATTAAAAAGTCTTTCAGAATATTCTTTAATAAGATTATCTCCATACTTAGCTCTCTCTTCTCCACCTTGAGCTTTGATTAATAATTTACCTACCTCATAATAAGTACTAAGATCATTTCTATTTTTAGAGTAGTCTTTTACTTTTTTATATACTTCATTATCTATTAGTTTATTTTTTATTTCATTGTAATAATTCATTTATTTCTCCTTTTAATTTAATATATATTCTCTAGTTAATATTCTTTTATCACTTGAATATTCTATATAATAACGATTATCTCTTTTAGTAATTATAATACCTATTGTTTTATCTTGATTAATAGTCTTAATATGTTTATCTATATAATTCATATATACCTCTATTTGCCCTATATGTTCTTTCTTTAGTTCTGTTACTTTTAATTCTACTACTACATAACAGTTGTATTTGATATTAAATAGTAAAAGGTCTATATAATTATATGTATCACCCATCTTTATTTTGTATTCATTTCTTATAAATGAATAACCGTCACCTAATTCATCTAGAAATGATGGTATGTCTTCAAGTATTAAATTTTGTAATACTTTTTCACTTATTCTTT
>UMHW01054595.1_pt1 | contig 13872 bp, 9 predicted proteins | sample 1965631 | NCBI WGS metagenome assembly UMHW01 (sample SAMEA4836107, study PRJEB28245) | human gut metagenome | biome: gut microbiome; material: fecal sample | place: Denmark | collected 2008
TATTAAGTTTTTTATTATGTTCCCTTTGTACACCGTTGCAAGGTTTTCTTTTGTGATATGGATGTAGTTCATGGGTTCCTCCTGAATGCCGTGAACACAAATAGACGCAATGCGAACCGATTCCCCGGTCTGCACTGCGTCTAAGCGTCTGGCAGTTTAATATCTTCGATTTTACCGTCCTTGAAACGGATCACACAGGTATATCTGCACTTTGGGCAGAACAGGGGAAAATCCTCCAGCACCGTATGTGAGCGTATCTGCGTTCTTGTCTTGCCGCCGCATTTGGGGCAGCAGAGCCAATCTGATTTTGTTTGCAGAGTTTCCGTCATTTATACCACACCTCGCCGAATCCGCCAAATGGCTTCATATTGCGTCCTCCCGCGCGGCCAATATCGCGCCCCGGTACGCCTGCTGCAGCTGCGAATCGATGCCCGCTTCATCGTATTTCATCGAATTGTTGGCGATGATGCTTGCATACCCGTGCGCAAACAGAAAAACGGTCAAAAAGACCTGCTTCGTCTGCGCCATGCCGATTCCCAGCGCTCCCTGCATCGCCGAAAGAACAGGGGTAAGCGCCTCGGCGTCGATCAGCTCCAGCAGCGTGCTTCCGTTAAAGTAATCCGACTGAAACAGGAACCGGAACAGATGCGGCTCTTCGATCGCAAAGCGGATATAATTCATTCCGATCCCAAGCGCAGCGCCCTTCTGCGGCTTTTTGATCCGCATCAGATAGTCCGAATGGTACTGGTCCGCCTTCGCATAGACTGTCCGTTTCAGTTCTTCAATCGTTGCGAAATGATACATGACGGGCTGCGTGGAGCAGTGCAGCCGTTCCGATACGGTCCTTGCACTGATGGTTTCCGCGCCCGTTTCACGGGCAACCGCAAAGGCTGCATCCACGATCATTTCCCTTGTAACTTTTGCTTTTGCCGGCATCGCTGTGCCTCCATATATAATCTGGATTATATATAATGCAAATTATATAACAGGAAACAGTCCTTGTCAACCCCGCCGGAACAAAAATCACAGACAGCCGGTCCTCCCGCCTGCGCACAGTCCGGACTCCGCGTTTCCCGTGCAGCCGCAGTATATTAGCCTCGTAAAAAGCGCCGCCGCCGCGCCCGCGCCCCGGTAATTATCGATCTCAAACAGCAGCCGGGACATGGCAGGGAAGTCCGTCGCCTGATCGACGCTCTGAAACGCTGCCGGAAGATCAAAATAAAGCTCCGGGTAGTGCGTTTTCGGGAACTCCTCATAGTACGCGGGCAAAATGTCAATGCCGGCGGAATGGATGGGGATACGCTCGTGGTGGACAAGGGACAGATCGTCCGGCGCGGCACACACGAGGCGCTGATGGCGCAGGGCGGCATCTACCGCCGCTTCATCACCGGCCGCGAACAGGCCGTGGGCTGGAAGCTGTAAAAACGCGTTCAGACCCGCACAGATTCCTCCTGCCCGCGTATGCTGTCAGGGGGGATTTTTTATGTGTGTAAAGACCGAGCAGCTCGGGCTGCTTCTGATCGGGGCGGGCGTTGGACTTTTGCTGTCGTTTGCGCTGTGCGGGTGGTTTTTGCGGGTGCTGATCGCGGCGATCCTGATCGTGCTGGGACTTTTGCTGCTGAAATAATTTCCGAAACATATCCTTGTCCGGCTCCGCGTATATATATCCCAGAACATATACAAGGAGTTGAGACTATGGAGCTTGCATTTGAACAGAAACAACGGTCCTGCCTGCATCGCACGGCGCATCTCTCGCTTGCGCAGGAGCAGACACAGGAGCTCATCATACCCGACAGTATGCCGGACGCTTCCCGCACGCTCATCTGCTGCGCCGAGCCGGAGGTACAGAGCAAAACGAACCGGGAGGGCAGTCTTCTCGTGACGGGGACGCTGCGCACGGGCTGCCTGTACGCAGACGAAGCGGGCGGCTTGCAGCTGCTGACCTCCGAGCTGCCGTTTACGGTCAAGCTGGAGTGCGCCGAGCTGCGCGAGGACACGCAGACGCTCGTGCGCTGCTGCGTCCGCAGCGCGGACAGCCGCCTGATCAACTCGCGCAAGGTGCTTCTGCGCGTGAGCGTTCTGGTTCAGGCGGACGGCTATGAGCCGCAGACGCAGAGCATGAGCGTCCTCAAGGATCCGCCCGCCTGCCTGCAGCTGAAAACGCAGACCTATGAGACGAATGCGCCTGTGGAGCTTTCCGAGCGCGCGTTTCAGGTCAGCGAGGAGCTGAACCTGCCGGACGGCAGGCCGCAGATCGCACGGCTGGTCAGCTGTTTGCTCACGCCGGTCGTGCAGGAGCAGGGGCTGGTCGGGAGCAAGGCCGTCCTGAAGGGAACCGCAAATCTGCAAATTACTTATCTGGACAATGAAAACGCCCTGCGGACGCTGAGTTTTTCCGTGCCGTTTTCGCAGTACTGCCAGATGGAGGGCGACTACGATCAGGACGAAACGCTCGAATCGGTGCTGCTCGTGACCGGCGTGCAGCTGGAGCCGGTCGCGTCGGAGCAGTCGCAGAAGCTGCTGTTCGGCGCGGGGCTGCTGGCGCAGTGCATGGTCGTGCAGCCGCAGGCGCTGACGCTCTGTGAGGACGCATATTCGACCAAGGGCGAGTTCCAGCCGCAGTGGGAAACGCAGGAGCACACCATGCGCCTTGATGCGCAGACGCTGCGCGAGCCTGTCCGCGCCTCGTTCCCGGTGCAGGCCGCCGCCGTGCTCGACTGCCGGGTCTACCCGGACGCACAGGCGCTTGAGCGGACAGACGACGGCGTTACCGTCCATGTCCCGCTGCGCGCGGACCTCGTCTATACCGACCCGGACGGCGCGGTGCAGGCCGAGACGTTCCGCACGGAGGTCAGCTGCCATACGGCGCTGAGCGAAAACGGCCTCTGCGAGGCCGTGTGTACGATCCAGCCGGAGGGCTACGCCTCGGCGGGCAGCGGCGCGGTCGAGCTGCGCTATGACGCGGTCTTTCAGGTACAGACGTTTTCCCGGCAGACGCTGCAGAATCTGTCCGGCGGGACGCTCGACCTGACGAAGCAGCAGAACACGCAGCGGCCGTCAGTCGTCATCCGGCGCATGAGCGAAAACGCCGCGCTCTGGGACCTTGCGCGGCAGTACCGGACGACGGCGCAGTCGATCCAGCAGGCCAATCATCTGACGCAGCCGGAGGCGGACGCCGGACGGCTGCTGCTGATCCCTATGTGAGACGGGAGGCGGGAATATGGAACAACGTTCGATCTACGCGCAGATCGCGGACCGCACGGACGGCACGGTCTATATCGGCGTCGTCGGCCCTGTGCGGACGGGAAAATCCACCTTTATCAAGCGCTTCATGGAGCAGCTCGTGCTGCCGAACATCGAAAACGTCTATGAGCGCGAACGCGCCACCGACGAGCTGCCGCAGTCCGGCTCGGGCCGGACGATCATGACGGCGGAGCCGAAATTCGTCCCGAACGAGGCCGCCCGCATCAGCCCGGACGGAAAAACGACATTGCAGGTGCGGCTGATCGACTCTGTGGGCTACATGATCCCCGGCGCGGTCGGCGACACGGAGGACGGCAAGCCCCGCATGGTCACGACGCCCTGGGCCTCCGAGGAGCTTCCCATGGCACAGGCGGCGGAGCTTGGCACCAAAAAGGTCATGGAGGACCACAGCTCCATCGGCGTGGTCGTCACGACGGACGGAACGGTCACGGATATCCCGCGCGAGGATTACCGCGAGGCGGAAGCCCGCGCCATTGCGGATATGCAGAAGACGGGCAAGCCGTTCGTGGTCGTCGTCAATACGCAGGACGCGAAAAAGGGACAGGCGGACGCGATCTGCGCCCGTATCCGGGCCGAATACGGCGTGCAGGCGCTGACGATGGACTGCGCGGTGATGCAGACGCAGGATATTGCGCGGCTGCTCGAAGCGGTCATGTACGCGTTCCCGGTCGAGGAGCTGCGTTTCTTCCTGCCGAGCTGGGTGCGGGCGCTGCCGGACGATCACCCGGTCAAGGCCGCCCTGTATGACGCAATGCTTGACCGCGCCTCAAGGCTCACGAGCCTCAGCGAGGCGGAAAGCGTCATGGGCACGCTGCGGGAGCTTGATCCGGTCGACGCGTTCCGCGTGCGGGAGGTCGATCTCGGAACTGGCACGGTCACCTGCGAGCTGCATCTGCCGGAGACGCTGTTCTACGAAGAACTGTCCAAGCAGGCGGGCGTGGAGATCGCGGACGACGAGGCGCTTATGCAGATGCTGCGGGAGCTTTCGCAGACGAAAAAGCTCTACGAAAAGGTACAGACCGCGCTCGAACAGGTCAAGGCGACCGGTTATGGCATCGTCATGCCGGGCGCAGAGGAATTGAAGCTCGAAAAGCCGGAAATCGTGAAGAAAAACGGCAATTACGCCGTCAAGCTGCGCGCCAGCGCGCCGTCCATCCACATGATGCGCGCGCAGATCGAGACGGAGATCAGCCCCATGGTCGGCGGCGAGCAGGAATCGCAGCAGCTGATCGACTATCTGCTCGGCGAATATGAAGAGGACACCGATAAGCTCTGGCAGAGCAACATCTTCGGCAAATCGCTCTATGAGCTTGTCTCCGAGGGCGTCACGGCGAAGATTATGCGTATGCCGGACGACGCGCGGCAGAAGCTCACAAAGACCCTTGGCCGCATGATCAACGAAAACACCGGCGGGATGATCTGCATTCTGCTGTGAATACCCGCAGCGCCCCCTGTCATGCTGTGACATGACAGGGGGCGCTGGTGCGTGCTGATATTGTCTGTGCGTCCGGCGCGGTTACGCCAGCTTGTATTTTTCCTCAAACGTATGGTACTGCATCAAAAATTCGTTGCTGCCGGATTTGACGTCGCCGAGGTACTTGTGCAGATCGATGCGCTCGTTCTTCATGTCGAGCAGACAGCCCGCGATGTTCGAGCAGTGGTCGGCCACGCGTTCCAGATTTGTCAGCAGATCGGACAGTACGAAACCTGCGGCCAGCGAGCATTCGCCGCGCTGGAGACGGGCGATGTGATTCGTACGCAGCTCGTCCTTCAGCTTGTCGATGACCTGCTCCAGCGGCTCGACCTGCCGCGCAAGCGTCAGATCGTCCTGCAAGAACGCCCGGCTTGTGAGATCAACGATCTCGCTCACGGCGTTCAGCATCGTCTGAAGTTCTTTTTTTGCAGAGTCCGTGAACGAAACGCCCTTTTCCTTCAGCTCCTCCGCCGATTCGATAATATTGACGGCGTGGTCTGCAATGCGCTCAAAATCGCCGATCAGATGCAGCAGCTTGGACGATTCCACGCTGTCCTGCTCGCTCATCGGCTGCGTGGCCAGATGTACGAGGAAGGTTCCCAGCGTGTCCTCATAGCGGTCGGTATCGTCCTCCCGCTGCCGGACAGAGGCGGCCAGCTCCGGCGTAAAGCCGAGCACGGCCTGTAAGCTCTCATGCAGCGCAAGCTCGGAGTCCGCAGCCATGCGCTTGGCCAGCTCCTCGCTCTTGACGAGCGCAATGGCGGGCGTTGCAAACAGGCGCTCGTCCAGAACAGTTGCGGTGTCGGTGCTGCGGCCATCCGGGATGATCCGGTACGACAGCTTTTCCAGCAGTCCGCAGCACGGCAGCAGCATCAGCGTGCAGAGCAGATTGAAGATCGAGTGAATGAGCGCGATATGGAACGTATCGATAGCGGTCGAGACGAACGCAAAGCGGAAAATCGCGTTTGCAGCCTCAAACAGCGCCAGCCAGACGACTGTGCCGATGATATTGAAGCTCAGATGCACGACGGCTGCGCGCCGCGCGTTCTTGTTCGTGCCGACGGAGGACAGCATGGCCGTCACGCACGTGCCGATGTTCTGTCCCATGATAATGGGGATCGCCGCGCCGTAGCTGACAGCCCCGGTCGAGGACAGCGCCTGCAGAATACCGACCGACGCGGATGAGGACTGCACAATGCCCGTCAGAATCGCGCCAGCCAGAACGCCCAGAATGGGATTCGAGAACAACAGGAAGAATTTCGTGAAGTTCGGGTCGTCCCGCAGCCCGGAAACAGAGCCGGACAGCGATTCCATGCCGAACATCAGCGTCGCGAAGCCAAGAAGGATCAGGCCCGTGTCCTTTTTCTTGCCCTTTGCGGTCAGATACAGAATAATGCCGATCACAGCCAGCACCGGCGTGAACGACGACGGCTTCAACAGCTGCACGAACAGGCTGTCTCCGCTGATGCCGGACAGCGACAGCAGCCACGCCGTCACGGTCGTGCCGATGTTCGCGCCCATGATAACAGGAATGGACTGCTTGAGGCTCAAAAGCCCCGAATTGACAAAGCCCACGACCATGACCGTCGTAGCCGAGGATGACTGAATGACCGCCGTAACGGCAAGCCCCGTCAGAAGCCCGGAAAATTTCCCGTTCGTCAGCTTCGCCAGAATGGCCTTCAAGGACCCGCCCGCGCGCTTTTCCAGCGCCGTGCCCATCACACTCATGCCGAACAGGAACAAACTCAGCGAGCCGAGCAATGTTAAAAAGTTAAAAATCGTCATATCCGCACAGACCTCTTTCCAAATTCGTTTTATCTGATATAAATATAGAAAGAGAATGTCAAATGCGCGTCCAGAATTACGTTAAATCTTCGTGATATTTCCCGCAGAATCTTAAATCCAAATCAATTTCCGGTTAAACCGCCGACAGTCCGGCGAATCCGCACGCACCCAAAGCCTTCCACGCCGGGGAAGGCGGCCCGAAGGGCCGGATGAGGGCGGGGAGCAGCCGCGAATTGTTGAAGCTTCACAGCATCGCCGCCCATCCGGAAAAAGTTTTTTCTCCGAAAAAACTTTTTCTCCAAATTCCCCACAAATAAAGCAGCCAGCATCTTGCAATTGCGGCACAGTTCGTATATAATTATTCTACAAATACTAGGGGTAGTGTAGACTCTTGCAGCACCCTGTTACAATTTCACCCCGATTGTACGTCCGACCGAGATGAGGAGGAATGCGAAGAATGAAACGCAACCGAATATTGGCCATAGGCATCGCACTGCTGCTGGCGGTGCAGCTGCTGACGCCGCTTGCCTGCGCCGCAGGCACGACGCTCAAGCTCACAGCCCCGGACAAGCTGCCGGACGTCGGCCAGACCTTTACCGTCACGGCGGAGCTGACCGGCAACACGGGCCTCGGCGCTGTGCAGATCAAACTGGGCTACGACGATTCCGTTGTCGAATGCACCGGCATTGAAAACGGCGCGCTCGTTGCCGGTATGCTCGCCGCGAGCAACCCGCACGCAACGCGTGACGGCATCGGCGCGATCCTCGCAGCGGCGACCACCACCGCCGTCAAGACCGACGGCGGCATCGTCACCTTCACCTTCCGGGTCAAGGCGGCGGGCGACGCGAAGTTCAGACTAGTTGACGCAGTCCTTGCCGATCCGGACGGAAAGTCCCTTTCCGCCACGTACTCGCTCCCGGCGCTCATCACGCAGGACATCGGCTCCGAAAGCACCGGCTCTGCCGGCGGTACGACGGAAACGCCCGATAAGCCTGCCGACGACGAGAAGCAGGACGAGGACAAGAAAGACGACGACGGGGAAAAGTCCGAAGAGGAAACGCAGCCCGCCTCCTTCCGCGACGTGACCAGCGCGCACTGGGCCTTCGCCTCGGTCGAGCGGGCGGCGGAACTGGGCCTTGTCACCGGCTATTCCGACGGCACCTTCCGACCCGACACCCACGTGACCCGCGCGCAGTTCGTCCTCATGCTCTGGCGTATGTGCGGCAAGCCCGCTGCGGCCAAGGCGGCCTCGTTTGCAGACGCCAGCGCGGACTGGTATCAGGACGCACTGAGCTGGGCCGTAGAAAAAGGCTATGTGAACGGCCTGTCCGACACCCGCTTCGGCCCCGACGCACCCATCACGCGCCAGCAGGCCATGGCCATCCTCTTCCGCCTGAACGGTGGGCAGAGCGGCACAGAGCTGACGCTGACCGGCATCTATGAGCAGACCTTCGCCGACAGCACGACCATCGCCGCCTGGGCGAAGGACGCGACCTGGTGGGCGGTCTACTACGAGCTTGTTTCCGGCGTCGGCGGCAGCCGCATCGCGCCGGAGGCCAACGCGTCCCGCGCACAGATCGCGGCGATCCTGCTGCGGTATGCGGATCAATTTATGACAATGGAGGAAGCGGCATGAAAAGAAGATTGCTTGCGCTGCTGCTCGCAGTGCTGACACTCACAATGCTCACCGCAGCCGCGTTTGCGGAAGACACGGAAGTCCTCGGCGTCTATAATGTGACCGGCCCCCTGACCGTGACGAACGGCACGAAGGACGGCGGCTTCTACGCAGGCGCGGACACGTTCGAGCTGAACTGCACCGGCCTGACCGGCGAGTATTCCCTCGTCCTGCTCCTCGCGGGCGACAGCGCCGTCCCCACAGAAGGCAACATCCAGTACATCGACCAGACGAGCGTGGAGAGCGGCAAGGTGGCATTCACCCTCAAGCCCAAGGCGCTGACGGAGGGTACATACAACGTCTACATCAGCACGACCGACAAGGCCCTCGAAAAGGTCGCGTCGTTCCAGTACGGCGAGAAGCCGCCGTATACGCTGGGCGATGTGGACGGCTTAAATGGTATCGACTCAACAGATGCGTTAATGGTTTTGCAGCATATAGTTGGAATTCGCACACTTACCGGCACACAGCTGCTGGCAGCGGATGTTGATGGAGTGGATGGCGTTACTTCAACAGATGCATTGATGATCCTGCAATATATTGTTGGCAGCATTAAGTCATTTAGATAAGAATAAGAGGAATGGTTATGAAACTAAACTTTAAAAGATTTTGTGCGCTGGCACTGGCTGTTGCAATGCTGCTGAGTGCTTCCTGTATAACTGTTTTTGCAAAACAGATATTGACGGGAAACAGCGGAACTACAGCTTATCTTGGATGGACATATTATTCGGATACAGCCCAGAGCAATGTGGTAACGGAGTTAAAAGCAGGCGAAACATATTATGTGAACCTGAACTTCTATAACAATCCCACGGTAAAAGAGGATTCTATTCAGAATTTCACGCTCTTCTTCACGCCTGATCCGGAAGAGGTTTCAGTTGAAAGAATCGTGCCGCGCGATGTTCCTGGCCTGCAAAATAATATTGACAATGGCGTGGTCAAATTAGCCTTTGCAAATACAGAGGGAATTTCTAAAACTGTTGGCCTTGATACGGTGATTCTGCAAAGCGGTATTATCGCGACCTTTTTTGTGAAAGCGAATAAAGATATTTCTTCCACAAAAGGCCTGCTTTCAATCGACGTGGATAGAGCAGTTATGACCAATGGGCATGTGGATGCTGAGTCCAAGCACATGAGCGTCGTTGAGATCCCGCACTTCGCTGCCCGCCTCGCGGACAACGCGCCGGATTTCTTCCCCACCACCACTGCGGCGAAGATCGCAGAAAACCTTGTCGGTGAATACATCGACGAAAACGGCAATGCGACTGCGGTTAGCAACTTCACTGTCACGCTTCCGGCTGCTGGCCTTGTGGAAGGCGAAAATGTCGTCACGGCCAGCTATAACGGCTATACCTGCGATGTCACGATCACAGTAAAGCCGGATACCATGACCGGCATTTCGATCACACACGAACCCAACATGAGCTACAACAGCGGCGATAAGCTGAACCTGACCGGCCTTGTCGTTTCCGCGCAATACGCAATCGGCAATACGGTTGAGCTTGGCTCCGGCGTGTACGCGACTGACCCGGCAAAGAACACCGAACTGACAGTCGCTGAACACAATGGCAAGCGCATCACGGTCACGGTCGGCAGCTTCACTGCGGAAACGACCGGCGTTCTGACTGTGAGTCCCGCCAATATCAGCGGTGCTTCCATTGAAGATGTCGGCCCCTTCGAATACACCGGCGAACAGATCAAGCCCGAACCGGCGGTCAGCCTGAACGGGAAGGAGCTTGTAAAGGACACGGATTATACGCTGTCCTATGACAATAACACCAACGTTACGACAGAGGCCAAGGTGATTGTCACCGCTGCTGGAACCGAGTATACCGGTTCTGCCGAAAAGACCTTTGAGATCACAAAAGCCACCGGCAAACTGACGCTGAAGGTCAACAACGAGGAAAACGCAGTTACGATTACGTACGGCAACTCCATCACGTTCACCGATGGCAACGGTATCGCCATCGGCGGGGGTAATCCTTCTGATGTCGTGATCTACTATAAAACAACGGACGAGAGTACCGGTACAGTATACGACAGTACATCGACACAGTTGAACGTCGGTGCCTATACCTTCTGGGCCGTCCGTTCTGCGGATGACAACCATGAGGCGGCAACCTCCAACGAGGTCGTTGTGACCATCGTTTCGAGACCGATCACCAATCCCGTGGTAACGATCACCAACTTCGTCAAGGGCGAGAAAGCCTTTGATCTGGATGTCGACACGACGACCCCCGGCCTGCGGGTGGGCTATAGCTGCTATGATCCCGATGGCAATCGTCTTGGGTCCACTGATAAGTTCAAGGCAGACACGACCTACACCATCGAGATCGGACTGGAAGCTTATGAGAACTATGTCATTGACACCACGCAGAAGCTGACTTATACGATCAACGGCGGCGAAAGCCTGACAGCCGATATCGTAGAAGGAATTCCGGTTAATGGCGTAACCACTTATAAGGCAGTCGTGACTGCGACGACTGCTGGCAAGGATACCCTCGCAGTGCTTCTGACTCCCGGCACTACGCCCAATGCGCACTATGGCATGAAGCTCAGCGACCTCAGCTTCACCGGCGGCACGGTAATCGTTGCCGGTGATGTAAGCAAAACGCCGGTCGACGGCCACTTCGAATGGGTAAATCCGAACGAAGACGTCGGCGACCCGACCGTTTACGACGGCACACCTGAGCCGTACGGAAGAGCATTCGCGGCAAAGTTTGTCCCGACTGACAGCGAGAACTATGCCGAGCTTTCGCTCAACGTTCGTGTGCCCGTCCATAAGGCCACAATTTCTATTGACGATATTAAGGACTGGGACTACACAGAAGCTTTCAAATATGACGGCACTGTGCACACGGTTGAACTGGTGATTCCGGAAGACCTGCAGGGCAAGATCAAGGTTGACTACGAAAACAACACGGCAACGGACGTTAACACCTATAAGGCGGCTGCAACGATCAGCGCGGTGGACGATGCGCATTATGCAATCTACGAGTCCGTTACGACCAGAGAACTGGATTGGGCGATCGTCAAAGGCGACCTCGCGCCGACGGACGCAGAAAAATCCGTGCTCTTCGGTACAAAGGAAGTCACGGTTACTCCGGCTGATTTCGGTCTGACGCAGGACGGCATTAAAATTGAGGTTACTCACGCGGGAAATAGCCTGATTACAGGTTACTTACCAAGCGATGACATGCGTTCTGTCACGTTTATGCTGAGAGATACGGATAAGACAGATGCTGCTAATAACGCGTCTGACACGGCTACATTGAAATTCTCTTCGGCGAATTACAATGAGACGTCCGGCAATACGCTCACCATCAAGATCATTAACAAGAGAACCGATACGGAAAAACTCCAGATCGACGTTCCTGCTACCGTCACCTACGGCGATACTGTTACCCCCAGCGTCGGCGAGTCCAAACCGGCAGGTGCAGGCGACGTCACGTTCAAGTTCTTCGACAAGGACAACCATGAGGTGCTCACCACCGCGCAGCCGTTCGACGCAGGCACCTACAAAGTCACCGCATCCTGCGAGAGCGAGAGCACGATCTACACCGCAGAAGCGACCTTCACGGTCGAACCGCGCGAGATCGAAGCCAAGGACGTTGCCTTTGATAAGGAACTGACCTACACCGGCAATGAACTGACCCAGACTGTGACCGTCACAGTTAACGGCAAGACCCTGACCGTCGGCACGGACTATACCGTTTCCGACCTGACCGGCACTGAGCCAGGCAGCTATCCCGTTACCGTCGCCGGCACGGGCAACTACACCGGCACAGTCACAAAGTCCTTCGAGATTGCCAAGGCGGACATCTCCAGCGCTGAGATCACCTATGATGCCGGCCCCTATGGCTACACTGGCAAGGAATGGAAGCCTGAAGTTGCCGTTTCCTTCAATGATGCTGCGCTAACAGCTGATACCGACTACACGGTTTCCTATGAGAACAACATCAACGCCGGTACTGCGAAGATCATCATCACCGGTATAGGCGATCACTTCACGGGCTCGACGGAAAAGACCTTCACTATCAATTCTGCGGAAATTTCCGGCTGCACGTTCGCGCCTATCGCTGACGTGACCTATAACACCAGGGCACATACTCCGGAAGTGACCGTTGCGATCAGCGGCAGAACGCTTGAGGCAGATAAGGATTACACCGTTTCTTACGCCTCCAACATCAACGCCGGTACCGCCACAGTTACCGTCACCGGCAAGGGCAACTTCACCGGCACGGCCAGCAAGACCTTCACCATCAACAAGGCCGGTCTGACCCTGAACCCCTGCACGATCTCCGAGCTCTGCACCGAGACCGACCTGAAGACTAGAACGCTCCCGTCCGACTTCTTCCTCGCAGGCGAGACCGAAACCGGCTTCTCCATCAAGCTCACCGCTGTTGAGGGCGGAGACGACATCTTCGCTGTGGCACCTGCGGTTGTCGAAGGCGAAAACAAGATTACCTTCCGGCTGAAGAACGAAGTCGGCGCGGCGACCTTCACGGTCACTGTCACCCCGGTCTCCGGCAACTACAACGGCGGCAGCTATGCGCTGACGATCTCGACCCACGACAGAACCGACGTCTCCGGCAGCATCTCCTTCCCGGATGGCTCCGCTGTCTACACCGGTACTGGCATCAAGTACGAGAATGCGACCATTTCCGGCTATTCCGGCACGCTGCGCTACGGCTACACGCCCAACGCCTCGACCGGCGCTTCGCTTGACGCCTCCGGCCTCCCGCTGACCGTCGGCACCTACACCGTCGCCGTGACCTTCAACAGCGACGCCAGCTTCGGCTACAAGACCGCGACCTTCACCATCACCAAGGCGACCCCGACCGGCACGCCCGGCTACACAAAGCTCGAAACGAGCGGCAAGACCCTTGCCGACGCCAAGCTCACCGTCGGCACCATCCGCCCGGCTGGCACCATCGCATGGGATCTGCCTCTCACGACCGTACTTGAGGACGGCAAGGCGTACGCATGGACGTTCACCCCGAACGACACGCACAACTACGCCATCCTCACCGGCACGCTCGTTCCCTATGTCGACGACGGCATGGATTACATCCCCGGCGTGATCGGCGGCAATACGGGCAGCTTCAACTTCCATGACGTGAGCCGCTTCGACTACTTCTATGACGCTGTCAAGTGGGCCGCAGAAAACGGCATCGCCTCCGGCACGGGCCGCTACACCTTCTCGCCCAACGCCGTCTGCACCCGCGCACAGACCGTCACCTTCCTCTGGCGCGCAGCCGGTTCCCCGCTGCCCAGATATCGTGTCTGCCCGTTCACGGACGTGCAGCCCAGCGATTATTACTACAACGCAGTCCTCTGGGCTGTTGAGCAGGGCATCACCACCGGCCTCAATGCCACCACCTTCGGGCCTGACGTAACGGTCACCCGCGGCCAGGTCGCAACGTTCCTCTACCGCGCCGCCTCCGCCGCCAAGCCCAACACGTTCAGCCCCTTCACGGATGTCAAGACCACGGCGTACAACTACGACGCCATCCTCTGGGCCTATGACAACCGCATCACCACCGGCACCAGCGACACGACCTTCAGCCCGGACGCCTACTGCACCCGCGCCCAGATCGTGACCTTCCTGTACAGATACTATCAGGGCCGCTGAACAAATTTAAACGGGGCTGCAGCGAGAAATCGCTGCAGC
>UMHW01101740.1_pt1 | contig 13849 bp, 8 predicted proteins | sample 1965631 | NCBI WGS metagenome assembly UMHW01 (sample SAMEA4836107, study PRJEB28245) | human gut metagenome | biome: gut microbiome; material: fecal sample | place: Denmark | collected 2008
ACCACTGTGTTGTATGAATTAATTGAAAAATTAGAAATAGAACAAAAATTAAAACAAAAAGAACTGGAATTTGAACGGCAGGGCAATCAGGTCAAGGCGAAAGAGTACGCCCAGATTTACAAAATTGTCATGGATCTGTTTGATAAGGTTGTGGACTTCCTGGGAGGCGAAGTGCTTCCGGTCAAAGAGTATGCGGATATTTTAGACGCCGGATTTGAGGCTGCAAGAGTCGGCGTGATCCCGCCGGGAAATGATAAAGTGACGATCGGTGACATCGAGCGAACCAGATTGAACCATATCAAAATCTTATTTTTCATCGGTGTCAATGACGGTGTTGTGCCGAAAGCGGGCAATGCCGGAGGTATCATCTCGCAGTTTGAACGTGAGAAAATGGTGGCATGTCATCTGGAACTTGCACCGGGTGCGCGTGAAAAAGTGTTCATCCAGCGCTTTTATCTATATCTGAATGTGACGAAGCCATCTGATTTTTTATATGTGACTTTTTCAAAAGTGAATGCGGACGGAAAAGCACTTAGAAGGTCGTATTTTGTTGGAACGCTCTTGAAAATGTTCCCGGAGAAAACGGTGGAGGAAATCGAGGAGACAACTTCTGCGGACTGCATCATGACGCCGAAGAGCAGCATGGCGTTTTTCCTGGAGGGACTGCAGGATAATGACAGGGCATCTGATTTTTCTCAGGTAGAAAAAAGAAAATTATGGAATGCTCTCTCAAAATTCTACCTCACAGATTCCGAGTGGAAGCCGGAAACGAAAAAACTTTTAAAAACTGCCTACGAAGTGCACAGCGATGAGCCAATCAGCCACGCAGTGACGCAGGCACTTTATGGAACCGTGTTGGAGAACAGCGTCACAAGACTGGAGCGTTTTGCGGCGTGTGCCTACGCGCATTATCTGAATTACGGTTTACGCCTAAAGGAGCGTCAGCTTTTAGAGTTTGCAAGCGTGGACATGGGAAATATTTACCATGATGCGCTTGAACATTTTTCCAGACGTGTGGAAAAATCAGAGTACACCTGGTTTAACATCCCGGAGGATGTGCAGGAGACATTTATAGAGGAGAGCATGAATGACGCGATTGCCGGGTGCAAAAATGCCGGAGCGTTTGAGAACGTGAGAAACCGTTACCTGACCGGTCGGATGCGCCAGACCATCAAGCGCACGGTGTGGGCACTTACCACCCAGATCCAGAAGGGAAAATTTGTGCCGAGTGATTTTGAGGTGTCCTTTTCGCGGGCAGATAAATTGGACGCCATCCGTTTTCAGCTGAGTGATGAGGAAAAAATGAACCTGCTCGGCAGGATTGACCGTGTGGACACTTACGAGACGTCGGATAAAGTTTATGTGAAGATTATTGATTATAAATCGGGAAACACGAGTTTTTCACTCGTCAATCTGTATCACGGACTGCAATTACAGCTTGTGGTCTATATGAATGCGGCATTGGAATTAGAGGAAAAACGCCATCCGGGCAAAAAAGCGGAACCGGCGGGTATTTTCTACTATCACATTCAAAATCCGATAGTAGACGGACTTGGAAATGAGACAGAGGCAGAAATACGAAACAGCGTTTTGGAGCAGTTAAAATTAAATGGTCTGGTGAACGATGATCCGGAAATCTATGAGGCGATGGATTCAGATTTTGCCGGAAATTCTTCGGTCATCCCAATCGGAAAAAAAACGGACGGAAGCTTAAAAGCATCTTCCAAGGTTGCCAGTACTTACGATTTTTCTGTGATGTCTGATTATGTACAGGAGAAAATCAAAGAGACCGGGAAAAAAATCTTTGCCGGAGATATTTCGATTCATCCATACTCGCTGGACGGAAAAAGTGGCTGTGATTACTGTCCATACCATACCGTCTGCGGTTTTGACACCCGGATGCCGGGTTATTCCTATCATAAACTGGAAAAATTTGACAGTGCGGACGAGATATTAAAGCGTATGGAAAACGAAAAGCAGGAACAGTAAATAACAGGAGTGAGAAATATGGGAGTTTCATGGACCACAGAGCAGCAGCAGGTCATTGACTTAAGAAATCGAAATATATTGGTATCTGCGGCAGCAGGTTCTGGAAAGACCGCTGTTTTAGTAGAGCGGATCGTGAAAATCATAACAGACAAAAATCATCCGGTCGACATTGACCATCTGCTGATCGTGACGTTTACCAATGCGGCAGCGGCAGAGATGCGGGAGCGAATCGGAAATGCGATTGAGAAAGCGTTAGACGAACAGCCGGGGAATGAGCATCTGTTAAGGCAGTTGACCTTGATTCACAATGCACAGATCACGACCATCGACAGCTTCTGTCTGTATGTGGTGCGCAATCATTTTCATGAGATCGATCTGGAACCGAATTTCCGTATCGGGGATGAGGGTGAGTTAAAATTACTGCGCGAGGATGTTCTTGGCAGAGTTTTGGAACAAAATTATGAGGAGCCTTCGGAAGCATTTTCCGATTTTGTGGAGGGCTATGCTTCGGGAAGAACCGATGCTGCATTAAATGAGATGATCCTTCAGTTATATGAGTTTTCCAGAAGTTATCCGTGGCCGGAAAAATGGCTGGATTCGTTTGTGGGAGCCTACCGCATCGAAACCAGGGAGGAGTTAGACCGCGCAGAATGGCTTGCTCCGCTCACGGAAAATATCTGTTTTGTCTTAAAAGACTGTGAACAGCTCTTAAAGCAGGCGCTTGCAATCACACAGCAGGATGACGGACCGGATATGTACGAGAAAGCAGTGCAGAGTGATCTGGAAAAATATGAGGGTTTGTCAAGACTAACCTCTTTCTGTGAACTGTCCGGGGCGCTTTCCGATATCAAATACGACAGACTTGCGAGCAGCAGAGGGTTTGAGGGAGATCCCGATAAATTAGAGCTGGTGAAAAGTCTCAGGGAGCAGGCAAAGGATGTGGTGAAAAAACTCTGCAGACAATATTTTTTCTGTTCGCCGGAGATGATGATCGAGCAGTTAGAGCGCACGGAGCCGATGTTAGAGGAGGTTGTCCGTCTCACAAAGCAGTTTGCAGATGAGTTTGCAGCCGCAAAACGCCGGAAAAATCTGGTGGATTTCCATGATGTGGAACATTTTGCATTGCAGATCCTTGTGGATGAGGAGACGGAGAAGGCGAAAAAGACTGCGGAAGAGTTCCGGGATACCTTTGAGGAGATCATGATCGACGAGTATCAGGACAGCAACGAAGTGCAGGAGACACTGCTTCGCTCCATTTCCAGAGAGGAGCGTGGGGAAAATAATATTTTCATGGTTGGGGATGTAAAGCAGAGTATTTACCGATTCCGTCTCGCAAGACCGGAACTTTTCATGAAAAAATACGATTCCTATTCGCTGGAAGAGAGCACCACGCAGCGTATCGACCTGCACAAAAACTTCCGAAGCAGAGAGGAAGTCTTGACCTGCACAAACGATATTTTTTATAAAATTATGGCGCGGAGTCTTGGAAATGTGGAGTATGATGCGGAGGCTGCACTGTATCCGGGGGCAAGCTATCCTGTCAGCGCGGACTTCATCCCGGAGATCCTGCTTGCAGACAGCAACGACGAATTATTGGAGGACACCGAACTTACGGATAAAAAGACACTGGAAGCGAAAATTGTGGCAGAAGAAATCAAGCATCTGATGAAAACGCAGCCGGTCACGGACAAGGCAGCCGGAGAACTTCGGGCGGCACGTTACTCCGATATTGTAATTTTGCTCCGCAGCCTGTCCGGCTGGGCGGATTCCCTTGTGGAAGTGCTGAACGGAAATGGGATCCCGGCGCACACGGTTTCTTCGACCGGATATTTTTCCACGGTGGAAGTACAGACGGTGCTGTCCATGCTGAGGCTTTTGGATAACCCAAGGCAGGATATCCCGATGGCGGCAGTACTCCGCTCGCCGATGGCAGGGCTTACTGATGAGGAGCTTGCGGTGTTAAGGCTTGAAGATGGCAGTGTGCCTTTTCATGAAGCGGTGCTCGAACTGGCAGAAGGACTTTATGAAGAGGACGGGCAAAAAGAAATTTCAGATTCAGAGGCAGATTCAGAGGCAGATCAGAAGCAGGGAAGAAACGCGGACGGGAAAAAAGAAGATGATATAGAGACAACCGCTCACCGGAAATTGCTCAAATTTTACAAAAAATACAGGCAATTACGGCAGCTCGTCCCGGACACTCCGATCCATGAGCTGATCGAGATCATCCTGCGCGAGACCGGATACGGTCATTATGTGGCGGCAATGCCGGCAGGAAGCAGAAGAACAGCGAATTTAAACATGCTTTTGGAAAAAGCCGCAGCCTACGAAAAGACGAGTTACAAAGGACTGTTTCATTTTGTGCGTTATATCGATGAACTGCAAAAATATGATGTGGATTTCGGTGAGGCAGACATGGTCGGGGAGAACGAGGACGTTGTCCGGATCATGAGTATCCATAAGAGCAAAGGTCTTGAGTTTCCGATTGTGATCGTGAGCGGAATGGGCAAAAATTTCAATAAACAGGACACACGGAGCAAAATGGTGCTTCACCCGGAACTTGGTATTGGTCTTGACTACATGGACGGAAAAAAGCGTATCAAATCGCCGACTATTGCAAAGAAGGCGATTGCAAAGCAGATCGATCTGGAAAATCTCGGCGAGGAACTTCGTGTACTTTACGTTGCCTTAACCCGTGCAAAAGAAAAGCTCATTCTCACCGGAACCTTAAAAGATGCAGCCGAAAAACTGGAATTTTACAGACAGCAGGCGAATCTTTCGAAAGCAGCAGACAGACCGCTTTCCTACCTTACAAGAGAAGGGGCTTCCGGTTATCTGGACTGGATACTTCCGGCAGTGCTTTCCTATGGGGACAAATACCCGGTCCGGATCGTGGAAGCGGCAGAGCTTGTTTTAGACGAAGTGGAAAACCAGTTAGAGCAAAATGAAAACCTGACAGAGCGGATCGGGGAGATCAAAGCGGCGGACCCACAGCTGGTCGGGCAGTTGAAACAGCGGTTTTCGCAGCGTTATCCATATCAGACAGACATTTTGCGGAAAAACAAATATTCCGTATCCGAATTAAAGCACCGTGCGATGCGTGAACGGTTTGAGGCAGAACAGGAGGAGACGGTCCCGGCATTTTTGGAAGAACCTGTGACACCAACGATCCCTCTTTTTATCCAGAGAGAGGAGAGTGTGGAACAGGAAACACCAAACCGTGGTGCACTAAGAGGAACCGCAGTGCACCGCGTCATGGAGTGCTACGATTTTGCCTCAGAAAAAAGTGTCCATGAACAGATGGAAGCTATGGAAAAAGAGGAGAAAATCACTGCGGATATGCGTGCACTCGTGAAAGAGCAGATTGTGGCAGATTTTGTTTCCTCGGAAACAGGAAGGCGGATGGCTCTCGCACAGCGCGGGGGAGCACTTTACCGTGAGAAACCATTTGTCATGGGATTTACGGAAGAAGAGCTGGAAAACTATGGTTTCGGAGTAGGCAGTAACACAGATTCCTGTGAGAACATCTACGAAAAAACAGACAGCGATCAGGAAAAGGAAGAACAGAAAAAAGTCCGTCATGAGGAGGACTTAACCTTAATTCAGGGAATCATCGATGTATTCTGGATTGAGAAAGACGGAATCGTCCTGCTTGACTATAAGACCGACCGTGTGCAGCAGGCAAAGGAACTCATCGACCGCTATACAACACAGTTAAAGCTTTATGCGGATGCGTTGGAGCGGGTTTTTGCCGCACGAAAGCTCAAAGTGAAGGAAATTTTGATTTATTCCTTCTCTTTGGAACAATTGATTACTTTATAACAGGAGAACAAAATGGGACAGATCATACTTGCCTCGGCATCGCCGAGAAGAAAAGAATTGTTAGAACAGATTGGACTGGAATTTGAAATCTGCCCGGCAAAGGGAGAGGAAGTTATCTCGAAAAGCGTGCCGGAGGAGGTTGTGATGGAACTTTCCGAGCAGAAAGCAAAAGAGGTCGCAGGCATGGTAAAAGCTTACGAGAGCGGACACGAGGAACTGATGACACCGCAGGACATCTTAGTGATCGGGGCGGATACCATCGTCGCATGCGATGATACCATCCTTGGAAAACCGAAGGATGAAGCGGGTGCAAAGCGGATGCTGAAGCTTTTGTCGGGAAGAAAACATGCCGTGTATACAGGCGTTACGTTTGTGTTTTTGGACAAAAATGGACGAGCGGGCGCACATACCTTTTACGAGAAAACAGAAGTTACCATGAAACCGTTGTCGGAACTTGAGATCGACCGCTATGTGGCGACCGGAGAGCCGATGGATAAGGCTGGAGCATACGGAATCCAGGGGAAATGTGCAATCTATATCGAGGGAATCGAAGGTGACTACAATAATGTGGTCGGACTTCCTGTTGCACGTATTTATAAGGAACTGCAAAAGCTTGGAATTGATCCCTATCTATGGTAAACTGCATATACACACAATTACAAAGGAGAACAGCGTATGAACGAATTTGATGAAGCATGTCTGGAATATTTTCTGGCGCATCAGGAACAGCTTCTGCCGGAGCCGGTGGCAGAGACAATAGAAGAGGCAGAGGAATTTTTAGAGGACTGCATGGCGGTTGTCTGTAAGAATATGAAAGAGGTAAAAGCCTATTTCGAAGATCAGGGGGCTGATATCGAGGGAATGTCACTCAAGGATCTGGAGGAGGCAAGCGAAGTATTTGCCCTCCCGGATGGCAGATATCTGATCGTGGAAGCTTAAATTTTTATAAATTTCCCGGAATGGGATTGACAAAAGAAAAAATGTTTATTATACTCAAAAAGTTTGCAAAGCAAACAGAACGAGTAAGCCATTTTACAGTGCAAAAAACTGTAAAAAAGCATTTTATAACAAGGAGAAAACTACATGAAAAATTATGATGTGATTATTATTGGGGCAGGTCCTTCCGGTATTTTCTGTGCATATGAACTGATCCATGCCAACAAAGACCTGAAAATTTTAATGATTGAAAAAGGACGCCGTATCGAGAACAGACAGTGTCCGAAGAGAAAGACAAAAGTATGTGTAGGATGTCAGCCATGTTCCATCACGACCGGATTTGCCGGAGCAGGAGCATTCTCCGATGGAAAATTATCGTTATCCCCGGACGTAGGGGGAAATCTTCCGGAGATTTTAGGATATGATGAGACTGTTACATTATTAAAAGAATCCGATGATATTTATTTAAAATTCGGAGCAGATACAAAAGTTTACGGTGTGGATAAAGAAAAAGAAATCCGCGAGATCCGTAGAAAAGCGATCACAGCAAACTTAAAACTCATCGAATGCCCGATCCGTCACCTTGGAACAGAGGAAGGATATAAGATTTATTCCAGATTGCAGGAGCATCTGTTAGAGCAGGGTGTTGAGATGGAGTTCAATACCATGGTCAAAGATATCATCATTGAAGATGGTCAGGTAAAAGGACTTGTGACAGACAAAGATGAAACATACCATGCAAAAGAGGTCGTATCTGCAGTCGGACGTGAGGGAGCAGACTGGTTCTCACACATCTGTAACGGTCATGGGATCGAGACGCAGGTCGGTACGGTAGATATCGGTGTCCGTGTGGAAGTGCGTGACGAGGTTATGGAATTCTTAAACGATAACCTTTACGAGGCAAAATTAGTTTACCACACACCTACATTTGACGATAAAGTGCGTACATTCTGTACGAATCCATCCGGTGAAGTAGCAACTGAGTACTATGACAATGGACTTGCAGTTGTAAACGGACACGCTTATAAATCCAAAGATTTAAAGACAAACAACACCAACTTTGCAATTCTTGTATCCAAGAATTTCACAAAGCCATTTAAAACACCAATCGAGTACGGAAAACAGATCGCACAGCTTTCCAACATGCTCTGCGACGGAAAAATTTTAGTACAGACCTTCGGTGATTTCAGAAGAGGAAGAAGAACGACAGAGGAGCGTCTCTGCAGAAATAACCTGATCCCTACGTTAAAGGATGCAGTACCTGGAGATCTTTCCCTTGTATTCCCACATCGTATTATGGTGGATATCGAGGAGATGATCCTTGCACTTGATAAGGTAACACCGGGTATTGCAAGTGATGAGACTTTATTATATGGTGTCGAAGTAAAATTCTACTCGAACAAGGTTGTGGTAAACAAAGATTTTGAGACAAGCGTAAAAGGTCTTCGTGCCATCGGTGACGGAGCATCGGTAACCCGTGGACTGCAGCAGGCATCCGCAAACGGAATCTCTGTTGCGAGAAGCATTTTAAAAGCTATGGAAGCTTAAAAGAAAAGCATGAAAAAAATTAGAAAAAAAATTGCACTGATATGTCTGCTCTGCTTTTCCTTTCTGCTCACAGGATGTAAGATTGGAAATAAGGAAGTGATCGTCTCAAACACATTGAACAATCGCCAGGTATTTCGAATCGGAAACGTGTCCTGTGGGCTGAAAGAGGCGAAGGTATATCTTGTGAATTACCAGAATATTTACGGAACTGCCTATGGACTTGATCTCTGGCAGCATGATTTTGGAGACAGTTCTCTGGAAAATTATGTGAAAAATATCACAATGCAGGAACTGGCACAGGTGGTCTGCTTAGACCAGCTTGCAAAAGAAAAAGAAATGGAGCTTTCCGAAGAAGAAAAGGAAAAGATCGCCCAGGCAGCAGAGGAGTACTTTGCATCTCTCACGGAGGATGAGATTGTCTATATGGGTGTTTCGGAGAGTGACATCAAAGAGTACTATGAGCATTATGCGCTGGCACAGAAAGTGTACCATTCACTCACAAAAGCTGTGAATGAGGAGGTCAGCGATGATGAGGCACGGGTGATGGAGATCATGCAGATTTTTGTTTCGGATGAGAGCCGGGCAAATGAGATCGCATCCAGATTAGCCCAGGGAGAAGATTTTGCAACACTCGCCAATAATTATAATGAGCTTGGCAGCATTCAGGTAAATGTTTCCAGAGATGAACTTCCGGATGCGGTAGAGCAGATTGCATTTCAGATGGAAAATGATGAAGTTTCCGGTAAAATCACAGTGGATGGAGGATTTTATTTCATTAAATGTCTGAACAAATACAATCAGGAGTTGACGGAGGCAAACAAAGCCAATATTGTAGACAAAAGAGAAAAAGAAGCTTTTGATGATGAATACAATGAATTTGTTTCTTCTTTGAATTCCAATATCAATGAAAATCTCTGGGAGAATCTGGAACTTGAGACAGGTTCCGGGATGAAGACGGATACGTTTTTTGAAGTTTTTAATACTTATTGTGGTGATATGTGATATCACCACAATTTTTTCGAGGGAAAAAGATATGACGAAGGATATGACAAACGGATCGCCAATGAAGCTGATTCTTGGATTTTCCGTACCACTTTTGTTTGGATTTTTATTTCAGCAGTTTTACAATCTGATGGATACGTTGATCGTAGGACGTTTCCTCGGAGTAGATGACCTTGCAGCGGTAGGTTCCACAGGCTCCGTCAACTTTCTTATCATCGGATTCTGTATGGGAGTGTGCAACGGATTTGCGATTCCTCTGGCACACAAATTCGGCGCAGGAGACTATAAGGGCATGCGTGGCTTTATGATGAACGCCATTTACCTCTCTGCTATTTTTGCAGTGGTCATGACGATCGTGACGGTCATTTTCTGTATGCCGATCCTGGAGCTGATGCGCACACCGGAAAATATCATTGACGGTGCATACCGTTACATTGTGATCATTTTCTGGGGGATTCCGGTCACCTATCTGTACAATCTGGTTTCGGGAATTATCCGTTCCATGGGGGACAGCAGGACACCGGTTGTGTTTCTGGTGATCGCTGCGGTCATTAATATCGGACTGGATCTGTTTTTTATCGTAGTGCTCGGAACTGGAGTGGAAGGTGCAGCATGGGCAACGGTGATCTCACAGCTGATCTCCGGTGTGGGATGCCTTATTTACAGTATCAGACATTTTGAGATACTGCATCCGGAAAAAGAGGAAATGCAGGTAAATAAAACGTACATGATGACATTGTGTGGAATGGGCGTTCCGATGGGACTGCAGTATTCCATCACGGCGATCGGAAGCGTTATCTTACAGAGTGCGGTCAACTCCCTTGGCTCTCATGCGGTTGCCGCAATGACAGCCGGAAGCAAGATCGGAATGTTTTTCTGCTGCCCGTTTGATGCGTTGGGTTCTACGATGGCAACCTATGGCGGTCAGAATGTCGGGGCAAAAAAACTGGACCGTGTCTCAGGAGGTTTAAAGGCGGCGTCCATTCTCGGATGTGCGTATGCGGTGCTGGCATTTGTCATTATGATCTTTTTCCGTGGGGCGCTGGCAGGCTTCTTTGTCGGAGAGGCAGAGCCGGAAGTCGTTTCCAATGCAGGACTGTTTTTGCTGATCAACAGTGCATTCTATATCCCATTGGCATTTGTCAACATCGTGCGCTTCCTGATCCAGGGAATGGGCTACAGCAAATTTGCTATTTTGGCGGGTGTGTTTGAGATGGTTGCAAGAACGTTAGTCGGATTTGCGTTTGTGCCTGTTTTCGGCTACGTGGCAGCGTGCTTTGCAAGCCCGGTGGCATGGATCTTTGCGGATGCATTTTTATTCCCGGCATATTTCCATGTCCTGAAAAAGACGAAGAAGATGTTGTACAAGTAAAAAATAACTGCGAAACTTCCCACCAGAGTAGAGCAAATTGTGAAAAATTGAACAATGTAATTAAAAACGAAAGGATTCAGTATGAGTATTTTAAACGTGGAACACCTGACACACGGATTTGGTGACAGGGCAATTTTTAATGACGTGTATTTCCGGCTTTTGAAGGGAGAACACATCGGATTAGTCGGCGCCAACGGCGAGGGAAAATCCACATTTATGAATATCGTGACCGGAAAGCTTATGCCGGACGAGGGAAAAGTGGAATGGGCGAAAAACGTCCGTGTCGGTTATCTCGACCAGCACTCCACACTGACCAAAGGCATGACAATCGAGAGTGTGTTAAAATCGGCGTTCGCATGGTTGTTTGAACTCGAAGAAAACATGAACCAAATTTGTGACAGGCTTGGTGAGGCAGAACCGGACGAGATGGATGCGATGATGGAGGAACTCGGAGTCATACAGGATACACTCACCATGCATGATTTTTACATCATTGATGCGAAGGTGGAGGAAGTGGCGAGAGCGCTCGGTCTGCTTGATCTCGGACTGTCCCATGATGTCACGGATTTAAGCGGCGGACAGCGTATGAAAGTTCTTCTGGCAAAGCTTTTGCTGGAAAAACCGGACATTCTTCTTTTAGACGAGCCGACGAACTATCTTGACGCAGAGCACATCGCGTGGCTGAAACGTTATCTGCAGGAGTATGAGAATGCGTTTATCTTAATCTCTCACGATATTCCGTTTTTGAATGACGTTGTGAATATTATTTACCATATGGAAAATCAGCGTCTGGACCGGTATGTCGGGGATTACGATAAGTTTCAGGAAGTCTATGAGGTGAAAAAGTCCCAGTTAGAGGCAGCTTACCGCAAACAGCAGCAGGAGATCAGTGAGTTAAAGGATTTTGTCGCCCGGAACAAAGCGCGTGTTGCCACAAGAAATATGGCAATGTCCCGCCAGAAGAAGTTAGACAAAATGGATGTCATTGAGCTTGCTGCCGAGCGTCCGAAGCCGGAATTTAATTTCAAACTCGGAAGAACACCGGGACGCTATATTTTCGAGACGAAAGACCTTGTGATCGGATATGACGAACCGCTGTCAAAACCGTTAAATATCTCCATGGAGCGTGGACATAAAATCGCACTTGTCGGCGCAAATGGAATCGGTAAGACGACACTGTTAAAGAGTATTTTAGGATTGATCCCATCGCTTGGCGGTTCTGTGGAACTCGGCGAGAATCTGGAGATCGGATATTTTGAGCAGGAGATCAAAGGCGAGAACAGGAACACCTGTATCGATGAGATTTGGGAAGAATTCCCGTCTTTCAGCCAGTACGAAGTGCGTTCTGCCCTTGCAAAATGCGGACTTACGACCAAACATATCGAAAGTCTTGTCCGCGTGTTGAGCGGTGGCGAGCAGGCAAAAGTAAGACTCTGCAAATTGATCAATAAATCGACCAATGTTCTGCTCTTAGACGAGCCGACCAACCATCTGGATGTCGACGCGAAGGATGAATTAAAGCGCGCGTTGCAGGAATACCGCGGCAGTATCCTTCTGATCTGTCATGAACCGGAATTCTATCAGGATATTGTCAATGAAGTCTGGGACTGCTCGAAGTGGACAACGAAGATTTTGTAGTATAAAAATAAGCATAATGAAAAGGAAAAACATTGACATTTTCATCACAAAGTATTATCTTGATGTCAGTAATAATTCCTATTATTAGATGATAAAAACATATGGAGGCCATTATGAAAGATACCTATATTTCAGAAGCAGTAAAGTATATCGGAGCAGACGATACCACATTAGATTTATTCGAGAGCCAGTACCAGATCCCAAACGGAGTTTCTTATAATTCCTATGTGATCCTGGATGAAAAAGTTGCGGTTATGGATACCATTGATGAGCGGAAAACAGACGAGTGGTTTGCAAATCTTGAGAATGTGTTAAACGGAAGAACGGTAGACTATCTTGTCATTTCCCATTTAGAGCCGGATCATGCGGCAAATATCAAACGTGCGGCAGACAAATTCCCACAGGCACAGCTTGTACTGAGCGCAAAGGCAAAAGCGATGCTGCCACAGTTTTTTGATATCGCACATTTAGAAGAGCGCTGCCTTGTGGTAAAAGAGGGCGATACATTAGAGCTCGGAACACATAAGCTGCATTTTGTGATGGCACCGATGGTACACTGGCCGGAGGTCATGGTGGAATATGAAGAAACGGAAAAAATCCTTTTCTCCGCAGACGGATTCGGAAAATTCGGTGCGTTGAGCGCAGAGGAAGAGTGGACAGACGAGGCGAGAAGATATTTTATCAATATCGTTGGAAAATACGGTGTGCAGGTTCAGACACTGCTCAAAAAAGCGGCAGCGTTAGACATTCAGACGATCTGCCCGCTGCATGGACCGGTTTTGAAAGAAAATCTCGGTTTTTATATCGGAAAGTATCTTACATGGAGCAGCTATGAGCCGGAAGAGGACGGTGTTTTAGTTGCCTGCGCATCCATTCATGGAAATACAAAAGCAGCCGCTGAAAAAATGGTAGAAGTACTCCGTGCAAACGGAGCATCCAAGGTAGTATTTATGGATCTGACCAGAGATGATATGGCAGAGGCAGTTGCAGATGCTTTCCGCTATGGAAAGATCATTCTTGCAGCAGCTTCCTATGATGCAGGGGTATTTCCTCCGATGGAAGATTTCCTGCACCGCCTTGTACATAAGAACCTCCAGAAACGTACTTTCGGACTGATCGAGAACGGTTCCTGGGCACCTTGCGCAGCAAGAGGCATGAAAGGCATTTTGGAAGGCATGAAAGAGGTAAACGTATGTGAGAATGTTGTGAGCATCAAATCCACAATGAAAGACACAGATGTTGCCAAAATGGAAGAACTCGCAAAGGAAATCCTTGCATAAAACTGGTACAAATTTACAGAAGTATATCTTAAAAAATATTTCGTTGACAATCGCAAAAAGGACATATATACTAGAAAATAATAGGGGTTAATGGGTTGGAGGTAGTGATTATGAAGTGTCCTTTTTGCAGCAGCGAAAACACAAGAGTCATTGACTCAAGACCGGCAGATGATAATAATTCCATCCGCCGGAGAAGACTTTGTGATGATTGTGGGAAGAGATTTACGACATACGAGAAAGTGGAGACCATTCCACTCATCGTCAT
>UMHW01008820.1_pt1 | contig 13731 bp, 7 predicted proteins | sample 1965631 | NCBI WGS metagenome assembly UMHW01 (sample SAMEA4836107, study PRJEB28245) | human gut metagenome | biome: gut microbiome; material: fecal sample | place: Denmark | collected 2008
TTTAGACATTTTTATTTTATATTTTTGATATATCTTAAGTTGATGACATTGCCCGCATAGCAGGTGGATTTTAGTCTCAAATAACTGCACACCACGCACTTATTTGAGACAGGCTAAAGCCTAATATGTAAAAACGACGCTGATCCGTAAAATAGATCAGCGCCGTCTCACTGTTTTAAATCTTTATTTTTTCATTCTGATTTCAAATTATTCTCATCAGTTTGAATATCCGGCGATTAGTCTTCTTTTTTCCGAAGAACTGTAACTGCCGCTCCTGCCGCTAATGCTAATCCTGCAAGCGGAATGATCGGTGATACGCCGTTGTCTCCTGTCTGAATTGCTTTATCCTCATCTTTCGGATCCTCCGGTTTTGGAGTTTCAGGTTTCGGATCTGCCGCTACTTTTTCAAAGTTTGCTTTCAATGTTACATCTCTGTCCACTTTAAATGCATACTCTGCTTTATCGGAAACTTCCTTACCGTCTACTGTCCAGTTCACGAACTTGTATCCGTCTTTTGCCGTTGCAGTTGCCGTTACGACATCTCCTGCTTTATAGCTTTCTTTTGCAGGATCAAGTTTTACTGTTCCCATCTTGTCGTCGTTTACAGTTACGTTCAGCTTGAATGTATCTTCTGTTACCGGCGGTTTCGGCTCTTCTTTCGCTTTGAAGTTCGCTGTCAGTTCCATATCCTTTTCTACAGCAAACTCGTACGCTGCAGAATCGGAGAATACTTTACCTTCCGATGTCCAGTTTACAAACTCATATCCTTCTTTTGCTTCTGCGATCACGATTACTGTATCGCCTTTTGCATAGTTTTCTTTCACCGGATCGACCGCTACAGTTCCCATCTTGTCGTCATTTGCTTTTACTTTTACTGTAAATGTTTCTTCTACAGGATCTTTTGCTTTGAAGTTCGCCTTAAGCTCCATGTCTTTGTCAACTGTAAACTTGTACTCTGCTTTCTTAGAAACTTCTTCATTGCCTACTGTCCAGTTTACGAACTCATACTTGCTTTCGTCTTTTACTTTCGCAGTTGCCGTTACTTCTGTTCCTTCTTTGTACTTATCAGCTTCCGGACTAAGCTTTGCCGTACCCATCGCTTCATCGTTTACTGTTGCCGTTACTGTGTATGTCTTTTCTACAGGCGGCTGCGGCTCTTCTTTTGCTTTGAAGTTCGCTTTAAGCTCCATGTCTTTGTCAACTGTAAACTTGTACTCTGCCTTCTTAGAAACTTCTTCATCGCCTACTGTCCAGTTTACGAACTCATATTTGCTTTCGTCTTTTACTTTCGCAGTTGCCGTTACTTCTGTTCCTTCTTTGTACTTATCAACTTCCGGGCTAAGCTTTGCCGTACCCATCGCTTCATCATTTACTGTTGCCGTTACTGTGTACTCTTTTACTTCAGGAACGTCTTTTACCACCGTGATCTTATAGTTTATTCCTTCTGATGCCGCTACAGTTACTGTTCCTTCTTTCACACCTGTTACTACGTTTCCGGCAGATGCTTTGTAGAAGCTCCATCCGTTATCATCACTCGGATAAGCTGCAACTTTATTATTATTTCCTGCCCAGTTGTTCAGATAATAATTATTTGCCGAAACAGAGAATCCTCCGTTTGCTCTTGCTCTGATCGTCAATACCTGCTCTGCATCCTTCAGTTCCACATTATTTCCAGAAATATTAATGTATTTGCCTGACGCGGCATCTTTCATCGTATAGCCTTCGCCTGATTTGGTAAGCGTCCACATAAAGTCTTTCGCAGTCTCATCATTATTAAAGTTGACCGCTTTCATTCCAAGACCTTTTTCAGAACCTGCTGCTGTACTTACCGTATTCAGCATGATATGACTATTATTTCCGAATAAATATGTTCCTTCTGTGATTTCTGAAATTGCTTTGTAAGGCGGCATGTTCTCACGTTTTTCCAAACTTACGATACCGTCTTTTGTCACTTCGGATTCATTTAAAATCTTGCCCGGTACGTTATATGTCTCGCCGATCTTGATTGTTACTTCTTCCACATCATTTTTCACGAAGATGAAGTATGTCTTGTTACCGATCTTCACAGATGTTTTGCCTTCTGCTTTTCCGGTAATTGTGATATCTGTCTTAGCACCGATTGTCTCATCTTCATACATTTTGCCTGTTACCTTCGCAACATAGCTATATTTTTCATTTCCCGTTGCCGGATTCAACAAATAGTAATTATTGCCTTCTACAGTTGCCTTCATAGCGATCAAGTATTGACCACCGTTCTCAATTTCTGAGAGTTCACTGATTTTTGTATATCCTGGGATCTCACTATCAACTACATTGTCATCTTTTCGATAAAGTTCAAAATCACATTTGCCTTTACTATCTACAGAACCATTTCTATCGAAATGGAATTTACTTGCATCATCTTTCCAAAAATACAAATATTTGCTGTTTGAAGCGTCTTCTGCCTGCTGTAACGTAAATGCTTCTCCATTTTTAGCAACCGTAATAACCGCCTCTGTCTCGACAAGTGGTCTGTTAGCTCCTGATGATGATTTTGGTCCGAGATAAACCTTTTTCCCATCCTCTGTTACTGCTGTGATCTTATACTGGTTTTCTGTTCCCTCCTGTTTATCAAACGTAAACAGGCATTTACTGATCTTCTTCTCACCGCCATTATCAAACTGTGCATTAGTTCCAAGCGCTACCGAAGCCTCTTCTTTTATCGGGATATTTTCTTCAACTACTTTTGCAACATGATTAAAATTACTGCTTGCAGCAGATGGATTTACCGCATAATAAGTTCCATCATCCGCCTTTGCCGTAATTAAATATTTCGTACCGCTTGTAAGTTGAGAAATATCTGTCACTTTCTCATACCCCGGCATTCCCAGATCATTTTTTGCACCTGGCGCCGCTTTCCATAATTCCATGTGACACTGTGCCACATCACTGCTGTATCTGTCAAAGTGCAGCTTAGAAGTATCGCCCTTCCAGAAATAAAGATATGCACCGCCTGTTCCTTCTGTCATATCTTTTAAAGATACCGTTCCATCCTCATGTGACTCTAATAAAATTTCTGTCTCTGTCTCTGCGCTTACACACTGTGACGGTGCTTTTTTATGGTTCACATATACTTTCTTATCTCCAGCCTGTGCGGAAATTTTATATGTATTTTCTTTATTTGCCACACTCTCAAATGTAAACATGCAGTTATCCAAGGAGACTTTCTCTCCATTAAAATTCGCCTGTGCAGTTGCAAGCTGTGCTTTTACCTGTTTCTCAACTGCCTGTGCATCCTCTCCTACCAATGTCACATCTGCAATATTTTTATCAAGACCGTCTAATGTGCTGTCACTGTAATTTCCTGTCTTGTCTGTATATGTTTTCGTATCTCCTACACGAAGATCTACGATCTCATAATCTTTTTCATCTGTTACGATTACATCGACTGTCGTCTTTTCACCTTCAGACTCAACTGTTACAGTCGCTTTTTCCATTCCTGTTACTGTTTTAGATGTCAATGTCACTTCGCCGTCAGCATATGCTGCTGTTACTGCGTTTTCATTGTCAGAAGAAACTTCCACTTTTGCGCCATCTTTTAAGCCGTTTACTGTCAGTTTTTTCGATATATCAGATGTCATTGTAACATCTGCCACAGTACCGTTTTCGTCTGTGCACCAGATATTTCCGATTGCTGCGCCTTTTGCAACGTCTTCAATATCAAAATCTTCATACGTAATCACAGTTCCGTCACTCTCATAAAGAAGACCGATCGTTCCGTCAGGAAGAATTGTCAGACAAGAGTATGCGTAATATGCAGATCCGTTAATGCTGTAGTTATATTTCCAGTCAAGTGTTCCGTCATCCTGCACTAAGCCTACGAAAATCTTTCCCGCCGCACGTCCCGATGAAGACGATGGAGTTGCAAACAAGATTGCTGTTTTACCATCAATTTTCTTCGGATATGTAATTGCTGTCAACTGACAATTCAGCCAGTAACTAATCCCCATATTTTTTTGCGTTGACCATGTTTCTCCAAAATCATCCGATGTATAATATCCGCCATGGCGAGTAAACATATACAATTTTCCATCTGCCTCAGTTACAACTGCTTCTGAACTCCATCCAGATACAGACTTTCCTCTTTCCCACGTCTTACCGCCATCATCCGAATAAATAGCCACGCTATTTTTATCTGAACCTGTAAATTCATATGCCGTAAATAAGATCCTGCCTTTAGAAGTAACCATACCTCGTCCCGGTCCTACTAAAAGAGACTGCTCATGATCTTTTCTCATATTGACAATCGTAGGTACAGACCACGTTGCTCCTGCATCTTCCGATGTTGTCAGGTACAAATAATCTGTCGGCCATACCTGAAACGGCGAATCAGCTTCAAACAGATTCGCATCTACATCTTTCCCTTTAATATTAAAATAAGCGTCAACTGTATAACCTTCTACGATTGCGTCATTCGCATCTTTAATCACATATGCAGAATCAGATTCTTTCTTATCATTCTTTTCCAAATGATATGTATAGTTAGCTTCATTCTGACGATCATTTACCCAACAATTCTGCCATTTCCTTGCGTCTGCCAGAAGAATATTTCCGTTCTCATCATGACTTTTACCTGCGACCAGTGCATGACTCGCGCCATTCAGCGCATATCCTGCCGGAAAAAGGTCTGCAATCATGTACACCTTTTCTCCGTCCGTTGCCATGGCAGGATCGATAAACGCTGTAGAATTGTTATTATGCGTGTTCCCGTTATCACCAAGGTAATTAGCAAACGTATAGTGCCATGTCTTTCCTTTGTCTGTCGAACGGGATACGATCGTATCCAGTCCACCACCGTCTAAACTCGTATTCCATCTGGCATCGCAGCCGGCTACCAATGTGCCGTCATCAAGAGATACAAGACACGGAATTCTAAACCTTGTACTTCCTCCCGTTCCACTCCAGAATGGCTGTTCTTTCGTTGTTCCGTCTTGGGGCTTCACGCCATCTGCCGCCATAACTGTTCCCGGCACACTACTGACCGTTAAAACCGCGGCAAGCAGAAGCGCTAAAGCCCTTCCTCTTTTTTTCATACTTTTTCCCTCCGTTTATTTTTAGGCTCATGTCAATCCCCCCGAAGTGCCAAAAGGCATATTCCGGGATTGTAAGCGATCGCCAAGTTCTCGGCGAACTCAGACTTTGGCTTATCGCCATTACAAAAAAGAAAAACCGTATTAAACCATCTACGATTTTCCATTTTACACCTTATTTTAAATTATACTATTCGCCATATTGTTTTTCAATGAGATTGCCCTTGACAAAACCACTGAATTTTTCGTGCTAAACAACAGTGTTTCCCTTCAATTTTTTGTGTATTTTACACAATTTTAGCTAACAATATTTCTATTTCTTCATATCGTGGATCATTCGGACGATATCATATCCGTAGTTATCTCCCGTTGCCCAGCCAAGCCCTTCAGGATTTTCCTGCTGCCCCAGCCATTCCACATATGGAGCCGTTCCTTTTTTTACATACTCATACCGATCATCTACACACTTCCCATTCAAAGGGTCTGCTGTGGCATATGCTTTCAGATGTTGAATCTGCGCCCTGATCCCGGTCCGCACATCAGGATAAGAGTTCCCGGGCACACCCCCGCCTGTTGTACCTAATCCCGCAAAATTAAACTGTTCGACAGAAGCATCTCCGCCATACTGCAAAAATCCCGTTTCTTTCATCGTCTGCACAAAAGCAACTTCCGGACGAACGCCTTCTGCCACCGCTTCATCATAATACATCCTGCAAAACACTTCTATAGACTCTGCTCCACCTTTGGAAAGAGCTTCTTTCGGATAAGGTTTTCCTGCCGTCTGAAAATAATCTACCATCTCATCAACTGTTACGCGGCTGTTTCCCATAATCGGATACTGTCCGTCAGCGATCGTTTCCTGTGATTCTTCAGCATTTCCCGCTGTATTTTGAGCGTTGTTTTCCCTTTGGTCTTTCACTTCATTTTTCTCTTGATCATTTCCTTTGTTTTTTTCGTAAACTTCCGCTTCTCCTTGTACAGCCGCTTCCTGCTTATTCTTGTCCTTCTCATGTGCCTGCGAAGAGAGCCGCCCTGATACTGATGCCAGTGCAATCGTTAAAACAAGAAGTACCGCCAGACCCGCTTCCATATATAATTTCATTTTCCGCTCATTTTGACGCGCCATATATTCACCATCCCAGAAATTTAAAATATCTCAACGGAACAACTTCCGCTGAGATATTATATTAGCACATGTTCAAATATATGAAAAGGAATCCCTTCCCGGTAAATTATTTTGCAAACAATATTGCAACGCCATATTTACGCGCGCGCCATTCCATCTACACTAAGAACTACGCCTGTAATATAGGACGCTTCATCAGATGCAAGAAATACAAATGCATTTGCAATGTCTTCCGGCTGTCCGAGTCTGCGAAGCGGAATCTGTGCGATCATCGGCTCGATCACGTTTTTCGGAACGGCTTTCATCATGTCTGTTTCCGTAATTCCCGGAGCAACTGCATTGACACGGATTCCTTTTGGCCCAAGCTCTCTTGCCAGAGAGATCGTCGTACCGTTTACCGCAAACTTAGACGCCGGATAAGCAAATCCGCTCGGCTGACCGGAAATACTTACCATTGAAGACGTATTCAGGACAACCCCGCTGTGATTTTTAATCATTCCGTCAACTACCGCGCGTGTTGCGTTAAATACACCTTTTACATTCAGATCGATCACACGATCAAAATCAGCTTCTGTATAAGATGTAAACGGAGTGCTCTCGGAAACCCCCGCATTATTCACCAAAATATCAATACGTCCGAACTGTTTCTCTACTTTATCAAATTCTTCTTTCACACTTTCAAAACTTCCGAGGTTCGGACTGATCCCTACCACTTCTGCATCCGGATGAATCGCTTTTAACTTCTCGACTGCCGCTTCCGCGTTTTTTTCACTGCTCGCCGCAACAGCAACTTTCGCACCCTCTCTTAAAAATGCATCTGCTGTCGCAAATCCGATTCCACGGCTTCCTCCTGTAATAATCGCTACTTTATCTTTTAATCTCATAAATCGTTCCTCCTGTTTTTCTCTTGTTTTTATGTGTCGATCTTACTCTCTTATAATTTTCATTGCACATTATATAAGTATAATAACACATAATAGAAATTATGTCTGTGATTTTATCACCAAATAAAAATATCCGGCAAAATAATTATAAACATAATATAAAATAAAAGAGAATATCTCGCAGCAAAAAATCGCAATCTGCCGCGGATATTCTCTTTTTCTTATTCTAAGCCTGCTTTTATTCGTGATAAAAATTCACCGTCTCTGCTATATTCTCTCGCCGCCAAAAGCGCCGCTCCCTGTACAGGCGAATATTTAGGAGGACAAAGACAAATTCCATTTTCCTCGAGCTTCCGCACCAGTGGCTTTAATATAAAATCTCCTGCATGAAACAATCCACCTGAATAAGATACGATCGTGTCTCCCGAAAATTCCAGTTTTCTATAAACAGCGCCTATGATCAGCGCTAATTCTTCTGCCGCAGCCTCATACAAACGTATTGCTTCTTCATCTCCTTGCATCGCTGCCTGTAAAAGCAATTTTTGAAGTTCAGCTGTTTTTGTACGATTATTTTTATACACTTCATCAAAAATGTCTATAAGGTCAAAGTCATTTTTTAAATTAAAATTGTATCGGAAAATCTCGAGTAACTTTCCTTTTTTTACCCTTCCGTCACTCTCTTTTGAAAACAGCTCCAACGCTTTCTTTCCCAACCAATAACAAGAGCCTTCATCAGAAAAACCATCATCCCATCCGCCCGCACGAGCTTCTGTGCCAAACTTATTTTGTCCATAAGCGATCGAACCTGTTCCTGCCACAAGATTGATCCCCTCTTCTAATCCCAAAGATCCTGCCCATCCCGCGGCGCTGTCGTTTACAATTTTCATCGGCCTATCTGTAATTTTGTCAATCCGGCATAAAAAGCGTTCATCATTTACTCTTGATTCTCCCCAATTCGGAAAGGCAAGACATATATAGGCATCATTCCCGTCTAATATTTGATTTATATTTTCTCTCAGTAATTCTGTCACATAATCCATTCCAACGTGCTTATAAGAAATAGTTCCTATCTTGCGCTGTGCAATCGTTTTTCCGTTTTCATCTAACAGTAAAAAATCAGTTTTTGTTCCCCCTCCGTCAATCCCCAGAAAATACACTATACCGCCTCCATTTCCGAAAATGCTTCTAATGTAAACACAAGCGCTCTCACAAGATGAAACGCACATTTCCACGGTGTTCCTTTTGCACTGTTTTTTACGGTTCCGTCATATTCCAGTCGTTCAAACCACTCTTTATATTGTGAATCAAAAAACTTTTCTTTACAATAATTATGCTGATCTAAAAATTCTTGAAGAAAATAACTGTCTTTCGTATAGCAATACGCCTGTGCATAAGCTGTCAACGCCTCTGCATTCGGCCACCATACTTTTTCATTCCATAAAGAGTTCGTTTCTTTAAACCAGTCGATCGGGCGAGGTGTTTCCCCCAATGCGTCTGCATATGAAATAATTCCACCATACTCTTCATCTTTTCCGACGGCATTTGCCCAACGGGCAATCTGTATACCGCGCATAGTAATCTGCTTGTCTTCCAGCAATACTCCTGCCTTCATAAGAAACCATGCTGATTCATGCATATGTCCCGGATTAATAAAGCGGCCTTTGTCTGACTCAATATCAATTTTATTTTCTCTTGTAACCGCTTCAAACACTACGTTATATTCATCATTTGCAAACCAGTTAGCAATCTTATCGACACATTCATTCAAAAGTTTTTTTGTAACATCCGTCCCCAATACTTCCGCACATGTTTCCGTTGTAGACAGACATGTCAGATACATGTCATGCCATATAAAAACCGGGCTCCATGTATTTTCATATATTTCTTTAAACCATGGATCAAATACATTTTTTTCCATCGTTTCATAACAAGTTTTTAAAAGTTCCATATTTTCCGGCGTTCTTACTTCTTCTATTTTAAGGTATTCTGCCACCCCCTGCAAAACATGAAAATCAGAAAATATTGAGATTGTACCTTCCAAAACATTCCCTTTTCTGTCCAATACATAATTCCATCTTCCATCGCCCGCATACCCATATTTTACAAGAAATGAAAAACCATGCTTTGCATTTTCCAACCACTCCTTCTTTTTGCGTACTTTGTTATAAAGCAGTGAATATATATATAGCTGACGCCCTTGAAACCAAATATATTTCTTATCATCTGTCATCTTTCCTTCTCTGTCAAAACAAGTAATATATCCGCCGTATTCTTTATCTATGCACCTCCGATCCCAAAATGGCATCACATCTTCTAAAATATGTTTTTCATAATAAGATACCAGTCTTTCTTTCAGTAATATGTCCATATATGCCTCCATATCATTCTCCTATGATTTCCAGAGCATAATGATCTGCTCTTCCGCATAATCCAATGCAACTTTTATCCCACCTATGATCGGAGCATCTGCGCCTAACTTTGAAGTTACGACTTCAGGAACAAACGGACAAACTTTTTCTAATATTTTCTTGATCTCAACAATATTTTCCTCTGTAAAAATTTCTGAATCTCCGCCTAATATCACCATCTCAGAGTTTAACATCAATACGGTATTGGCGATGACAACGGCGATTTTTCTTATAATTTTTTTCACAATGGCATCTGCCGCCTCATCACCTTGTTCAGCTCGCAAAATAAGATCTGACAAGCCGTTTTTTTCACCGCATTCTGAGAAAATATTTTGACACACCTTTTTTTCAAATCGTCCGGGACATACAAACTCATCTGTCATCTCTTCCAATGATTCTAGATAATAACCTAATTCTCCCGCCGCCATATTATTTCCTTTTAGAAGATATCCGTCCACAATCGCCCTTGCCGCAAAGCCTTCTCCGTATTTTATGTAAACAATATTCGTCTGTTTTTTTCCTACGCCTCTTTCACGTTCTCCGATCAGCGCCAATTCAACGTCATTTACAATAATCGCTTCTACATTATATTTCTGTAAGATATGCTCTTTCAAATCGACATTTTTCCATTCCGGCAAATATGTTCCAAAGAGATCGTTTAAATCATTCTGGCCTGTCAGCGCAGGAACACCTACTGCGATCACAATCACATCTACATCCTTTTTTCGCTTTTCAAGCAACTCGTCTATCGCAGAATCCAACTGCCCGAGAACCTCGTCCACTCCGTTTTCTACTATGATCTCCTTTTCTGTCCACTGCTGAACTTCACCGTACAGATCTGCAATACCTGCACGAACTTTTTTAGGCATCAATTCAACCGAAATCACATAATAAAGGTCTCCTTTATAACTTAATTGTCTCGGCTTTCTTCCCAAGCTCGTATCGTCACAGCCGTTTTCATATACAATCCCGTTTTCGATCAAGGCCGCTACATTATTACTTACCGCCGGTGCACTTAAATGCATCCTTTTTGAAATTTCCTGTCTGGAAATTCCATCATATACTTTTATCAGCCGTAAGATCATTAGTTTATTTCGATCTCCTATATCTGTCGGATTATAGATTTTCAAAGCATATCCCCCTTTATTTCTTACTCTTTGACCGAACCTGCCAACATACCTTCAACAAGATATTTCTGCGCAAATATATATATCAACACGATCGGCACTGTCGCAATAACCAACCCTGCCATAATAACAGGTATATTTAATGTGAAACGTCCTTTAAATAAAGTAATCCCTACCATTAAGGTTCGCAATTCTTCTTTCTGAAGAAAAACAAGCGAAATCAACAGCTCGTTCCATACCCATACAAGATTTACAAGTGATGAAGTAATAAGCGCCGGAACGCTCAGCGGAATCATAATCTTTGTCAACGCCTTCCGCTTACTGCACCCGTCAATCTCCGCTGCCTCTAACAAAGAATCCGGTACTGTTTTCATGAAATTTCTCATCAAATATATCGTCATAGGCAACATAATTCCTATATATATTAATATCACAGAAACACGTGTATTTACCAGACCCAATATTTTAATAATCCGGAACTGCGGTATAATCATAACAACCGGAGGAACAGACATCAGCGGAACGATCATGTTGAACAACACTTTTTTCCCTTTAAACCTCATCTTTGCAAAGGCATATCCTGCCAGCAGTGCAATGATTCCCGTAATAAAAACCGCTGCAACTGTAAGAATCAAACTATTCATAAACCATTGTCCGAACGGTTTTCCCCGGAAAGCTTCCACAAAGTTTTGTACTGTAAATGTTTGCGGAAGGCCTGCCATATTATTGACATATTCTTCATGCGTTTTAAACGAATTCGCTGTCATAAAATATAACGGAAAGATAATAACGACCACAAGTAAAATCATCAATAGCTGGGAGACTATTCCTCCTCTTTTTCGTTTCATTCTTTCACTCCTCTTTTCTCATAACAATCTGATGTATTACAATCAATATTGCCGCAATAGCAAGAAGTACTACGCTGATCGCCATTGCAATATTGAAATCACCACCGCCAAACGCTTTCTTATAAATCAAATATTCCAACACAAGCGTCTTATTTCCCGGGCCGCCTGCCGTCATGACATAAATGAAATTAAACACCCAACTCAACATTTCAATAAGAGTGATGATCACATAAAATTCAATAATCGATTTTGTCTGCGGCACGGTAATGTGCATAAATTTCTGAAACCATGTAGCTCCGTCTACATCAGCCGATTCATACAATGTTTTATCTATTGACATCATTCTCGCCAAAAACAAAACAACTCCGAAACCGATCTGCTTCCACATAATAACTATTGCCACACTCGGGAATGCCAAATTCGGATCTCCCAACCAATCCAACGCCATATTCTCCAACCCGATTGTCCGCAAAATAGAATTGATAACTCCGTTGTACTGCAGTAAATATGAAAATACAATGCCCACAACCGGAATTGCCAGTATGTACGGAATAAAAATAACGCTTCTGTAAAACCTCCACCCTCTGATTTTGTTATATAAAATTGATGCAATGGCAAGTGAAAGCACTGTCAATATCGGAACGCATAAAAATAATTTCAAGTTGTTCTTCAACGCAGTCAGCAAAAGTTCGTCTTCAAATGCCATCTTATAATTTCTCAGACCTACAAAAACACTCTCATTTGCAAAGGTCGTATAGAAGCTTTGGATAATAACATAAATAATCGGAATTACAATTACAACCGCCAAAATGATAAAGGTTGGTAATATATAGAAATACGGCGTGAACTTTTTCATCCTGTTCGTTTTCATATCAATCCCTTCCTTTGAAACAGAGGCTTTCCTCTTTTCAGAACTATTCTTCTACACTCCATTCTAAAAACGCATCATGAACCTCAGGATTTTGTTCCATACATTTCCCGAGTGCCTCATCTAATTCCACCGCTGCATCCTTTGGCGCTAACCCTTCTGAAAACATCTTCTGTACCGTCGGAATCAGACCATCTGTTTCAAACATAGGTGCAAAATACAACTGATAACAAAAATTATTGTCTTCTTTCTGCCATTCCAAAACTTTTCTGTCAATTTCGCTGGATACCCAGCTTTCATCAAAGTTATTATTCGGCATCATCGCATTTGCCGATTCATACAGATATTTAATATTATCTTCTTCCTGTAAAAACAATAAGAAGTCTGCCGCCTCTTCTTTATGTTTCGCACTGTTTGGTATTACATATACCTGACTCGGAGTTGCAACTGAATCCGCAAATTTTCCGGTTCCGAATACTGGCGCTTTTGCAAAACCGATCTGATCTGACCCTAATGATTTTTCCAATGATACCGCATACGGCTGTGTATGAAGTGTCATTGCCGCTTTTTTGCTTTCGATCAACTGCTGCCCCTGATATAAGTCTAATGAAAGTATATCTTCGTTAATATATCCGGCTTCTTTCAGCTCTGCAATTTTTTCCAGCCATTCAGAGTATTTTTTATCTGTAAAGCTTTCTTGTCCACTCATAAGGGAAATCATATCATTCACGCTGTCCATATTTTGCTGTCCCAAAAAAATCCCGATCCACGCCGGTAAATATCCGTCTTTTAACCCCATTCCTAACGGCGTAATTCCTGATGATTTTAATTTCTCACAACACTCTAAAAATTCATCCCATGTAGTAAACGGATTTTCCGGATCTACTCCGGCAGTACGCATTGCTTCTTTATCATAGGCAATCCCATATGTAAATCCATATGCCGGGATTCCCCATTGTTTCCCGTTCCAATTCGTCTGAGCCAATGCCGACTTCGGAATAACCGAGAGTTCTTCTTCAGAAATATAGTCACTAATCGGAGCTACGTTTCCTTTCCAAACATCTTCCATTGCCTGAGTTCCGCCCCACATATATTGAATATCCGGACCTTCCCCTGCCGCCTCTGCCGTACGAAATGCCGTATACAGATTATCACTTTCCTGAAGAACAGCTTCCACTTTAATATCAGGGTTCTTTTTTTCATACCGTTTTACCATCTCTTCCATATACGCCTTATATCCCGGCACTTCTTGTTCTCCCCAATACCAAACGCTCAAAGTTGTTTTCCCTGTACCTTTCGCATCGTCGCTCTTTCCACATCCAAAAAGCAAAGATACGACCAACGCCGCAATCAACACCACAGAAATCTTTTTCATACTTTTCTCCTTTCTTTTATTTAAGT
>UMHW01082356.1_pt1 | contig 13596 bp, 8 predicted proteins | sample 1965631 | NCBI WGS metagenome assembly UMHW01 (sample SAMEA4836107, study PRJEB28245) | human gut metagenome | biome: gut microbiome; material: fecal sample | place: Denmark | collected 2008
TTACAACTCCGGCTCGGTCACCCCCTCTGACGCGGGAGGCTGCAGGTGTATCATTATAGCCTTTTCCTTGGCAACATATGGTTTTGCCAAACCGCCCATCGGGTCTGCCGGAAAAGGAACGTACCTGTTATGCTGGGTATTCAGTTGTCAAGGTGCTGGGGAACGGACTATATCCGCTAAAGAGAAAAGCGTCGGAGAATGGAGTGTGCCGCCATACGATCTTCTTCTGTTTCTGCCTCATTGTACTTCCTGCGAAGCCACTCAATTTCTATCGGTTTTAAGTATGCTGTATGAGAATTGGGTCTGCGGTCTATAAGAGAAATTCCTCCATGCGGACCGGGCTTCGTGTCAATTTCGTAAAAGTCCATAAGGTAAACAATATCATAATTGATTGTGCGGCGAGAAACGCCGAACCGTTTCGCAAAATCATCGATGCTATATTTTTTATATGTATATAAAAGCTCAATAATTTCATTGCGGCGTATTTCGACGTCAGACACTCCATCACCTCCTCTCATTTCTCTAAACCCCATCTTAAATGTAATTAGTGCAAAAACCTTGCACTAATTATTTGAACTTTTTGTGAATTTTTGAAGTTAAAAAAACACCGCCGATTTCAGTAAAGGAATCAGCGGTGTTTTGCATTAGAAGTTTTTTATTCCGACTATATGCCAATAGCGGAAAAGTTCCTGTCTCATACAGAAAGATTCAGTGTAAGTTCTTCAATGAAATATCTCTGTACTAGTTTTTCTGCTGTTTGCAATGTATCAGGTACAGCATAAAATTTATAGCAATACCGCACAATTCCCGCCTGACGGCTTAAGCACCGTTCCGGCGGCTGCCGCACCTTGCTCGCCGTATCGGTACTTAGAATTATGCGGTATTGCCTTATATTACTTCACCTATTATTATGTGTATCCTTACCATCTTGCTTTTACAAACTTTTTTCATCTGTTTTGCTTGCGTATCCAGCACAGATTGATTTCTAAGTTGCGGTGTTTTTCTATCCCGATGTTCGCTGCCAAGCGAATAGTCTTACTTCACACCCTTGTCACCAAGGTCTGACAGGTACCGCGCACGGCATAGCTGCCGCTGCCTGCGGGCAGGAAGAAGCTGTCGCCTTTCTTGACGACCACGGTCTCACCACCGCAGGTCAGCTCACCCTCGCCGTCTGTGACGAGCAGCGAAACAAAGCTCTTCTCGTCCGCTGTGTCCTCAAACGCGCCGTTCTTGGCATCCACGGTGAAATATTCACCCTGCGCCAGATGGCTGCCGAAGTCATGCTTGACAGGCGGGGTGCGCAGGGTCACGTCCAACGCCTTCTCCACGTGCAGGGCGCGGGGCTTGCCGTCCGCCCCCACACGGCCGTAATCGTACACACGGTAGGTCACGTTGGAGTTCTGCTGTACCTCGGCAATGACAATGCCCTTGCAAATGGCGTGCAGCGTGCCGGCCGGAATAAAGAAGCAGTCACCCTTGTGCACCGGCACAGCGTTCAACACCTCGGTCAGGGTGTTATTCTTGATGCGCTCCTCAAACTCCGCCTTGGAGATTTCATGGTCAAAGCCATAGTACAGGAAGGCACCCGGCTCACAGTCCAGCACATACCACATTTCGGTCTTGCCGTACTGATGCTCGTTTTTCAGCGCGTACTCGTTGGAGGGGTGTACCTGAATGGACAGATTGTTCTTTGCGTCAATGAACTTTGTCAGGATTGGGAACTGTTCAAACTTCTCGCAGTCGGTGCCAAGGCAGCCCGGGTGGGCGGTCACATAGTCCGCCAGCGTTGTGCCGTCCGCCAGATAGCTGGGACCGTCCGGGTGGCAGGAAAGCACCCACGCCTCGGCCAGCGGGTTCAGATCGCTCTTGATGCCAAAGTCACTGCGCAGGCGGCTGCCGCCCCACAGGTAATCCTTGCAGCTGGGAGTCAATTTCAGTATATTCATATGGATCTCCTTTACCTCAAAATTTCATTTTTTACTCAGGCATCTTCTGTTTCCTGTTCTCGCAAAAAATAGCACACAATAAACGCTGACTGTGTCATGCCCAGCCAGAGTAGAAACACCGCATTCCAGCCTCGGCTATGCCGCCGATGCCCCGTGCGGTCGCAGCTGCACCAAAATAGGTTATGGCGCTCAGCACAGGGCGCTAAAATCTTCACTTTAAGCAAACCACTTCTCGGCGTCTTTCACAATTTCACATTCGACCTTTTCAGCAGCTTCTCTGTTTTCGGCACTGACAGAAATGTAAATTTTCAGTTTCGGCTCCGTGCCGGAGGGACGCACGACAATAGAGCAGTTATCTTCCAGCAGGAACTTCAGCACTTCAGACTTGGGCAGCCCGTCCAGGCCATAAGCATAATCCAGCAGCTTTACAACCTTCTTACCGCCAAACGCTTTGATATTGCCGCGGAATGCCTGCATAATGCTCTGCATCTTGGCAAAACCGGTGCTGCCGTCGAACTCGTAGCTGTGCAGGGTGTTCAGGCAGTAGCCATAGGTCTTGTACAGCTCGTCCAGCTTATCCAGCAGGCTGATGCCCTTGGTGGCGTAGTAGCTGAACATCTCGCAGATCATGTAAGCACCGTCCACGCCGTCCTTATCGCGGACGTAGGAGCCGGTCAGGTAGCCGTAGCTTTCCTCAAAGCCGAACACATAGCTGTCTGCCCTGCCCTGCTTTTCCAGCTTGCCAATCTGCTCACCGATAAACTTGAATCCCGTCAGCACATTGATTGTCCGCAAACCATAATGGGTGGCAATCTGTTCCCCCATATCCATCGTCACGATGGTCTTAACCATGACCGGGTCGGCGGGCATCTTGCCGTGTTTCACACGCTGGCAGCAAATATAATCCAGTAACAGCATACCTGTCTGGTTTCCGGTCAGCAGTTCATATTTACCCGCCTTGTTCTTGACTGCAATGCCCACACGATCGCAGTCCGGGTCGGTGGCAAGCAGTAAATCCGCATTGCATTTTTTGGCATACTCCATGCCCAGTGCCATAGCTTCTTTAATCTCCGGATTCGGGTACGGGCAAGTCGGGAAGTTCCCGTCCGGCTGCTCCTGCTCCTTGACCACGGTGATGTTGGTGTAGCCCATCTCCTTCAGTGTGCGGGTCACAGGCTTCAGGCCGGTGCCGTTCAGCGGGCTGTAAACAATAGCCACATCCTTATTGACTTCTTCGCCAAACAGGACAGACTGATTCTTGACCTCATTCACAAATGCGGTATAGACTTCGTCCGGGATGTACTGGATGTTGCCGCTTGTAACACCTGCTTCAAAATCGCTAGTCTTGACGTCTGCAAAAATGTCCAGCTTCTCGATTTCGGCAAGAATCTCCGCAGCAGCCTCAGTGGTAATCTGGCAGCCATCTGCGCCGTAAACCTTGTAGCCGTTGTATTTGCCGGGGTTGTGGGAAGCGGTGACCATGACACCCGCAGAGGTATGCAGATAACGGGTCGCAAAGGACACTGTAGGAACAGGCATCAGAACAGGCCAGATATTGACTTTCACTCCATTTGCTGCAAACACACCAGCGGCAACTTTTGCGAACACGTCGCTCTTGATGCGGCTGTCATAGCCGATTGCCACAGAAGGTTCTGCAAAGTTTTTCTTCAGATAGTCAGCCAAGCCCTGCGATGCTTTTGCGACCGTGTAAATATTCATGCGGTTAGTACCCGCACCGATTACGCCGCGCAGACCACCCGTGCCAAAGGCAAGGTCACGGTAGAATGCATCCTCGACTTTTGCATCATCCAGCGTTTTCAGTTCGGCGGCAACATCGGCATCTGCCGTTGCATTAGCAAGCCATCGCTCATATTCTTTTTTGATGTCCATCTTAATTTTCCTCATTCCATGCGGCTTTTGGCCAGCAGGGCTGCACCGATGACCCCTGCGCGGTAGCCCAGCGTGCAGGCTGTAATGCGGGTATGTTTTTGGGCAAAATCATGTCCGAACACCATGGGCTCCACGGCGGCACGCAGCGGCTTCAGCAGGTTTTCACCCTGGTTGGCTACACCGCCGGACAGCCCGATGACCTCCGGGAAAAAGATGTTGATCAGGTTGGCAATGCCTACCGCAAGATAATGAATGTAGGTATCCACAACCTGCTGTGCGGCGGCATCCCCCTGCGCAGCGGCATCAAATGCCGTGCGACCGTTCACGTCTTCCGGCTTTGCGGCCAGCACGTTCAGCGCACTTTCCGGGTGGGCAAGCCGTGCTTCTTTTGTCATGCGGATCAGTGCGGTGGCACTGGCCAGTGCCTCAAGGCATCCATGACGTCCGCAGGTGCAGCGCGGGGCGTCTGCTGTATCAAGAATCACCATGTGTCCGGCTTCGGAGGCGGCGCCGGTGTAGCCTGTCAGCAGTTTTCCGTCCAGTACAACTCCTGCGCCAACGCCGGTACCCAGAGTAACGACAACCGTACTCTGTGCGCCTTTAGCGCAGCCCGCAAGAGCCTCGCCCAATGCAGCAACATTTGCATCATTACCAACGGCAACCGGCAGACCTGTCTTTTGCGCCAGATATTCCTCCATTGCAAAATCATGCCAATCTAGGTTGTTGGAATACAGCACCGTTCCGCCGTCCACAGTTCCCGGGCATCCGACACCAACACCTGCAACGTCCTTTCCCTCCGCCAGCTGCAGGCACAGCGCTGCAATGTCATCGCAGACAGCTTCCGCCGGGCGCGGCAGGTTTGTGGGGGTGTTGGCTTCGCACAGAATTTCACCCTCGCTGTTCACAAGTGCGGCCTTGATGTTTGTGCCGCCAAGATCTACGCCCAGATACAACATACGCCGTTTCTCCTTCCTTGCTTTACTCTACGGTCAGGTCGGCGCGCAGCAGAATATTCTCTGCATTGTCGCCAAGCTGGAGTTCAAATTTTCCGGGTTCTACCCGCCATACATAATCAGGACCAAGGGTACGCAGCTGCTTTGGTCCGACAGTCAGTTCCACCCGACGGCTTTCACCGGGCGCAAGCGTCAGACGGCGGAAAGCTGCCAGCTGGCGCTCCGGCTTTACGACGGAGCTGAACATATCCCGCACATACAGCTGCGGCACGGCATCGCCGGTGTACTTGCCGGTATTGGTGACCGTGACACTGACAGTGACCGTGTCCTGCGGGTCGATCACGCTGCGGCTCAGGGCCATATCGCGGTAAGCAAATGTTGTGTAGGTCAGACCGTAGCCAAACGGATACAGCGGCAGCCAGTCCATCTCCACATAGCGTTTTCCGCCGCCGGGTCGCCGGCTGTAATGGCAGGGAATCTGCCCGACACTGCGCGGGAATGTGATGGGAAGCCGTCCACCCGGGGCTGCATCGCCAAACAGTGTTTTTGCAATAGCGGTGCCGCCCTGCTCACCGGGGAACCACGCCTCCAGAATGGCAGGCAGATGATCGTTTTCCCAATTCGCCGTAACGGGGCGTCCGCTTTGCAGCACCAGCACCACAGGGGTTCCGGTTGCATAAACAGCCTGTACCAGCTCAAGCTGTCTGCCGGGCAGGTTCAGGTCGGTGCGGTCAAAGTTCTCGCCGCTGGTCTCCTCGTTGTCGCCCATGCAAAGGATGGCGACATCCGCTTTGCGTGCGGCTTCCACTGCTGCGGGGAAATTTTCCCGCCCGGCGCTGTACCCGAAAATCACGCGGGCGCCCCGCCGGTCGTTGACAAACTCAATGCGGATTTTATAAGTGCGTCCGGCTTCAAAGTGGAAATCCAATGCCTGGTCAGCGCTCTTATCCTTGCCCCAGCCATCAATCAGCAGTTTGTCATCCACGTACAGGCGCATACTATCCTGCGTACTCAGCCCGATGCAGCCATCCATTGTGCGGGGCATAACCACAGAACCCGTCCAGACAACGCTGAAACAGTTGGCATCCAGGGCAGGATGCGGCAGTGCGAAAATCCAGTTGAAGTTGACGGTGCGATCCGTGCGAACCTGCACCGGTTCGCCCTGCGGCACAGGTCCGTTATAATAGTGACCTGTCAGCCCGGATTCGCCGTTTTCATCGCGCAGCATGGACGGATCAAACGGGTGCAGTGCCTGCCCCAGGAAGTTGCAGCCGCGCTCATACAGCACCTCGGTTTCGGGGCTGACTGCAGCACGGATTCCGTCCAGCACAGAAACCCCGCCTTTGCGACCGCGTGTTTCGGTATAGTCGCCATAAGAAACCGTATCAGCTGCCGGACCGATGACTGCCACGCTGTGCAGGTCTTTTCTGATTGGCAGCAAACCGTCATTCTTGAGCAGTACGATGGATTTTTCCGCTATTTTTTCCGCGGTGGTCAGGTGTTCCGGGCAGCGCAGGATTTTATCGGCGCGTTTTTCATCCGTATAAGGATTTTCAAACAACCCCAGTGCAAATTTCATACGCAGCACACGCCGACACGCCGTATCCAGCACCGACATCTTCATGGAACCGCTTTCAATCAGGTGGGCAATCGCTTTCTGCCAGACGTCATGCGGAAAGTCGTAAAGCTGCAAGTCTACACCGGCTTCCAGACCAAGGCGGATGGCCTCCTCCGGCGTTTCGGCAATAAAGTGCCAGTCATACAGGCGGGAAACCGCCGTCAGGTCGCTGCGAACAAACCCCGGCATACCAAACTGCCCGCGCAGGACATCCGTTAAAAGCTCATGGTCCATGGATACCGGAATACTGTCGATGGAGTTGTAGCTGCACATAGCGTCGCACGCTTTTCCGTCCGCAAAAGCCGCTTCAAAGACAGGCAGGCAGTCGCTGAATACATCGTGCCGTCCCATGGTGGAGGGGGCGCAGTTCAGTCCCCCCACAGGGTTGCCGTAGCCGACGTAGTGCTTGGGTTCGGCAGCCACGGCGTCCGGCGCTGTCAGGTCTGTCCCCTGCATACCCAATACGGTTTCGCGTGCAAACTCCGCACAAAGGTATGTGTCCTCACCATAGGATTCTTCCGCGCGACCATACCGTGGATCACGAATCAGATCCATGACGGGGCTGTATGTTTCGTGAATCCCGCAAGCCCGGGACTCTGCCGCAATGGCGTGTCCCATCTCGCGCCCGAGTTCAGGCTCAAAGCTTGCCGCCAGACCAATTTGCTGCGGAAAACTGGTTGCGTTGTTTGTCATCAGCCCATGCAGTGCTTCCTCGCTAAAAAGGTATGGGATGCCAAGACGTGTGTTTTCTATGGCATACCGCTGCACAACATTGGCTTGGGCAGCAGTCATACCGCGCAGTTGCACACTGCCGACACTATTGTGCTGCATCAGTGCATCAAACCGCTGCATATCCACGGCGGTAACCTTGCCGTTTTCGTCCTGCGTTGTAAAATCGCCGGAATAATACTGATCTGTCTGCAGGATCTTTTCTTCAAGGGTCATCCGGCTCATCAGGTCGCTAATGCGCTCTTCTGTCGAAAGATCCGGGTTCTGGTATGGGTACATCTTTTTTCTCCCTTTATGTTACAGAGGGCAATTTTCGCCCATTTATAATCAGGTTGGCAAAACCGCCGATGCCCGCCACAAAAAACAGCAGCGAAATTGAGCTGTCCCCCATAGATTTTTCCAGCATGGGCTGGATGGCGGTTCCCACTGCGGCCGATGTGCAGGTGGCAATGCTGCTCATGGCAGCCGTTACGCCAAAGTAAGCGGTTTTGCCGCTTTCAGGACTCAATGCAAATTGCAGGTTTGTGCTTGCCAGTGATGCGCCGCCTGCACAGCCCGCCGCAACGACAATCAGAACCGGCGCAACCAAATGTGCAAAGGAAGGGCGCACAAAGGACCAGCCCAGCGTGCAGGAAAGATTCAGGAATGCAGTAAGCCAAATAACGCAGTTCCACGCAGTGCGGTCGGCCAGCCGCCCCCACACCCAGCTGCCTGCCATGCCCACAACAGCGGACACGACACCCACCGATGTGATGAAGGTGTGGCTGAGCCCCAGCACCCGCAGCTCATACACGGAAAGGAACGGAGAAGCAAAGCCGCCAGTCAGCCCGCCGATGATGCAGTAAAAAAGCAATGGACGGTAAGCAGGGTCGCGCACTGGGCGCAGAATATCCGCCGGGCGCATTTTGGAGGTGAATTTTACCGGGTTCTCTCTTACCGAAGCAAGCAGAACGGCATCCACCACAGTAAGCGACAGGCTGACAATACCGATGATAAGAAAGCCGGTATAGCCCTGCCCCTGTTCCAGATAATAATCCAGTACGCGACCAAGTGCAAGTGTTGCCGCGCTGGAAACGCAGGTTCCGATAATGCTCTTGACGGCGTAGAACTGACCGCGCCCGCCTTGGGGGCGATGGCCAAAACCATGTGTTCCAGCCCCGGCGTAACAAGCCCCGCAGAGAAAAAGCCGATGGTATAAAGCACCAGCACCACAGCGCGGGCATGACCGGGGTCCGGCAGAGCCAGCGGTACCAGCAGAATGCTGCTGATGGAAAGCCTGAACACCACGCACATAAGCCATATAGCCAGTTTGCGGTGGTGCATCCGTTCAAACACAAAGGGCGAGATAAACTGCAGTACGCACCCGAAAGACGGTATCATGGCCGCTGCGGCGCATAAGGATACGGACGCCCCAAGGCTGCTCAGATACCCGGCCAGAAAGTTGCCGGTGGCAACGGTATAAATCACGCCGGCCACTGCGCCTTCGGCAATAATCCGGTAGCGCCCCATTTCCAGTTCATTTTCGGTCGGTGTATGCGCAGGAAAAAACAGCTGATAAAGCCAGCCCATGGCTTACCTCCCGGCAGGCGCCTCCACGGTTCCGTAAGCGCGTCCGCGGAGAAGATCCGCGTAACGGCAGATTAGGTTTGTCAGAACCGACAGGCTGCTTTCTTTGCTGACCTGACGCCACTGCGCACGGTAGCGCTGCAGCCAGTGTTCCAGCGCAGCTGCCATGGCATCTGCTTCGGGGCCGTGCGGGCAGCCTGCATTGAGCCATGCGCCAATACGGTTCCACAGCACAATGATGTCTGCCGTCTGGCAGAGTACCTGTACAATCTGCTTTTTGCCGGCAGGAAGGTTTGCCGCGGCTGCAAGGATATCTGCCTTTGCCTGTTCTACGGCGCGGTTGGCATCGTCAATCTTTGTAAAGTCCACCTCGGAAAGGATTTCGGCGCGGGTTTTCTCATCACATTCTATCCAGTTGACGGTATTCCGCCAGTCAAAAACTTCATAGTCCTGCAGTTTTGCCATCAGACCGGCAAACTGCCCGGTGGCATCGCCGTAATACAGGCGGGAAACCGCTTCATTCAGCTCGTCAAATTCCACAGGCTCTGCATTCCAACCGAACGCTGCACCGTACAGGACGCCCGGAATCGTCAGGCGCGGGTCATTGACATGACCATAATCGCCCCAGTCAGTGTTCAAAAGGCCAATAGCGTTGTACTTGTGTGCATGGTGGCACATGGTACGGATATTCAGGTAAGAATTGTACATCAGAGGCATCCAACGGTTCCAGCCACAGACGCCGGGGCAGGCGTACTGCGTAATCCCGCTGGCGGCAATATCCCGGATCTCATTTTCCCGCTGATGCGGCAGATAGCCCCAGTTCAGGCAGATGGTTTCCTTGGGCAGCTCGGCACAGCTTTCCGGGAAGCGCCACATGATGTCCCCCCAGAACTGCGGTGTTACCCCCTGCGCAACAAGATATTCGCACAGCGCCTTCACATGGCTGAGATACAGGCTGCGCTCGCTCTGCTCCTCGGCGAGTGCCTTGCTGCGCCCCTTGCCCAAATCGAACGTTTCGTCATCACAGATATTGAATTTGCTGCTGCGGAAAAGCGGGCGGTATTCGTCAATCAGCCCTTTTACAAACCCCAGCGCATCGGGATTGGATACGTTCAGGGTATGGTGATTCCCTGCATAGGTATAACTGAACGGAATCTTTTCCGAGTCAGGCAGCTCGCAGAGGTCGCAACAGGTTTTTGTGCTGAGAATACGGTACATATGCCCGAAGGTAGACAAGGAAGGAACGAGTTCAATGTGCCGGGCTGCGCAGTAATCATCCAGTTCCATAATCTCCTGCGCGGTCAGCGGCGTATCCTCACGCCATGCTTCGCTCAGGTCACGGAAAAGATAGGTGTGCTCAATATAAAGCTGCCATTGGTTGATCTTGTAGCGGCAGAGAATATCTGCCACCTGTTTCAGGTAGTCCAGCTTCGGGACACGTCCGCGGGAGCAGTCCTGATAATAGCCTCTGTTGGCAAGATCGGGCCAGTCCTCAATTTCCAGTGCGGGCAGTACGGCTCCGTGCTGTTCAATATACTGGCACAGTGTCTGCACACCGTTGCAGAGTGCTTCATCGCTGCCGGCTTTCAGCGTGATGCATTCCGGCATAATGCTCAGCGTGTAACGGTTTTGCGGCAGGGCGGTATCCACCGTAAGTACGGCGTCACCTGCCCGGGGCTTACCGCGGGTGAACGGCACTTCCAGCCCGGCGTACTCCCGCAGGCAGCCCTGCAGCATCTGTGCATAAAGCAACGCGGCGGGTTCGGTCTGCCACAGGGTGATTCGGCTCTGATTGTCCAGCATATGAACCCCTGCAGGGTGTTCGATCTTATGTGGATTCGGAATAAACTCCATCATCATTTCCTCCAAAAAAAGGCACGGGCGGCGGGCGCATTGCCAACCGCCCGTGCAGAATGTTCGGACTTTGTTATTTAACGGATACGAATTGTCTTGATTTCATACGGCTTTACCGTAAAGGTAATCTTGCCGTCTTTGACTTCAACCGGCTCGCCGTCGGGCTGTTCCAGACAGTTGCAGCTTTCTGCCGCATGGAAGGGAAGGTTCCAGTCCAGGGTGACATTTGTCAGGCTGTTCTCGCACTCATACATACGCACAATGGCACCATCGCCATCCTCGGCGCGTTTGATGGTTTCCAGCACCACATTGGGTGCATCCAGTCCGGCAAGGCTGAAGCTTTCGCCCGGCTTTCCGCCCTGCACAGCCAACGCGGGCTGGTTCAGGAAGAACGCCTGCGGCACCGTGCCGGCTGCCTGCCATTTTTCGGCGTGCGGATAAATGGCGTATGTGAAATGGTGAACTTCCTGATCCGTGGTAGGATTCGGCTCAATGCCGGACTTGATCAGGGTCAGCCCAATCACAGAATCCTTGACGGAATGACCGTACTTGCAGTCGTTCAGCATACTGACGCCGTAATGTCCTTCGCTCAGGTCCATCCACTTCTGACCGCAGCTTTCAAAGCGTGCGCGATCCCAGCTGGTGTTGGCGTGCGTCTTGCGGGTCAGGTTGCCGTACTGGATTTCAAACGTAGCTTCGTCAGTATGGACATTTACCGGGAAGTGAACCTTCAGCAGGCTCTGGTGTTCGTGCCAGTCCACGGTTGTAACAAACTCAATCCGGCGCTGCTTTGCATAGAAATGGATATCCTGCACCAGGGTGGAGTTGCTGTAATTGCGTTCGATGTGCAGTGTGGCGCGCACGGGACCGTTCTCCGTCCATGTGAAGTCCTGCAGGTCGGTGACATCCCAGAACTTTTCGGTATAGAAAATATCGATATCCCAGTTGTCATAATAGATGGGCTTATCCTCATATACGCGGAAGAGGTTGCCTGCCTGACCGGGCTTGAGCACTTCGCGGCGGTTCTCTTTGTCAAAGATGCCGGTCATCTGACCGTGTTCATCAAAGGTGACAGTATAGAACGGGGTGTCAATCTTATGTCCATCGGTCGCAATTTCAAAAGGCGCAGCCGAAACCTGTGCCGGTACGACCGCAAACGTTTTGCTGCCCTTGGCAGGCAGGTTGTTCAGGAACGCCACGGCACCATCGGCTGTTTTTTGTACGGGATAGATATTGCCGGCTTCGTCCTGCAAAGCCTCTGCCTTGCAATCACCCAGTTCAACCACATCGCTGCGGACAAAGCCGGTAGTGTTGTACACGGTAACGCCTTCCCCGGCGGGGGTCAGTGCATCCAGGCGCTCCTCGCGCAGTGCCGTGATTTCGGCTTCCATCTCGGCATACTCTTTTTTGGTGACTTCGTATACTTCGTGGATGGAGGAACCGGGCAGAATATCATGGAACTGATTGATGAGGATTCCATGCCACAGCTTGTCGATTTCTGCCTCTGGGTATGCGACCTTGGCTTGTGCCAGCAGGCTGAGCAGTTCCAAGTCCATCATGTGCAGCTCAATCTTACGGTTGGAACGCTTGTTGCGCGCCATGGAGGTGTATGTGCCGCGGTGATACTCAAAGTAGAGTTCACCTTCCCATGTGGGCAGGCGGCGGTTGTCCTTCACACGCTCAGCCAGCTCATCAAAGTAGGTGCGTGCAAATGCCTGACGCACTTTGGGCAGTCCCTCGATGCCCTTTTCCATACGGGTGGAGGTTTCCAGCATGGCGCGGGTCGGACCGCCGCCGCCGTCACCGTAACCGTAGGAAATCAGGATATCATTGTTGATGTCCTTCTGCTGGTAGCGGTGCCAGCCGCCGATCAGCGCATCGGGATGCAGGATGCCGTTGTAAGTCGTGAAGAAGTCATTCTCGCTCTGACCGACCCCCAGCGTTGTGACAAGGTGGGTCAGGATTTCGGTGCCGTCAATGCCGCGCCACTTGAAGGTGTCGTAAGGCATTTTGTTGAACTGGTTCCACGCCAGTTTTGTGGTCATGAAATAATCAATGCCGCACTTTGCCATAATCTGCGGCAGTGCGCCCGAATAGCCGAATACGTCCGGCAGCCAGAGGATGCGGTTGTCCACACCGAACTCTTCCTTGAAGAAACGCTTGCCGTACAGGAACTGACGCACCAGGCTTTCGCCGCTGGTCAGGTTGCAGTCCGCCTCAACCCACATACCGCCTTCGGGTTCCCAGCGTCCCTCCGCCACGCGCTGTTTGATCTGCTCATACAGCTCGGGGTAGCGCTGCTTCAGGAAGTAATACAGCTGCGGCTGGCTGGACATAAACTTGTAGTTGGGGTATTCGTCCATCAGTTTCAGCACAGTTGCAAAACTGCGGCACACTTTTTCCCGGGTCTGTGCAACAGTCCACCACCATGCCACGTCAATGTGCGTGTGACCAATGCAGCTTGCAATGACTTCCTCATGACCGGCAAGGTCGGTATAAAGTGCTTTTGCCAGATACCGGCGGGCAGCAGCAATGCTTTGATAGAAGCTCTCGTTATAAGGTGTGCGCAGGTCGATCAGATTGACAGCCTCGTTCAGCACGTTTTCCAGATCGCGGCGGGCTTTGCCGTCCTCTTCCAACCGGGGAAAAGCCTCCAGCGGCACAACCATATCGTAGTAAAGACCCTCAATTTCGGGGTCGATTTCCCGCAGGTCTACAATCAGGTTGAATTCGGTATGCAGGGTTCCGGTGTAGGACTGCAATTCCAGACGGTACTTTTGACCGCCCTTGGCGCAGCGGTCCAGCAGGATGTCGCGGTGGTTCATATCCACGCCCTGTGTCACCTTGCCGTCCACAAACAGCAGGAACTGCGGGTTTTTGGCATCGTCCCACTCATCAATCTGGGTGCAGACGTGCATCCACAGCGGTTTGCCGTCCATTTCCTGCGGTACGGTCACATCCGCGCGGAACCAGTAATGCTTGTCCGGTCCGTACCAGTGCATGGTGCGGCTGTCAAAGGGTTCAAACGGTGCAGGGTCTG
>UMHW01088463.1_pt1 | contig 13570 bp, 12 predicted proteins | sample 1965631 | NCBI WGS metagenome assembly UMHW01 (sample SAMEA4836107, study PRJEB28245) | human gut metagenome | biome: gut microbiome; material: fecal sample | place: Denmark | collected 2008
CAACCAGCTGCGCGAAAAGGTGGGCGTCATGTTTGGCAATCCGGAGACCACCACCGGCGGCAAGGCGCTGAAGTTCTACGCCTCCGTGCGCATGGACGTGCGCAAGCAGGATACAATTAAAAACGGCGCGGAATTTATAGGCAACCGCACCCGCGTAAAGATCGTAAAGAACAAAGTGGCGCCTCCTTTCAAGACCGCCGAATTCGATATGATATACGGCGAGGGTATATCAAGGGAGAGCTGCATATTGGATATGGCAGTCGACCAAAAGATAATAAATAAGACCGGAGCGTGGTATTCCTACAATGATATGCGCATGGCCCAGGGTCGCGATAACGCAAGGCTGTTCCTCAAGGACAATAAGGAGCTTTGTGACGAAATAGAGGCCAGAGTGCGGGAGAAAATGATGCAGGTGCCCGCCAAAACCGAAGAGCCGGAAGAGGAAATATAATGCATTTTGAACGATATAACCGTAAATAAAAAACTTATTCTGGCAAATATTATAAGTCAGGGGCCACGCGTCCTTGACTTTTGTTTTGCCATGGGTTTATAATAAATTTTGAGATATTATATCGGTGTGTAGTTTCGTAGACCTGCTCTACTGAAATAATAGTCCATGCATGCTGCGTATTTTACGCTCGGATACATAATATATATAGTTTATTTGGAGGTGCTACACTAAACGTGGAAATATGGATCCCCATAGTGATCGGGATCGTTTGTTTAGCTGCGGGTTTCGCAGGTGGATATGTTTACAGGCGCAATATAGCGGAAGCAAAGATAGCTAACGCAGAAGAAGCAGTTAAAAAAATGATCGGCGACGCCCAGAAGAGGGCTGAGACCATAAAGAAGGAAACGGTTCTTGAAGCCAAGGAAGAAGCCTACCGCATTAAGAACGAAAATGAAAAGGAACTGAGAGAGAGACGCAACGAGCTGCAGCGCAACGAGCGCAGGCTGCTCCAGCGCGAGGAAACACTGGATAAAAAGATCGATGGTATAGAGCAGCGCGAGCAGCAGCTCAACCAGAAGATAAAAGAAGCTGAGAACACCGAGGCTTCCATCAAGGAACTTTACGATAAGCAGCTCAAGGAGCTGGAGACTATTTCCGGATTGTCTATGGACGAGGCAAGGGAAATACTGCTCAGCAGCGTTGAACGCGATGCCCGCCACGATGCGGCGATAATGCTGCGCGATATCGAGGCAAAAACCAAGGAAGAAGCCGATAAGCGCGCCCGCAACATCATTTCTCTTGCGATACAGCGCTGTGCTGCGGATCACGTGGCTGAGACCACTGTGTCCGTAGTGTCTCTACCCAACGACGAAATGAAGGGACGTATAATTGGCCGCGAGGGCCGCAATATCCGTACCCTTGAAACCGCGACGGGTGTTGACCTTATAATCGACGATACTCCCGAAGCTGTCATACTTTCAGGCTTCGATCCCGTTCGCCGCGAGGTCGCCCGAATAGCTCTGGAACGGCTCATAACCGATGGAAGGATACACCCCGGGCGCATAGAGGAAATGGTAGAAAAGGCCCGCCGCGAGGTGGACACGCAAATACGCGAAGCAGGCGAGCAGGCAATATTCGAGGTAGGCATACACGGACTGCACCATGAACTGATCAAGCTTATCGGCCGTTTGAAGTACCGCACCAGCTACGGACAGAATGTTCTCAAGCATTCCATTGAAGTAGCTCATCTTGCAGGAATGATGGCTGCCGAGCTGGGCGCCAATGTAGCTCTTGCAAAGCGTGCGGGTCTGCTGCATGATATAGGCAAGGCGGTAGATCACGAGGTCGAAGGTCCCCATGCCCAGATCGGTGCGGATCTTGCAAAGAAGTACCGCGAGAACAATCAGGTCATACATGCCATACAGGCTCACCATGGCGACGTTGAGCCAAGTACCGTGGAAGCTGTACTTGTGCAGGCCGCCGACGCCATATCTGCCGCACGTCCCGGCGCACGGCGTGAGACACTGGAGAACTACATCAAGCGCCTTGAAAAGCTTGAAGAGATTGCCAACTCATTCGAGGGCGTTGACAAGTCCTTCGCAATTCAGGCCGGACGCGAGATACGTATACTGGTCAAGCCCGAGAACGTCAACGACGCCGATACGATCATCATGGCAAAGGAGATTGTCAAGCGCATAGAGACCGAGCTTGAATATCCCGGCCAGATAAAGGTCAACGTAATACGCGAGACAAGAGCGGTCGAATTTGCAAAGTAAACATTAGCATCACAATTAAGGATATGCTCGCATATCCTTAATTTTTTGAGGAAAAGGAGAAGATATGTCAAATATACCCGTGGCTGACGCCCATTGCGACTTCCTTTACTATATGACGCAGGACGGCTGGGATATAAACCGCCCCACCCGCAATCAGGCAGTAGCGCTTCCTTATATAAAACAAGGCGGCGGCAAGCTGCTGTTCTTTGCCGCATGGGTGGATATGGATATGCGCAAGGATTGCCTGCAGCAGGCGCTGGATATGTTCGATTCATATTTTACGATGATGGAGGAGAACGACGTCTTTGTGCCCCTCACAAAGGATTACACGCCGGACGGTGACAAGATAGCCACCGTGCTTACCGTTGAGGGTGGTGAGTCGCTCAATGCAGCCATAAGCAACGTCAGGCTGTTCCACCGGCTGGGCGTCAGGGCTATGACTCTAACATGGAATTATTCCAACGAACTCGCTTCACCTGCCATGCGAAGGGCAAACAAGGGACTGACTGGGAGGGGAAGGGAGGTAGTGCGTGAGATGAACCGTATAGGCATAGCGCTGGACGTATCCCACCTGAGCGACGCCGGCATTGACGAGGCGCTGGAGATATCTCAACGTCCCATATTTGCCTCGCATTCAAATGCCCGCGCAGTATTCGACCATAAGCGTTCCTTAAAGGACGAGCATATTAAAGCGATAGCTGCTCAAAATGGCGTAATTGGGGTAAATTACTATCCGGGGCAGCTGGTAAAGACAGGTGACGCCTCGGTACGGGAGATAGCGCAGCATATAGCCCACATTGCAGGATTGGCCGGTCCGGAGCATGTATGCCTGGGTTCGGATTTTGATGGCATGAGCGCATACCCGGTGGATATGAAAAATTGGAGCGATGTGCCGAATCTTTTCGACGAACTCCAAAGGATAGGATTCTCTGATAAAGAAATACGCCGCATAGCGTATGACAACCTGCATGACTATATTATACAGTTTGTGGATTAAGACAATGAAAAATCTCCTCAGGCAAAAGCCTGAGGAGATTGGCAGGGGCAGAAGGACTCGAACCCTCAACAAAGGTTTTGGAGACCCACGTGTTACCATTACACCATGCCCCTTCGGTGTGAAACCTTGATGATTATAACACCGATATGGTGATAATGTCAACTTTATTTTTAGGGAGGATACATTGAAGAAGGTCGTTATATATACCGACGGTGCGTGTAGCGGCAATCCAGGCCCGGGTGGCTGGGGCGCGGTTCTCATGTATGGGCAATTCAAAAAGGAGATTTCGGGCGGGGAAAAAATGACTACGAACAATCGCATGGAGCTTATGGCAGCCATATCTGCCCTGAATGCCTTGAAAGAGCCCTGTGAAGTAGATTTATTTACCGATAGCGCCTATCTTTGCCGGGCATTTTCCGAGAACTGGGTGACTAACTGGCAGCGCAACGGCTGGAAAACCAGCGGCAAAAAGGAAGTGGAAAACCGTGACCTGTGGGAGCTGCTTATTGCACATACACACAAACACAGCATCAGCTGGCATAAGGTAAAGGGCCATAGCGACAACGCCTACAACAATCGATGCGACGAGCTTGCGCGGGGCGCTATTGCAGGTTGTAAAGCAAAGCAAAATGGTGTAAAATAAATATGTTTGTATAAACCTATCAAATTTTCAGGAGAGAGATATAATATGAAAAAGATAGTTATCGCACTTGGCGGAAACGCCCTTCAGGAAGCGGGCAAGCCTGCAACGGCAGAGGCTCAGCTTGAAGTAGTCGAAAAGACCTCCGAGTATATCGCGGACATAATAGGCGAGGGATATAAGGTCATTATTGCCCACGGAAACGGCCCTCAGGTAGGCCGCATAGTGCTCCAGAACGAGTATGCCACCCCTGTAAGCCCGGCAATGCCCTTTGATGTATGCGGCGCTATGAGCCAGGGCTATATAGGATACCACATTCAGCAGGGCCTTACAAAGGTACTGCGTTCACGCGGAAACAAGTCCGAGGTGGCTACTGTGGTAACTCAGGTGCTGGTAGACAGGAACGATCCCAAGTTCAAAAACCCCTCCAAGCCCATAGGCCCGTTCTATACCGAGAAAGAAGCCAAGAAGATAGCCGACGAGAAGGGCTATGTAATGAAGGAAGACGCGGGCCGCGGCTGGAGGCGAGTAGTTGCTTCCCCAATGCCCGTTGAGATAGAGGAGCTCAGCGCAGTAAAATGCCTGGTTGACAACGGCTTCGTAGTCGTCACCGTAGGCGGAGGCGGTATCCCTGTAATACGCAACGATAAGGGTGAGCTGGAAGGCACAGCCGCCGTTATAGATAAGGATCTTGCAAGCGAGAAGCTGGCGGAGGATCTGGATGCCGATGCTCTGGTTATACTTACCGCTGTAGAAAAGGTAAGCATCAACTACAAGAAACCCGATCAGAAGGATCTGGATAAGCTTACCGTATCGGAAGCCAGGAAGTACATGGCCGAAGGCCAGTTCGCCCCCGGCTCTATGCTGCCCAAGGTGGAGGCCGCCGTTAAGTTCGTGGAGAGCAAGCCCGGCAGGATAACCATAATCACCAGCCTTGATAAGGCGGTAGAGGCTCTTGATGGCAAGGCCGGAACTACCATAGCATAAGAATAACTATTGAAATACTTTGATTCGGGGTATATAATCTAAGTCAGATTTATACTTTGAAACAAAGGAGAGGATTTTCTATGACATCTCTTAAGCAGATGGATCGCGCAGAACTTCAGATGTTTTATGAAGCGGCACTGAAAGAATACGAGAGCTGCAAGGCCAAGGGCCTAAAGCTGGATATGTCCCGCGGCAAGCCCTCAAGGGCCCAGGTGGCTCTCTCAAACGATATGCTTAATATCGACGTTGTATCCAACGCTGTTACAGACGGCATAGACGCCTTTAATTACGGCGGGCTGGACGGTCTGCCGATATGCAGGAAATTTTTTGCCGATACTCTGGGAGTAAAGCCCGAGCAGGTATTCGTAGGCGGCAACGCCAGCCTTCAGCTTATGTACGATACCATAGCAAAGGCTTATACCCACGGCCTGCTGCATTCCGAAAAGCCATGGTCAAAGCTGGACAAGATAAAGTGGCTTTGCCCGGCGCCCGGCTATGACCGCCACTTCAAGGTCACCCAGGCCTTCGGCATGGAACTCATAACGGTTCCTATGAACGACGACGGCCCGGACATGGACATGGTGGAGGAGGTTATAAAGGATCCCGCCGTAAAGGGTATGTGGTGCGTGCCCAAATACTCCAATCCAGACGGTATAGTCTACAGCGACGAGGTCATTGACCGTATTGCGCATCTCAAGCCGGCGGCAAAGGATTTCCTGCTCATGTGGGATAACGCTTACTGTATTCATGAGTTTGACGGAGAATTCCGCCCCTTCAGGGATATTCTGACGCTGTGCAGCGAGGCCGGCAATCCGGATATGGTATTTGAATTTGCTTCCACGTCCAAGATAACCTTCCCAGGAAGCGGTGTTGCGTGCTTTGCGTGCAGCGAGGCGAATATGGCGTACATGAAGAAGCTGATATCCGCCCAGACCATCAGCTTTGATAAGATAAACCAACTGCGCCATGCGCTGTTTTTGAAGGATAGGGCAACCGCCTTGGCGCACATGAAGAAGCACGCCGAGTTCCTCAAGCCCAAGTTCGACATAGTCCTCGAATATCTTGAGCGCGAAATAAAGCCTTTGGACATAGGAAAATGGCATACGCCTAAGGGCGGTTATTTTGTCAGCTTTTTCACAATTCCTGGCTGCGCGAAGCGCACCAATCAACTTGCCAAGGAAGCCGGCGTGGTCATGACAGCCGCAGGTGCAACGTATCCTTACGGTATAGATCCCGAGGATTCAAATCTGCGCATAGCGCCGAGCTATCCGCCTGTAGAAGAACTCAAGGAAGCAATGTCGGTGTTTTGCACATGTGTAAAGCTGGCTGCTGCTGAGAAGCTGCTGGCGGAAAAGTGATGTAAAAATTAAGACGATCAAACAGCCACAGTAGCTGCTCTGCTGTGGCTGTTCTTATGCTTTATTCTGTCGTATGATAGTATAAGACAAAACAGAAAATCGGAATTAGCATACAGGGCAGCAATGTCTAATTGAAGCAATGCGGCATTTCTCGCTTTGTGTCGTGTTGAAATGAAAAAGCCGGTGCTATACTAACGGCGAAAGGAGGGTATCTGATGGATCAGATCAAGATAGGAATATTTCTGAAAGAGCTCCGAAAAGAAAAAAAACTGACGCAGGAGCAGTTGGCAGAGAAGTTAAATGTATCCGGCAGGACGGTATCTCGTTGGGAAACGGGAAGCAATATGCCTGATATCGGTATGCTGGTCGAGATGGCTGATTTTTTTGATGTGAGCATACCTGAAATCGTTAGCGGAGAAAGGAAAAGCGAGAATATGAATAAAGAAACGAGAGATACTGCCGTAGCCATGGCAGAGTACGGTCGAAATGCCGTAAAGAAAGGAAAGCAAAAAGCAATTGGTATTCTGATGTCGGCATTCGGCATATTCATCATTGTGTCGGCGTTGTCAATATTTCCAAGTGATAGCAGTTGGGGAAGCATTTACTCGGTTTTGGGAAGTATTTTTCTGGTTGCCGGCATATATCTCATTATCAGGCCGGTGGTGGCTAAACGAGGCTTGCGCATACTGACGGTCCTCGGATGCGTTTGCCTGTTATTTGGAGCTTTTGCGCTATCCGATTATATTGCGGTTAAGCAGTTCAGCCAGGTGCCAAGGTTCCGGTATGCGACAAGTTATGATTCACGGTATCCTGATCAATTAGTGCATAAAACCATATTTTTACAGCGGTTCAGAAAAATCCCGGAACAGAGAATGATAAAGTCTTTATTGTAAAATAAGTTTTTATGAGGTAATGCGGATTCCAGTGCAGTTATACCTTAAATAATATCTTTTTTACTACTAACTATTCGTTAAACTTGTGTTTAACGAATAGTTTGGTGTATAATATATATGTATAAAAAAGAGCTTTGGAGGGACTTCCCTATGGGCGAAAATTATGCCGGGAGCCAATATATAGCATATACTACGAAAATCAGGGCCGTTTTGAAAGAGCTGCCGGGCTTTGCGGGAGATTTTTTCCGCGGCATAGAAAACGATACGCTGGTGCGTACAAGATACGCCTATGCGGTGGATATGCGGACATTCTTCAAATATCTGGTGCTGCAGCCGGAGTTTTCAGATAAGGCCATTACCGAACTCACCCTTGCCGACCTTGACCGTGTCACGACTTCTACTGTTGAGGATTTCTTGAGCTATGTTTCATATTATACTGATGACGGCGACCACGAGCAGATAAATGGTGAGCGTGCCAAGGCGCGAAAGCTTTCCACCCTTCGTGCCTTCTATAAGTATTTTTATCGGAAGGAACGGATAAAGAACAATCCCCCTTCCCTCGTCGACCAGCCTTCCATACATGATAAGTCCATAATACGCCTTGAACCTGACGAGGTTGCGCGGCTGCTGGACGCAGTACAGTCGGGCGACGGGCTGACTGAAAAGGAAAAGCAGTACCATAAGCGCACGCAGGCCCGAGATCTGGCCATACTTACGCTATTTTTAGGTACAGGCATACGCATCAGCGAGCTTGTCGGTATCAATATGGATGACGTCAATTTCTCGGCCAACGAATTTTCCGTTATACGCAAGGGCGGCAATCAGGACATATTGGTGTTCGGCGACGAGGCTCGCTCTGCCCTGCTCAACTACATGCTGGAGCGTGAGCAGGTTGACGCCTGTCCAGGCCATGAGGACGCGCTGTTTCTCTCGCTGCAAAAGAAGCGAATAACCGTTCGCGCCGTGGAAAATCTGGTGCACAAGTACGCCGTCATAGTAACGCCACAAAAGAAAATATCCCCTCACAAGCTCAGGAGCACCTACGGCACAAACCTTTACCGCGAAACCGGGGATATATATCTTGTGGCCGACGTATTAGGCCATAAGGATGTGAACACCACCAGAAAGCACTACGCTGCGGTATCTCAGGATAACCGCCGCCTCGCAGCAAAGGTGGTAAAGCTCAGGGACGATTAACGCTTCTTTCTTACGCCCTTGAGGCCCTGTATCTTTTGCTGTGCGTCCTCTATTTCAGCGGCGCGGAGCTTCTGTTCCCATTCTGCCATGAGCTTAGGGTCTATATCCAGTGGAGCAACGTTGTGCGGGTCAAAGGAATATTCATCATCGTCGTCAAACAGATCGTCGTCAAAGGGCAGTTCCATTATCTCGTCAAGGGTCGATATGCTGTCCGTGAGCTCAATCTGAAAATCCTCATAGTCCTTGCCGCTATCTATGCACTTGCAGCAGTTGTCGCATATCTTGGTGGGATCCAGGTCGCAGTAGTCAAGTTCTGTACCCCGTTCTTTTTCGTCCTGCATAAAACCTCCGCTTTATTCTACGCTGAATGCTGCACAGAACGTTTGTTTGTTGCAAACATTTGTGCGCCATGCTATAATTTAGAAAAATATTGTGTAATGCCCAAAAGCATTGCCTTATATCGATATTATACCACGTTCATACGGTTTAATGGAGGAATATTATAAAATGAAGGAACTTACCCGCCAGCAGCAGGCAGTATATGACTTTGTAAAGAGCTATATCGAAGAAAAGTCCTATCCTCCTACAATACGCGAAATAGGCGCGGCGGTGGGTCTGAGCTCAACCTCTACCGTCCATTCACACGTCAAGACGCTTATAGATAAGGGATATCTCATTTCCAGCCCATCAACCCAGAGGACTATCGCCTTGGCCATGCCCGAGAATAAACAGCGCCACGTCATGGACGTACCATGCGTGGGCACGGTTGCCGCAGGCACACCCATACTTGCCTTTGATGACGTGACCGAAAGTCTGCCTCTCCCCACCTCTCTGCTTCATGGGGCGAAGAAGGGCGAAGCTTTCATCCTTGAAGTAAAGGGCGAGAGCATGATAGAGGCCGGCATAAACAGCGGCGACATGATAGTTGTAAACAGCGGCCTTGGCGCGGAAAACGGAGATATAGTAGTTGCACGTGTATGTGGCGATACCGCCACGGTAAAGCGCATATTCTATGAGAATCCAAAGATAAGGCTCCAGCCGGAAAACTCAGGCATGGAGCCCATATATGCGGATTATGATAATGTTGAGGTATTAGGCAGGGTAGTTGCTCTTCTCAGGCGCTACTAAGGTTTATTATATGCTTACCTCGCCGTTTTTGATAAGATCGTCCAATGCCAGCATAACGCCTATACGTCCGTGGGCGTGGGTCAGACCGCCCTGCACATAGGCCGTATAAGGCTCCACTATTGGCGCGTCAGCGCTGAGCTCGATAGATGATCCCTGCACGAAGGCGCCTGCCGCCATTATTACCTGGCTGGTATAGCCGGGCATATCCCACGGTTCCGGCTGGACAAAGCTGTCCACTGGAGCCGCTTTTTGTATGCTGCGGCAGAAGGAAATCAGCGCATCTGCGGTGTTAAAGCGCAGAGACTGGACTATATCGGAACGCACTGCATCGCTCTTTGGCATGCTTATCATGCCTACGCTCTCGAACACCTTGGCGAATAGCACGGCGTTTTTCAGCGCCTGTGCCGTCACGTGGGGCGACAGGAATATACCCTGGAAGAACGGTGCGTAGCTGCCGTAATAGGAGCCCACTTCCCTGCCCATTCCGGGCACTGTCAACCGCATCTCGATGCGTTTCAAGGCCTTCTTTGAACCTGCTATATAGCCGCCGGTAGGTGCTATGCCGCTGCCGATGTTCTTTATAAGAGAGCCTATCATTACATCAGCGCCGTAATAGGCCGGCTCATGGGGTCGAGTAAACTCACCGTAGCAGTTGTCCACTACGACAAACGCATTTGGGGCAAGCTTTTTCGCCATATCGAACACCGGCGCCATCTCTTCCGGCGTCAGCGCGTTGCGCCAGGAGTAGCCGCGGGAACGCTGGAAGTATATCACCTTTTCGCTGCCGGTAATGGCTGCTTTCGCGGCATCAATATCTATATGTCCGTCGGCGGTCAGATCCACCTGACGGTATATGACGCCCATGCGCTTTAATGAACAGTATTCATCGCCGCTTATGCCTATGGCCTTCTCCAGCGTGTCGTATGGCTTGCCCGTAAGGGAAAGCATTACGTCCCCGGGCTCCAGCAGGCCTGACAGCGCCGTGAATATCGCCTGTGTACCAGAGGATATCTGTGGGCGAACCAGCGCGTCCTCCGCCTCCAGAGCACAGGCAAATACCGCGCCAAGCGCCTCGCGGCCTATGTCGTCATAGCCGTAGCCGCTGGTGGGCGCAAAGTGCCTCAGCGCTATACAGTTGTCCTGAAATGCCTTGAGCACCCTCGCCTGTGTGTATGCCTCATTCGCCTCTATGCCTTCATAGATATTTCCGAGAGAATTTTCGCAGGATTTTACAAAATCATAGGTTTTCTGCGATATTCCGAGCAGTTTAAGTTCCGGATTCATTTATTCTTCCCTTTGCTCCTGATTGTTTATTGTTATTCTGGTGTTGGGAGTAACGGTTGATATGGCGTGCTTGTATATCATCATCTGCTCATTTCCGACTTCTGCCGTCACGACAAAGCTGTCGTAACCTGTTATTATGGCGTTCTTTATCTGGTATCCGTTTGTGACGTGGATAGTCACGGGCACCTTTGCCTTGCGCGCGCTGTTCAAAAATGCGTCCTGCAAATTCATTGGCTTATTCATCTATCACATCCCCCGTGTACATATGCGGCAAACCTCCTCGCCCAGAGCCTCTGCGCTTTCAAAGGTGCTTACGTCCAGCCATGTTATTCGCCTGTCGCGCCTGAACCAGGTAAGCTGGCGCTTGGCAAAGCGGCGTGTCTCCTGCTTTATGGCTTCTATACCTTCAGATAGTGTGTATTCACCGTCGAATACCCTAAAAAGCTGCTTATACCCAAGGCCCTGAAGTGCGGGTAGGCTTCGGTCGTAATTCCTGTCGTATATCGCCCGCGCCTCTTCCACAAGGCCCTGCTCCAGCATAATATCCACCCGCCTGTTTATGCGGTCGTACAGCATTGCCCTCGGCATCGTCAGGCCTATCATAACTGGATTATACGGTATCTCCGCACCTGCCTTGTTTGAAAAGTCTCCGCCATGGGCATCTATTGGCTTTCCAGTCAGTCTCAGCACCTCAAGTGCGCGTATTATGCGCTTTGTATCATTTGGGTGCAGCCGGGCAGCCGATTCCGGGTCTTCTTCCTGCAGCATGGCGTGGAGCGTACCCCTTCCCTGCCTTTCTTCTATTTCTGATAGCTCGGACCTAAGTTTTTCATCTGACTGTACCTCTGTAAAGTTCAGCGGGAATACCAGGGAATTAATGTAAAGTCCCGTTCCGCCGACTACGATAGGCTGTTTTCCTCTACCTGCTATGTCCTCTATTGCCTCCCCTGCCATCTTGCGGAATTCCGCTACACTGAACTTGGGGGAGTTTATGTCTATGGCGTCCATCAGGTGATGGGGTATTCCCTGCCGTTCTTGCATGGTAGGCTTGGCTGAGCCTATGTCCATGCCCTTATATACCTGTATGGAGTCTGCCGAAACTATCTCGCCGTTGAGCTTGATTGCCGCATATATCGAAGCGGCGGTCTTGCCGCTTGCCGTCGGGCCTACGATGAGTATAAGCTTAAGCTCTTTCATATCACTGTACCCGCTTGAATAGCTTTTCAAACTCGGCCTTTGTCATGCGCACCATTATAGGGCGGCCATGGGGGCAGGTCATGGGAACCCCGTCGCCTTCGAATTCCTTCAAAAGCGCCTCTATCTCCTCCTTGGAAAGCAGCGCTCCCGCCTTTATGGCATGCTTGCAGGAATACTGTATAAGTGCGCTGCGCTTCAAGTCTTTTGTGCTGAGCCTGTTTTTTGCCTCAAGCCTGCCGATCGCTTCGTGGAGGAAGTTTGCCGTCTCGGGCGCATTAAGTATGGCGGGCACGGCGCGTACGCTTACCGTCAGCGCACCAAATTCCTCTATTTCAAAACCCAGCTCCTCAAACAGAGGCAGATTATCCATCAGCGTCTGGTATTCCTCGGGCATGAGCTTCTCTATTACCGGCATGAGCAGCATCTGTGAATCCGGCTCTAAGGGCTTATTCATTATGCGCTCATAAAGCCTGCGCTCGTGGGCTGCGTGCTGATCGATAAAGAATACGCTCTCGCCCTGCTGAACTATCCAATAGCAGCTGAAAAGCTGGCCTATGATGTCGTAATGCGACTGGCCGAATTCAGCCTGCTGAGGCTTTTCTTTTAATAGGGTTTCAGGCTCTGCTGACGGCACGGGCACATCAGACTGAGTTGGTTCGGGGAGCATGAGCTCCTTCTTTGCGATATCTTCGGCAGCTGAAACAGGCTGTACCTCAGGCTTTGTTTCAGCCCTCGTATTCTTCGGCCCCACGACCGATTCTCCATAGCGCTGACGAAGCAGCTCCGTGGCGGATGCCGAATCGTATTTGAATCCCATGCCGGAGCGTATGCTTGCAGTTGGCACTGCGCCGGGCTCCTTTAGTTTTAGCGGCGATTTGTCCGCCGGTTTGAAAAGCTCGCTGTATGAAAGCTGTTTATCAGGCTTTTTACTATCGGTCGGTTGTACGATTTCCTGCCGAACAGTCGCATTCAGGGCATTTATAGAGCCGAATGCCGTTTTTTTTGTAATAATGTCTTCCCGGCGTATAGTGGGAGCCACGGGATCCCCAAGGGCCATGCGCGTAGCTATGGTAGCCGCCCTTACAGCCCCCTGTTCGTCTTTGAAGCGCACCTCCATCTTGTTTGGGTGTACGTTTACGTCCACGTCCTCGTAATTCACGCCTATGTCTAGCACGTAAAACGGAAACTTGCCCACCATGATACGGGTATCGAAGGCCCGCTGTACGCCGTAGGAGATCTGCTGAGAACGCACATAGCGGGAGTTTATATACAGCGACTGCTGCTGCCGGTTTGGGCGGGATATGCTCTCGGTGCCTACATATCCGGTTATCCTGAACCTTCCGTCGTCGTAGTCTACTTCTTTAATATGCGGCAGAACCTCTCCGCCGTATATGCAGAATATTGCAGAACGCAGCTGCCCGTCACCGGGGCTGTGGTATATCACCTTGCCGTTGTTCAATAGCTTTATTGATACGCCTGGATTGCCCATAATGGCGCGGGCGGCGTAATCGGATATGGCTGCGCCTTCCGCACGCTGGGATTTCAGGAACTTAAGCCGCGCGGGAACATTATAAAATACATTGCGGACTTCGATGGCAGTACCTTCGGCACAGCCGCACTCGGCGCATTCCTTTATATCTCCGCCCTCGATATGAATTTCGGT
>UMHW01086818.1_pt1 | contig 13531 bp, 10 predicted proteins | sample 1965631 | NCBI WGS metagenome assembly UMHW01 (sample SAMEA4836107, study PRJEB28245) | human gut metagenome | biome: gut microbiome; material: fecal sample | place: Denmark | collected 2008
TTTCCCTGTAGAATTATTAGAGATAAATCTTACAGGGTCTATTGCTTCTCTTGTAGGACCTGCTGTTACACAAAGCTTAATGCCCTTCATGTCCTTTTCATATGCTGTTTCCTTTAAAATGTACCATAAAAGGCTCTCCGGCGATGGCATTTTGCCCCTTCCAGTGTCACCACACGCAAGATAACCGCTATCTGGCTCAATAACTTCATATCCAAATCTTCTTAACCTGGCGATATTATCCTGCACAATAGGATTATCATACATATTAGTATTCATAGCAGGCGATATCATAACTTTGCATTTGCAAGCCATTACAGTTGTTGTAAGCATATCATCTGCTATCCCATTAGCTATCTTGCCTATTATATTAGCTGAGGCTGGTGCTATCATAACGCAGTCTGCTTTCTTAGCCAGTGAAACGTGTTCAACATTAAATTGAAAATTCCTGTCAAATGTATCTACTATGCACTTATTGCCTGTAAGTGTTTCAAATGTTATAGGATTGATAAAATTCGTAGCATTTTTAGTCATTATAACATCAACATTACAATGAAGCTTAACAAGTCTGCTTGCAAGCTCTGCAATTTTATAAGCTGCTATGCTTCCTGTAACACAAAGCAGTACATTTTTACCTTTAAGCATTTAATTACCCTCCACATTCTTATCATATATAATTCTAAGACCTTTAAGCAATAATTCCGCATCTATGTGTATATTATGCTTACAGTGAGGAACTATAACCTTTGCAAGTCCACCTGTAGCTATAACTTTCGCTTCTGGCTTTCCATTAACTCCAAAACCATTAGCTTCTATAATTCTGTCAAGCATACCATCTATGCACGAAGCATTGCCATATATAACTCCACTCTTCATACAATCAATAGTATTCTTACCCATAACACTCTTTGGTGTATCAAGGCTTATTCTTGGAAGCTGTGCTGTTCTTGATACTAACGAATCAACTGACACACGTATTCCCGGAAGTATAACTCCACCTATATAATTCTCTTTCTCATCTACAACACTTATAGTTGTCGCTGTTCCCATATCTATAATTATGGCTGGTGCACCGTAGCCATTAAGTGTAGCAACTGCATCAACTATCATATCTGTTCCAACCTGTCTTGGCTGATCCATAAGAATGTTAAGACCTGTCTTTATTCCAGGTCCGACCATAAGCGGTGTAATTCCAACTGTCTTTTCTACTGCCGCTTTTATTATATTAACAAGCTGTGGGACAACTGATGATATAATTGCTCCTTTTATGTCATCTGAGTTAATATTATATATTTCAAGCACCGTCTTAAAACCTATGGCGTATTCCAATTCTGTCTTTGAATAATCTGTTGATAATCTTTCCTCAAATAATACTTTCTTATCATCAACACAGCCAATAACGATATTGGTATTTCCCATATCAATTGCAAGTATCATTCCTTTTTCATTCTTTCTTAACTTTAATTCAGCCATTATAATTCTCCATTCCGATTATATGCAGCTTTTCTTTATCAAGACCGCAGCCCTTCACTGTATATATATTATTAATTATATTACCATTGCCTGAATTACTGCAAACATTTTCTTTATCAAATTCTTCTGCCGAAATCATAACTCTTATATAATTAGGTGTATAGCCTGTATAATACTCTTTTCCAGCTATATTCTGCTTTTCTTCAATAAGCACGCTCAAATCACTATCTGCATATGTACTTCTGTACTGTGCTGACATTTCATTAGCAAGCTCAATAAGTTCATTACTTCTTGCTGTCTTAATCTTATCATCTACCTGATCAGGCATAGTATCTGCAACTGTGCCTTTTCTTCTTGAATACTTAAATATGTGCATTTCATAAAAATGCACCTTCTCAACAAATGCTTTCGTAATCTTGAAGTCTTCTTCTGTCTCACCAGGAAAGCCCACAATAACATCTGTCGTAATCGCTGGGTTATCATAATATTTTCTAAGAATTTCACAGCCCTTTAAGTATTCAGCAGTATCATACTTTCTGTTCATAGCCTTAAGTGTCTTATCACAGCCGCTCTGTAATGATAAGTGAAAATGTGGACAAAGCTTTTTCATACTGCTTATACGGCTGACAAATTCATCTGTCACAATTCTTGGTTCTAATGAACCAAGTCTGATTCTTTCAATTCCGTCAATTGAATTAACCGCCTCTATAACATCTAACAATGTCTCTTTACCTGTATCCCTGCCATAAGAAGAAAGATGTATTCCGGTAAGAACAACTTCCTTATAGCCATTGTCAGCTAATCTTCTAACTTCGTCTACAACATCTTCAATCGCCCTGCTTCTTATTCTTCCTCTTGTATAAGGAATAATGCAGTATGAACAGAACTGGTTACATCCGTCCTGTATTTTAATGTATGCCCTTGTATGCTCACTTACTTTATCTATCTTTAATTCTTCATATTCTGTATCGCGGCTTATATCAACCACATATTCGTCTGCTGTATTATCCTTAAAATACTGCTCAAGCACATCAACAATATTAATCTTCATATTGTTGCCAAGCACGATATCTACAGCTTCATCTTTCTTAACTCCTGCTTCATCTGCCTGTACATAACAGCCGGCAGCTATTACAACTGCTGATGGATTCATCTTTTTAGCCTTGTGTAACATCTGGCGGGACTTTCTGTCTGCTATATTAGTAACCGAACAGGTATTTATTATATATACATCTGCAATTATCGCTTCATCAAATGGAACTATTTCATAGCCTGCATTTTTAAGCATAAGCTCCATTGACTCTGCTTCGTATGAATTAACCTTGCAACCAAGGTTGTGTATCGCAACTTTTTTCAAATCGGCCTCCTTTGTTCTTGACATAAATCCCATAAATATTATAATTAACTCAGTAAGCAAATTATTATATTATGGGAGGTATTCCAATGAAAACTGTACAGATTTCATTAAACTCAATCGATAAAGTTAAATCCTTTGTAAATGATATTACAAAGTTTGATGTTGACTTTGACCTTGTATCTGGAAGATATGTAATTGATGCAAAGTCTATTATGGGTATTTTCAGCCTTGATTTATCAAAGCCTATCGACTTAAATATTCACGCTGAGAATGATATTGATACAATTCTTGCTGTATTAAAGCCATATATTGTATAATCAGCCAGACAGTTTAATATGGTTATTCTATAACAGGATGTCACACGTTAATTCGTATGGCACCCTGTTATTATTTACATCATTTTATTTAACAACTATCTTTTCTGTAGTTTCTATGGCTGTCTTCATAAGCTCATCAATAACATCATCAAGGTTATGCTCGTGCTGTTTGATTATATTAAGATTAGGCTTTGTAACTGGATGTTTAGCTACAAATATTGTACAGCAGTCCTCAAATGGCTGGATTGATGTCTCATATGTTCCTATCTTTTCTGATATATCAATAATCTCCTGCTTATCAAAACCAATAACCGGTCTGTATACTGGCATTGTACATACTTCATTAGTACAGTAAAGGCTCTGCATAGTCTGGCTTGCAACCTGTCCGATACTCTCACCTGTAACAAGTCCCATACATTTGCTTTCCTTGCCAAGTTCTTCTGCAATCTTCATCATATATCTTCTCATAATGATTGTAAGCTCATCGTGAGGACACTTCTCATATATAGCAAGCTGTATATCTGTAAAATTAACTACATTAAGAGTTATTGGACCTGCATATTTAGACACAAGTCTTGCAAGGTCTACTACCTTCTGCTTAGCTCTCTCACTTGTATATGGTGGTGCATGGAAATATGTAGCTTCTATCTGCACACCTCTCTTGGCAACCATATACCCAGCTACAGGGCTGTCAATTCCTCCTGATAATAAAAGCATTGCCTTACCAGCAGTTCCTATTGGCATTCCTCCTGGTCCTGGAATTTCTATTGAATATATATTAATATGCTTTCTAATCTCAATCTGTAAAAGCACCTGTGGCTTATGAACATCTACCTTCATCTCAGGAAATGCGTCTAATATTCTTCCACCCATCTCCATATTAATCTCCATAGAATTCATAGGGTAGTTCTTTCTTGCTCTTCTTGCATCTACCTTAAATGTAATATTCTTATCAGGATATGCCTCATCAATATACTTAATAACGTGTTCAGCAAGGTCATCAAAGCCATTATCTTCTATCTGCACAACTGGACATATTCCAATTATTCCAAATACAGTCTTTAATGCTTCTACAGCCTCATCATAGTCAAATTCTGTCTGTGCTGTAGCATATATTCTTCCATTTTCCTTTGATACTACGAATTCCCCCTCAACCTTTTCAAGGGCAAATCTTATCTGTCTTACAAGTGCATCTTCAAAAAGGTATCTATTCTTACCCTTTACACCTATCTCTCCATATTTAATCAAAAATGCTTTATACATCTTTTATCTCCATTCAATTTTAATTATATTATTAATGTCTTGTATACTTTCTTAACACAGGAAGAAGTTCTTTTAATGCACTGACTGCATAGTCAAGTTCTTCCTTAGTTGTATTATAACAGAAGCTGAATCTTAATGTGCTGTCAAGCAGGTCATTATCAAGACCTATCGCAACAAGCGTATTGCTTAAGCCCGGCTTGTTAGAAGAACAGGCTGAACCTGAGGATACATATATATTCTTATCCTCAAGTGCGTGAAGCAGCACCTCTGCCCTTACACCCCTGAAGCTTACGCTTACAATCTGTGGTGCTGACTTTGTGCCTTTATATGAATTAATAACAACATCAGCAAGCTTTTCAAGTTCATCTATAAAATAGTCTTTAAGCTCGTACAGATTATTAATCTTATCCTCAAACTGGTCATTATATATAAGCTTGACTGCTGCCGAAAGTCCTGCGATTGCTGGTACATTTTCTGTTCCAGAACGCATACCCTTCTGCTGTCCACCGCCATATATTATAGGTTTAATTCTTGTCTTATCCTTAATATATAAAAATCCGCTTCCCTTTGGACCGTGTATCTTATGTCCACTTACAGATAATAAATCTATGTTATACTTCTTAGGTACTATTTTGTATTTGCCATATGCCTGAATTGCATCTACATGAAACACTATATCAGGATTGTAGCTTTTTACAATATGTCCGATTTCTTCAATAGGTTCAACTGCACCAATCTCATTATTGACATACATTACTGATACAAGAATTGTTTCATCATCTAACGCTTCCTTAAGGTCATTAAGGTCCACAATTCCATTTCTGTCAACTTTAAGATATGTTACCCTGAAACCATTCTCACTAAGAAAGTTAAAAGGCTCTTTTACAGATGAATGTTCTACCGATGACACAATAACGTGATTGCCTTTTCTCTTATTAGCCATAGCAGTTCCTATTATTGCCATATTGTTAGACTCTGTTCCGCCTGATGTGAAAAGTATTTCCTTTTCCTGGCACTTTAAAGTCTTAGCTATTGTTTCTTTTGCTTCTTTTATATAATTTTCAGCTTCAACGCCCTTCATATGCTTTGATGATGGATTGCCATAATCTTCACTCATAACTTTTACGCACACATCTACAACCTCAGGTGCACACTTTGTCGTTGCTGAATTATCAAGATATGCCTGCATTATTATTCCTCCATATTGTACATAAGCACCGACATCAGCATAAGACCTGCTGTCTCGGTTCTTAATATACGTCTGCCAAGTGTTATTATATCAGCTCCTGCATTAGTTGCAAGCTCAAGTTCATCTTTATCAAAACCACCCTCTGGTCCAATAAAGATACCTATGCTCTTTCCTTTCCCGATAGAAGCAATAACCTGTCTTGTATGTTCAATTCCTTCTGCACACTCATAAGGAAGTAATAATACATCTAATTCCGAAGCCATAGCAACTGCCTGCTTAAAACTTACAACATCACTAACCTTTGGCATAATACTTCTTTTACTCTGTTTGGCAGCACTTTCAGCTATTGTATTCCATCTTGCAACCTTGCTCTTTGCTTTCTTATCATCAAGCTTTACAACACTTCTTTTCATTGCTACAGGAACAATCTCATACACGCCAAGCTCAATCATCTTCTGTATAATAAGTTCCATTTTATCAGCTTTAGGAAGTCCCTGAAATAAATATACCTTTGATGAAAGTTCATTGCCTTTCTCATTAACTGATGTTATAAGGCTACGTACATAGTCATCGGATATTGTATCAATAACACAATTATAATCATAATTATCGCCACTGCTTATAAGTATCTCATCACCCTTTTTTAAGCGCAGTACATTCTTAATATGATTAACGTCCCCGCCTTTAATATCAATGTAATCGTCAAATATATTCTCGTGCTCTGCAAAAAAATGATACATATGTAATCCTTTCGCGTTATCTATTTATTACTTTCTTCTGGCTGTTACATTAACCCATTCGCCATCGTGGTTAATCTCAACTATCTCGAGCTCTGAATTCTTCTTGAAAGCATTAACAACTTCATCTTCTTTAATATTAATAATTCCAGAAGTTATAAAATATGCTCCATGCTTCATATGCTCATGGATATTAACTGATAATGGCTCTAATACATCAGCAAGAATATTAGCACACACTATATCATAACATTCATATCCACATCTATCCTTAATATTCTTATCATCAATTATATTACCCTCAATAACCTCAAACTGCTCCTTAGTTATATTATTCTGAACCGAATTCTCTTCTGAGGCAATAATTGCATTAGGGTCAAGATCTGTACCAAGTGCATATTCCGCACCATATTTAAGGGCAACGACTGAAAGTATTCCGCTTCCACAGCCTACATCAAGTATTCTGTCACCTTTTTTAACGTACTTTTCAAGCTGCTTAATAACCATTCTTGTTGTTTCGTGCGAACCTGTTCCAAATGCAGTTCCCGGATCAATGCTAAGGACAGGATGTCCTTTCATCTCCTCTGTAATCTCTTCCCAGGTTGGCTTAATATAAAGATTACCGATTGTAAATGTATGCCAGTACTGCTTCCAGTTATTAATCCAGTCTTTATCTTCTGTCTCAGACCTTGTTATTGTTCCTTCACCGATATCAACAAACATTCTTAAATCTTTAATTTCCTGCTCAGCCTTTTTAACTAATGTTCCATCGTCCTCATCTGAATCAATATAAAAATTAACAACTGCTGTTCCATCATCTGGTGGCAGCTCAGGAATAAAATCAACAAACATTGTCTTAGCTTCTTCTTGTGTAAGCTGTACATTGTCCTGTATCTCTATCCCCTCAATTCCTATATCATCAAGAGCACTGCTTATTAAATCAACAGCCTGTGTTGTTGTCTTAATTGAATATCTATTCCATTTCATATATATGTCATCCTTCCAAATATTAATATTTTGCAAATATTATATAATCACTTTTGCATTATTGTATTATTAAGCATTTTTTAAAAATGCCTCATAACCCTTTAATGTTTCATACAAATCTGCTTTGCTTATAACTTCATATGGCGCGTGCATATTCTGTACAGCAATACCACTGTCAATTACATTCATATCAAGATTAGCTAATATATAAGCTATTGTTCCACCACCGCCGATGTCTACCTTACCAAGTTCAGCTGTCTGAAATGATACATCTGCATCATCCATAACCTTTCTTAACTTTCCTACAAATTCTGCTGATGCATCATTAGAGCCACTCTTGCCTCTTGCACCTGTGTATTTATTAAACACCATGCCTTTGCCAAAATAAGCTGCATTTTTCTTCTCAAATACACTCGCATAGTTAGGGTCATATGCCGCACTTACATCTGATGATAACATATAAGAATTAGCAAGTGCCCTTCTTAATCCAAGCTCAGAATAATTTCCACATCTGTCCATAACTTCTGCAACCATATTTTCAAAAAATCTTGACTGCATTCCTGTAGCACCAACGCTTCCAATTTCCTCTTTATCAACAAGAATACATACACCTGTTCTCTTAACTTCACTTGAATTAATAAGTGCTATAAGTGATGGATATGCACACACTCTGTCATCGTGTCCATAGCCCATTATCATACTTCTGTCTATTCCATAATCTCTTGCAGGACCTGCTGGAACAGCTTCTAATTCTGCTGATAAGAAATCTTCTTCCTCTATTCCATACTTATCCTTTAATATTGCAAGTATATTCTTCTTAACAGCATCTTTAGCTTCCTTATCGCATTCTTCCTTCTCCTGTGGCATACTTCCAACAAGAATATCAAGTGCTTCACCCTCAACAACCTTTGTGCCTTTCTTTTCCATCTGCTCCGAAGCAAGATGTATAAGAAGGTCAGATACACCAACTACTGTATCAGACATGTCTTCACCAATTACAATCTCTACTGTTGTTCCATTCTTTAATGCAACAACTCCGTGAATGGCAAGTGGAATTGCAACCCACTGGTATTTCTTAATACCACCATAATAATGTGTATCAAGAAGAACAAGTCCTGTTTCTTCATAGAGAGGGTTCTGCTTTATATCAAGTCTTGGTGAGTCTATATGTGCTCCGAGTATGTTCATTCCTGCACTTATAGATTCTTCACCTATATTAAACGCAACAAGTGCCTTATTCATATTGACAGCATACACTTTATCGCCAGCTTTTAATGTCCTGTTATCAGCAATAACGTCTTTTAAGTCCGCATAGCCAGCTTCCTTTAAAAGCCTAACGCCTTCCTTTACACATTCTCTTTCTGTCTTACATTTTGAGATGAACTGTCTGTACTGTTCCGCAAAATCAAATACTTCTGCTTTCTTTTTAGAATCATACTTATTCCACGCATTTGCTCTTTCCATAATATACCTCATTTCTGCCCACTGTTTAAGATAACCACTTGTATCAGGTGAACTCATTATATTCTAACTATCTATACATAAATGTCCAGCTGATTATATGTCCAGGGTAAGCTGTTCCTCATTCATAGCTTCTTCTTTTAATTCGCTTGCTATTTCATATTCAGCCTCTTCCTTGTACTGTTCAACCATATCCTCACTTATAACCGGAAGTTCATCAATAGAACCTACACCAAATGTTCTAAGGAATTCTTCAGTTGTTCCAAAAAGCATCGGTCTTCCCGGTGCATCAAGTCTTCCAACTTCTTTAACAAGTTCTAATTCAACAAGCTTATTAACTGACCTGTCTGAATTAACACCTCTTATCTTTTCTATCTCTATCTTAGTAACCGGTTGCTTGTACGCTATTATTGAGAGCGTTTCAAGTGCTGCCTCTGTCAATGTATATCGTCTTGGCTGACTGCATATTCTAATAAGATTGTCGTAATATTCTTCTTTGGTACATAATTGGAAGCTTCCCTCTAATTCAATTATCTTGATACCTCTGTCTTCATTTTCATATTTATCCATCATATTATGGATAATCTTGACTGTTGTATCGACATCGTGTTCTATAGCCACTGCAATCTTTTCTGCTTCTACTGATTCACCCATAGTAAATAGTATAGCTTCTATTGCCGCTTCTGTCTTTTCTATACTCATTCTGCACTCCATTCTTATCCTGCTTTGATTAACAGAATTAATACACACTTACTGTGTCATATACATATATGCTTTTAAAACTTATAAAGCATTGCTGTATTATTAATTATTCTTCGGTAATTCCTTCTATAAGTTCCGGATCCTTCGTCACTGTTATATATATTTCCTCGCAAGTCCCCTCCTGCTCTACAATAATAAATCCTGTCTTAATAAGCTCTAATACAACAAGAAATGTAACAATAACCGCAACCTTTGAAGCCCCCTTCATAAGAAGTTCCCTGAAACTGAATGTCCTATGCTCCATCATAAACGCCTTAATATCAACAAGCTTTTCTGACATAGTAACTTCTTCTTTCTCTATCTTACCGAACTTGCTTCTTATTGGGTCAACCTTTTCATCTTTTCTTCTCATTACGTCTGAAAATATTGCATTAAGCTTTAAAAGATCGGTATCTCCTATGACATCTTTTATATCAACCTCTGGCACATATTCACTGATCTCTTTAGGAATATCAGGCTTTCTATAATAAAGCTTTGTGGCATCCATCTGCTTATCTTTAAGCTCTTCTGCCATTGCCTTATAAAGCTTGTATTCTAACAGCTTTTCGACAAGCTCTGCTCTTGGATCCTGCTCATTACCTTCCTCATCAACTTCCTTTGGAAGAAGCATACGGCATTTTATATCAAGCAGTGTAGCCGCCATAACAAGGAATTCGCTTACTACATTTAAGTCTTCCTCCTGCATTTTATTGACATATTCCATATACTGCTCTGTTATATCAGCTATTGGAATATCATATATATTAACTTTATTCTTATCTATAAGATGCAGTAAAAGATCTAACGGACCTTCAAAAGCCTGAAGCTTTACACTAATCCCCATTATAAGCAAGCCTACCTTTCATTAACAGGTTACACTTAACCTGATTTTATTCATTAACTTATATATTGTACATAAAATATAATAGTAATGCAAGTTATTAACTTATTGATAATTGTGGGAAAATAACATATAATAATTTGAAAAAACCTTACATCTAAGTTTTTTCAAATATTTTATTAAAATTTTTAGAGAGGAGAAACAGCATGAAAATTGCCCGTGTGATTTTCACCTGTCAGGAAGCTTACAACAAAATCACCAAAGACCGGCTTACTGAATATGCAGCACAGACCTGCTACTATCTGCTTTTAAGCTTTATGCCATTCGTACTTGCACTAATAAGCATAATACATTATTTCCCAGTAACTTCAACCGACCTTATGAATCTTTTTGAGAATATAATTCCTACAGAATTCCACGGTCTGTTACTAAACATAATAGTTGATATTGAGAATTCTTCATCAATAACAATTCTGTCGGTAACTGCTATCGGCTTAATATGGTCAGCTGGCAAAGGCTTTATGACAATAAAGACCTGCCTTAACCGTATTAACAATTACGAGCTTAAAAGAAGCTGGCTAATACAGAGATTATTTTCAAGCATATATGCTTTAATACTGCTATTATCAATTGCAACAAGCCTTGTCATAATCGTATTTGGCGAACACCTTTCAGCATTTATTGAACGACATCTTAGTGCATTTTCAATTGATATTACAATTATTAACGCAATATTCAGCAACAGGTTATTTCTTGTTCCTACTCTGCTTACAATATTCTTCACTGTAATGTATTCGTTCATACCTACAATTAAAAAACGTCCTTTAGAAGAAATTCCAGGTGCTTTTCTTGCAAGTATTGGATGGTATCTGTTCTCTGAACTTTACTCATTATACATTACATATATGACACACTACTCATATACTTATGGAAGTCTTACAACTTTTATGCTTCTTCTTATATGGATGTATATATGTATTCTTATATTATTTCTCGGTGCTGAATTCAATTCCCTTATCGAGAAGAATATACTAAGACCTTGGCGTATTTCAAAGCATTCAACAAAAAGCTAAGAAAGCAGTCATCAATGCTGCTAAACAATAAAGCTATATTTATTATTGAAATAAATGGATATACAGACACCAACGATATCGACATACTTATAAATACAAATAGTAATCAAATGGGACTATCACATTGAATGCCCTTCCGTTATACAACGGGAGCATCACTGCAACAGTCCTATTTTTATATCTATATCAGATTATTTTAATCCATTTTACAAGCACTAATCATTTATATTCTTAATCTCTATATTGTTATAGAAGAATTTTAAAATATCTGTATAATCCATAGTTTCTGACATTTTCTTAACCGCATTCTGGCTCATTCCAATTCCGTGTCCGTAGCCGCCGCCTGTTATTTCGTATGATACAAGCGTGCCATTATCATATACTGGTTTGAATATACAGAAAGCACTCGGAAGAATATCATTATATATCTCCCTGCTCTGAGTTATTATTGCACATTTATTATTACCCATAAGGCTTCTTACTGCATTTTCTCCTTTGACAATACAGGTTTCCTTACTGCCTTCTACCATAAGTGCAGCTACAACTCCGCCACAGCCACGTTCTATCACTTTAATGCTTGCAATATTTCCTATATCATTAACCACTTTATCGGACGGCTCTCCATTTTCTAATATATATACCGAGCCGTTCTTTCTTAAATAACTTCCTATAAGTGAATTAAAATGTGCCGTAAGCTCACTTATACCTATGACGGTCTTCCAACGGTACATATCTGCTTCACTGTCATAATCACTGCTATCTTTGGCCGTTATAAACTGCTCAAATGTCTTTTCCGACTTAATATCAGCATTATAATCAGATGTTCCTGCCCTTACAGAAGCATATTGCGGATAATTATCCTCATCACTCCCCCACGCACACACATCAGCTGTATAACCGCAGGAAGTCGAATAATAATAAGTCTTTACAAGTTCACCATTGTATACAGCGACCATTCCAGCCGTAGCAATAACCGCCTCATCAGCCTCTGCACTGTCATATGTATTATTGTATACCTGAAACGACACACTATCATCTATGTGTGCACCATACTCACTGTAATAATTATTCGTAAGCTGTGTATATGCATAGCTTCTTGCACATACAGCCTGACATTTTAAGGCATTAACGCCAAATGACACAGGCATTTCGCTAGGCACAACTTTTTTTAAATAATCTTCGATATCAATTTCATTAATCACCGCAATACCCTCATCATATAAGGCAAGCTCTATATTACCCTTATAGGACGGATTTCCCTGACTTCTCTTAATAGAATTAATCGTTATGCTTCCATCATCAGTACTAAGCACAATACGCCCCGTGGCTAATCTTTCATCATTGCTGTCTATATCAAAGCTTTCACCTGCCGCAATATCCCATTGTACATCTGCACAGGTTATATGTATTATACTATCTGATGACAGCGACACACTGTTATGAAATAAATCCTTGTAACCTGTTGTCTTTAACATAACCCTTATATTATCATGCTTTAATTCTTCGCCAATAATTGCCCCACATACCTTTCCATTAGCAACTATAAAACGCTGGAGTGAATAACCGACTATAATCTCATCATAATTATGCGTTTTCACATCTGATACATTATCATATATTATAAATTGTTCATCTAACGGAACTTTTCCATACCCATCTATCTCTACATATTCATTAGTTACAGAGAGGACTTTTCCTTTGATAATATCCTTTTTGACAGATATATTCTTCACCTTTCCCTTACTCAGATGAATGTCAGCAAGCGTATTATCTATGTCATCATTAACCCTGCCTATCTTAAGCTTTTTCTCAACTCCATAGAAATTCACATATAACATTCCGTTATTGTCATATTTAAGCCACACATTACTGTAATCAACCTCGTCAGATATTTTTCTTTCAATACACAATAAACGGTTATCCCTTACTATTGCCAATACCTGCCTGTCTATATAAGGTGTTGCAATTATTCCGTCAAATATATACTTTCCCTTAGTTGTATACATTTCCCACTCACTAACATTAAGCTCCGCAGGTGTTCCGGCAATTCCAAGTTCAACTTTCTCAACCTCCTGCCCGTTACTGCAATACGGCA
>UMHW01092444.1_pt1 | contig 13513 bp, 12 predicted proteins | sample 1965631 | NCBI WGS metagenome assembly UMHW01 (sample SAMEA4836107, study PRJEB28245) | human gut metagenome | biome: gut microbiome; material: fecal sample | place: Denmark | collected 2008
TTTCTAATATATGTGAAAAAATCACATAATTATATTATACGTGTAGACTTTCTAACTTAGAATATTCTAAATAAAAAGAAGATAACTAGTATCTTAACTATATATTTGGAAATATTTTTAATAAAAGAAGTATTCACTCTAGAATATTATAGATATGGGTGATATTTATTTTAAAACTTAGAATAAGGTTTAAAATAACCCTCTAAGATTATAGCTTAGAGGGTATATAAATAATTATTTTAATATTTTAGTTTTACCTTTTCTTGGTACTATTATATTACCATTTATTTCATAAATATTATTATCAAAAATATCTTCTTTCTCTAGTTTTACAAAGTCTACTTTTTTATTTACTTCAGTAAGAGGTATTTCTTTAGTAATAACATAATATTTAGGAATATAAAGTTCTTTTAATTTAGTATATATTAATTTATTTAATTCATTAATAGTAGTTTCTTTTTCATCTTCATTATTAAAGATAATATGACATACTGGTATTTCTCTTTCAATAGAATCTTCTTTTTTTACTACACAGCAATCAAAAACATTATGATGAGTTTTGATTATTTCTTCAATAGCAGTTAACCATACTTTATCACCACTTCTAGTAATCATTCTCTTAGCTCTACCACAGTGATATATTCTGCCTTCTTTATCCATATAACCATAATCACTAGTATGAAGCCATACTTTACCATCTTTATGTTTCATTAATACTTTATCTGTTTCTTCTTTATCTTCAAAGTAACTTTTCATAACAGTAGGACCACTTATACATATTTCTCCTATTTTACCTTCTCCAAATGGTATTTCGTTATTATTTTCATCAAACATACTAACATTAACATTAATAAATGGTATTCCTATACTACCTAAAGCATAAGCTATTTCTTTAGAATAAGTAGCGGCCGCTGTTGACTCACTCTCTCCATATCCTTGTTTTAATGTTGCACTGCCACCATGATTTCTTATATATTCGTTAGCGGACTCTTCTTCTGCTACGGTAAGTTTATCTCCTCCAGATATTGGACTTGTCATAAATGATGTATCTTTTATAATATTACTATCGACCATTTCTTTAAATAGGATTGGTCCTGATAAGAAAATATTTGGTTTATATTTATCTAATAATAATGGATATTCCTGAGGAGTAAAGAATGGTATTAATTCTACTGATACTCCGCAACATAATAAACAATATGTAGCGTTGTAGTAGTAGGCTACTGATGGTGGTAAGATACTCATGGAAGTTTTACCTACATCAAAACCTAAATCTCCTAATTTAAAACCATAAGCACTACTATTTAGATTAATGTTTGATAGAGGTACTCCTTTAGCATTACCAGTAGTTCCTCCAGTATATACTATTACTGATGTATCACTACCTATACCCATAGGTTTATTAAGTAGTTTACCTCCTCTAGTATATTTCTTCCAGTCTTTAAATGACATAAATCTTTTATCTATCTTATATGAATCAGACTCTCTTTCTTGTTTCTTCATATTAGTTAGAATATTTTCTAATTCTTTATATAATAATTTTGGATTATTACTGTGAGCTTTACCTTTAGCATTTTCTACTAACATATTTAATTTTTGAATACCAGATAATTCTTCAAATAATGACATACAAATAATACTATCTAAAGTATCTACTTCTTCTATACCTTTACTTACTTTTTCAGTTATTAGTGGTACATCTGTTATAAAGAAATACTTTGATTTTGTCTTTTCTAGTATATCTTTAATTCTATCTTCTGCTTCATCAAATTTTATTAGATTAGCAGTAGCTCCTAGTTTGGATAAAGCAAACCACATAAAGATTATATCTGGATTATTAAGCATCATAAATGATACTATATCTCCTCTTGTTATATTCATTTTATTAAATCTCTTGATATATTCTTCTACTTTACTTATTAGATCTTCTCTTGTATATACTTTACCACAATATGATAAAAGTTTTATATTACCATAACTTTCTGTTACTTTTAAGAAATAATCATAAGCATTCATATTTGTATCTAAGTAAGCTTTCTTTTCATCTGAATAGGTATCAATATCGATATTATAATACTTAAGCCATGGCTTTACATTAGATGCTAATGTTCCTTCGACTCCTCTTTCTTTATCAAGGACAAAATTTTCTCCATTAAATCTTTCTTTATTTATATTTATTTTCATTTAAATCCCCTCCAAAAACAATATTATTATATCATAAATTGTTAAATAGTCAAATTATTCATTGATATAAGAGTTTATTTTATGGTACAATATATTAAAGAGGTGACATAAATTGGGTAAGACTATTACTAAAGTTATAAGAGTAGATAATGATACTAAGAAATTAATGATTGAATTTTATAAAGATATGAAAAGAGATAAAACTCCTCCATATGCTGTATTTCAAGCTGATACTGGTGATACAATAGTTACTTTATATGAGTCTGGTAAGGCTATGTTCCAAGGGGTATCTGCGGATATTGAAGCTGGTATGTGGGAAAGTATTAGAAAAGATAAAGATAATATTGATTATTTTATGGATACTAAAGATACTAAAATTAAAAAAGAAGATCAAGTAGATATTCCTAGTGATATTGCTTCAGTTGGTTCTGATGAAGTTGGTACTGGTGACTACTACGGTCCTATTGTAGTTACTGCTTCTTTTGTTAGTAAAGATAATATTCCTTTCTTAACTGAACTTGGTGTTAGGGATTCTAAGAAATTATCTGATGAACAAATTCTTAAGATAGTACCTAAGATTATTAAAAAAATACCATATAAAACGATTATGTTATCTAATAAAGAATATAATGATAATTATGGTAAAGATATGAATATGAATAAGATTAAGGCTGTACTACATAATAAGGTATTAACTGAAATGGTTAAAGATAATGATTATGATTATATTGTTGTAGATCAATTTGAACCTGAAAAGAGTTATTATAATCATTTATCTGATGTACCTAATCCTTTAAAGGGTATTACTTTTATTACTAAGGCTGAAGATAAATGTCTTTCAGTAGCAGTATCTTCTCTTATAAGTAGATATATTTTTATTAAAGAAATGGATAAACTAGGAGATAAATATGGTATCTTTTTACCTAAAGGGGCTAACTATTATGTTGAAGATGTTGGTATTAAATTAGTTAATAAATATGGTGAAAAGATATTACATGATATTGCTAAATTAAACTTTAGTAATACTGATAGAATATTAAAAGAAGTAAGAAAATAATTTCTTGCTTTTTTTATTTCTAGTAAAGCCTATATTAGTCTTTACTAGTCATTTGAAGTCCTAGTGGTCTTCGAATGAATATCAGTCATATCTATTATATTTGGGGTGAACACCTTTTTTAACTTGAAGTCGAAATTTTCGACTTCAAAGTTATTATTTTTATATTAGAATATTCTTGCAATCTCATTTCATTTAATAAAAAAACGACTCAGGGCTTCGAAAGTTTCCTGAGTACCAATCGATATAAATCGAATCACAAAATATAGTTGTCGTCAATAGTTTGCATAAAATTTTCTATTTTTTAGCAAAACTCTTAACGTTAATTTTATTCTATTTTAGTAAGTCTACTAATTAACTCTTTTAATATGGTGGAATCCTCTATTCTATTTATACTAGTACACTTTTTACCTATATCTTTTAAACTACTTCCTAAGTTATATAATTCTTTATTATCTAATATAATAAATCTATCATGAAATATATCGGTAGTTATTATTTCTATATTAGAATATTCTTGCATATATTTCTTTTTAGATACCTCATCTATATTTTTAGTATATATTTTTATATTTACCTTAATATCTTTGGTAATATCAAATAATTCTTTACCAGCATAATTATCTATAATTATTATTTCTTTCTTTGCTTTATTTAATATATCTATAAGTAAAGAATAAGCATCATATATTTGTCCATTATAGAAAATATGATTAATTTTCTCTTTAGTACTTAGTTTGTTAAATGATTCTTGTAATAATCTTATTTCATTATCATGTTCTAATACTAAACTATTTATATATTTTTGTTTTATTAGTGAAGTATTTATTATATTTTTCATCGCTACAAAGGCATCCATTATTTTTATACTTATTTCTTCTGCAACATCAGTTTTTAATATAGCACTTAACATAGCGACACCTTGCTCAGTAAATACATAAGGTAAATATTTAATATTAAGTCCTTGTTTTTGATTGTTTTTATTCAAGGTTTCAAATTGAAACCTTGAATAAATAGAAGAATATTCTTCTTTTGTTAATTGAAACATAAATCTTTCTGGAAATCTATTTATATGTCTTTTAACTGCTAAATTAAGTGATTTTGTTCCATTCTTGCAACCATATAACATAGCTAAATCAGAATCTAGCATTACTTGTTTACCTCTTATTTCATAAATTAAATTCTCTATCTTTATATTATCTTTTACTATTATTTCATTCATTTAATCATCCTTTCTTTTAATAAAATAATAACTCTTTTATCATTGTCTTATCGTCTATAATAACATGGTAATAGAGCCTGTGTCAATATAAAAAAAGCAAGATAGATTAATCTTACTTTAGATACTATAATATTATTGTTAATCTTCTACAAAACTACCTATTACTTTAAATACTCCTTCTATTCCTTTCTTTAGAATACTATTTACTTTAATAGATACTTTATTAGTACCTTTAGTTAGAGTACTAGTATAATCTTTCTCAGTACTTACTAAATAATCTTCTCTTCTTACATCTTTACCCTCTTTAATATCTTGTTCAAACTGTTTCATTGCTTCATTAGTCATAACCATCTTATTTTGTAAGTTATATTCATAATAACCAGTCTTCTCTATTACATAACTAATTACAAAGGCTAAAAATAAACTAAAAAATATAATTTTAAATATCTTTTTCTTATTCATGATATTACCCCTTTATATAATAATATAATATGTTAGATATAGCTTCAGTAGTATTTAGTACTTCATCAATATTATTATCTACTCCTCCTAGTTCTATTAGAATACTATTAGAACTAATATCTTGATTATAAATACCATCTACTCCTGGACCCTCCTTTTTATAAATACCTCTAGATAAACCTGGATAATGTTTATTAGCTATATCATTTATCTTTTCTACATTACTTATATTTTCTTTATAATTATTATGTTCTAAACCTACTACAAAGAGTATCTTAGCATATACTTTACCATTAATAGTAGTAGTTGTTATATTTTTATTTACTGAATCTCTATGAATATCTATAAAATATTTTAATGAGTTATATTTATTCTTTTTATCTAGTATTAATATTCTTGATGCTTTATAACTACTAGCATGATTCCAATTATTTATATTTAAAAACTCTGTCATATTAGTATCCTCTACTAAGGTAGATAATCCTTTACTATTTAATTTTTCTTTTAATAAGTATGATGCCATTAATACATTAGGAGTTATTCCATATATATCTAGATTAGTATTATTATAGTTTTCTAATTGATGAGAATTATAGATATATATTATAGGGTTATCTATATCTACTGGATTAGGATCTTCTATATAAGAACTTATTTTCTTTAATTCTTCTAAATTACTATAGTCATCATTATGAGATACTTCTAGTACTTTTTCATTATTACCATACATTAATACTCCTTGATCAAGAATACTACTTGGATTTTTTAAATCGATATTAAATAAAAAATCAGTACTAGTATTTACAATATTTACTAATTTATAGTCTTCTAGTAAATGACTATTACCTCCTCCTAGTAAGAAGTTTATAAACTTTGTATTATTTATCTTAGTACTATTCTTTAAAGAGTAGTAGAAGGTTATGGAAAATATACTATATATTATAACTAGATAAAAAAATGATTTTCTAATTATTTTTTTGCTATTATTCTTTAATTTCATCTTTCCTTTCATAAGATCACCTTTATGATAAGTATATATTAATTTATATGAAATTAATGTCAAAAAATAAGCATATTACTATGCTTATTATAAATCTAATCTAAAATTCTTTAATTCATCAATAAATTCATCTGTTTCTTCATCATCAGTTATATTATATATTTTATCTTTAACTTTCATTAATTCATCATAACTTATTATAGCTTCTTCTTCTTGTTTCTTTTCATAATCTGTAAGTTCAATATTTGATGGTTTTGTTTCTTCTTCCATCTTTTCTACTATCTCACTAGCAAACTTCATATTATCATTTACTTCATAAGCATCTTCCATCTCTTCTAGTGGAGATATATTAGGATCCTCATAAGTCATGCCTAAACCATTATCATAGTTTACACTGTTAAAGTCAAAATTATCTAGATTTTCTCTAGCTATGTATTCTTCTTTCTTCTCAATATGAATTGGAGATACTGGTTGTTTACTAGATATTTCTCTTAAAACATTCTTTTGATATAAGTTATTTTCTTTTACTTCTTCTTGTACTTCTTTTACTTCTTCTTGTACTTCTTTTATTTCTTCTTTTACTACTGGTATTTTTTCTTCTTCTTTATTAGAAGTTGGTTCTTCTAGTGGAACTTCTTTAGTTTCTACTGGAACTTCTAACTGTTGTTGTTTTAAAATATTATTATTTATTTCTTTATTATCTTCTACTTTTTCTTGTTCTTCTTTTAGTATTTTTACTAATTTCTTATTTTTATTTATTAATATTATTGATATAACTACTAAGAAAATAAAAAGAAATATTATTATCCAAAAGAAAAATAAACTATCACTAGACAAATTATTATAAAAATTATTAAATGAATTTATCATTTTTGTCAACTCCTACTACTGATATAATTTATTATAGAGGCTACATAAATAGTGGCTGTTTCTACTCTAAAAATTAAATTTCCAAACGATACTCTATTATAACCATTACTTACTAGAATATCTTCTTCCTTATCACTAATGCCACCTTCTGGGCCTATCACCATTATAATTTTAGCACAATCTTCTATACTTTGTAAATAGTAATTAAGTAGTTTTTCTTTTTCTTTAGTCGAAGCTACTAACTTTAAGTCGGCGTCTTCTTTAGTTAAATCTTTGATACTTTTTATATCTTCAATTATAGGGATATTAGTTCTTTTGGATTGTTCACTTGCTTCTTTGCAAATACTTTCCCATCTTACTTTCTTTTTATTAAATCTTTCTTTATCTAATTTTACTATACTACGTTCCATACTTACTGGTATTATTCTAGATACACCTAGTTCAGTTAATTTTTGTAATATTAAATCCATCTTTTGTTCTTTTACTAGAGCTACCGCTACTGTAAGTTCTATTTTTGTTTTTTTATCTTCATCTAATTTTTCTATAACTTTTATATTAAATGGTTCTAAACTAGTTATTTCACATATATGTAATTTATTATTATAAACTACTTCTATTTTATCATTTATATTCATTCGCATTACTTTTTTGATATGTCTTATATCTGATTCTTCTAATAACATATCTTTATTTTTTATAAAATATCTTTGCATAATTATCCCTCTCTATATATAATTATAACAAAAAAATTAGACTTTTTATCATCTAATTTAATTTTTTATCTATGAACTAATACTTTAGTACCTGCTTCAACATTATCATAAATCGTCTCAGCGGCTTCATTAGGCAAATTTACACAACCATGACTACCATTTTCTAAATAGATATCTCCTCCAAAGGTACTTCTCCAAGAAGCATCATGAAGACCATTATCTCCATCAAATGGTATCCAGTAATCAACATGAGAGCGATATCCAGGTCCTACTAAATAAGTATCACGTTCCTTATATGTAACAGAAAAATATCCCTTATAAGTAGTGGTTTCAGGATTACCCGTTACTGTATCAGTAACAAGTAAAATCTTTTTATCCTTATATAATCTAACAACTTGATCACTAATATCAACCTCTACAAATAAATCAGGTAACATTTCAATAGAATCATTATACACATATCCAACCTTCATATTTCCTTTTTCTACAAAGTAATGAATCATAGCCATATCATCAGTAATATTATAAACAAATACTCTTTGATATTTGTCAATAACCTCAATCTCATTCATTTTAGAATCATATAAAGGTGTATCATTAGTAACATATGCAAAATTATGAACTCTAACAATATTCTTATCTTCCTTTGTATTATTTTGATCTACATCAATAACTACTTTAGGAGGTTCAACCTTATTATTATCATCATTCTTTTTATTCTTAGAAGTACAACCAGTAGTAAATAATAATGTACCCGCTAATAAAGCACTAGCTATTCTTTTCTTTGTTTGTTCTTTCATAAATATCTCCTTTTCTGCATTAATTATTATATCATCTTATAATTATAAAGCAATACTTTTAATAGAAAAAGAACTATTTCTAGTCCTTTAACTTTCTATTATATTTAGTAAATTCACTATCATCATCTAATTCTGTTTCTGACAATAATTTAAATAGTTCTTTTTGTTTTCTATTAATCTTTGAAGGTATTACGACATTAATGATAACATACATATCACCTTTCTTATTATTAATATCACTATCTATTCCTTTACCTTTTAATCTTAATTTAGTACCATTTTTAGTACCATCAGGTATTGTTACATAAGCATTACCATATAGTGTTGGTATTTCTTTCTTACATCCTAAGACTGCTTCAGTTATAGTAAGTGGTACTTCTATATAAATGTCATTACCATCTCTTTTATAGAAGGAATCTTCTTTTACAGCAAATTCGATATATAAGTCTCCTGGCTGTCCTCCATTAGTACCTGCTTCTCCTTTACCCGCTAATCTTAGTCTATTGCCTGTATCTATTCCTTTAGGAATAGTTACAGTAAGAGTTTTCTTTTTAACTACTTTGCCTGTTCCTTTACAAGATGTACATATTTTATCAAATGATGAACCTGTTCCACCACAATGTGGACAAGTTGTTCTTGATAAGAAAGAACCAAACATTGTACTCTGCTGACGAGTTACTGTTCCAGATCCTTTACATTCGGGACAAGTATGACTATTGAAACCACCTTCGCCATGACATTCACTACACTCATCTTCGCATTCTACTTCGATATCTCTCTTACTACCATGAACTGCTTCTTCAAAAGTAACAGTCATTCTGTATAATAAATCACTACCGGCTTGTTTTCTTTTTGAGCCTCTAGATGAACTTGTTCTAAAACCGAAGTTTTTAAGTACTTCTTCCATGATATCACCATAGTCACTAAAGTCAAAGCCATCAAATCCTGAGAAGCCACCTTGAGCATTAGTAAATGCACTATGTCCAAATTGATCGTACTGTTTTCTCTTATTCTCATCTGATAATACTGCATATGCTTCTTGACACTCTTTAAACTTTTCAGCAGCATTTTCTTCTTTAGAAACATCAGGGTGATACTTCTTGGCTAATTTTCTAAATGCTGATTTTATTTCATCTTGGGTAGCGGTCTTTGGTACTCCTAGTACCTCATAATAATCTTTTTTATCCATATTTTCCTCCAAGTACAAGTATAAAGCTCTAGAAAGCTAGAGCTTTTACTTAATTATTTTTCTTCAAATTCAGCATCTACTACATCATCTTTTTTATCTTCTTTTGGTGCTTCTTCAGTAGTAGTATTTTCTTGTCCTTCTTTTGCAGTGCTTTCATAAACCTTAGTAGCTAGAGCATTAGCCTTCTCTAATAGTTTATCTTTAGCTTCAGTGATTTCTTTGGCATCTTCGCCTTCCATAGCTTTCTTAGTCTTTTCTATTAACTCTTCAGCTTCTTTCTTATCACTATCAGTTACTTTATCACCAAGGTCTTTAATAGCCTTTTCTGTCATATTAATAATTTGTTCTGCCTCATTTTTAGCATCTGCTAATTCTTTCTTCTTAGCATCTGCTTCTTTATTCTTTTCTGCTTCTTTCATCATCTTATCGATTTCTTCATCACTTAATGTGTTAGTAGCAGTAATAGTAATTGATTGTTCTTTCTTAGTACCTAAATCTTTTGCTTTAACATTAACAATACCATTTGCATCTATATCAAATGTAACTTCTATTTGTGGTACTCCTCTAGGTGCAGGTGGAATGTTAGTTAATTGGAAGTTACCAAGGGTCTTATTGTCATTAGCCATTGGTCTCTCACCTTGTAATACATGGATATCAACAGCAGGTTGATTATCAGCAGCAGTTGAGAACACTTGACTCTTACTAGTAGGAATTGTAGTATTTCTAGGTATTAATACTGTCATTACTCCACCTAATGTTTCAATACCAAGTGATAATGGTGTTACATCTAGAAGTACGATATCGTTAACATCTCCTGTTAATACTCCACCTTGAATAGCGGCTCCCATAGCTACTACTTCATCAGGGTTAACTTCTTTAGAAGGTTCTTTATTTAATTCTTTCTTAACTAGTTCTTGTACACAAGGTATTCTAGTAGAACCTCCTACTAATAATACTTTATCAATATCTTTAGCAGATAAGTTAGCATCTTTTAAAGCTTTTCTTACTGGTTCAGTAGTAGATTCTACTAAATCACTAATTAAGTCTTCAAATTTAGCTCTAGTTAAACTCATATTTAAATGAATTGGGCCATCAGTACCTTGTGATATAAATGGTAATGATATTTCAGTAGTAGTCATACCACTAAGATCTTTTTTAGCTTTTTCAGCAGCATCTTTAACTCTTTGCATAGCCATTTTATCTTTAGTTAAGTCTACACTAGTTTCTTTCTTAAATTCACTTACGATGTAATCCATAACTCTTTCATCAAAGTCATCACCACCTAAATGGTTATTACCACTAGTTGATTTAACTTCAAATACACCATCACCTAATTCTAGGATAGATACATCAAATGTACCACCCCCTAAGTCATATACAAGTACTGTTTGGTTTTTATCTTGTTTATCTAGACCATAAGCAAGAGCTGCTGCTGTTGGTTCATTAATAATTCTTTCTACCTCTAAGCCAGCAATCTTACCTGCATTCTTAGTAGCTTGTCTTTGTGCATCATTAAAGTATGCAGGTACTGTAATAACAGCCTTTGTAACAGTCTCACCTAAGTATGCTTCAGCAGTCTTCTTAAGATCTCCTAGTATCATAGCAGATACCTCTTCTGGAGAATATTCTTTTCCATTAGCAGATACTTTTTCACTAGTACCCATTTTTCTTTTAATTGAAGATATTGTATCTTTATTAGTTACCATTTGGTTTTTAGCCTTTTGACCTACAATTATATCTCCATTTTTAAATGCTACTACTGATGGAGTTGTTCTCATACCCTCAGGGTTTGTTATAACTTTTGCTTCACCTCCATCGTATACAGCAACGCAACTATTAGTTGTTCCTAAATCTATTCCTATAATTTTACTCATATTTATCATTTCCTTTCTTATTTATCATCATCAAAGTCATGAATGACTTTAATATTTTTTTCTTTATTTATATTTTCCTCTTTTTTATTCTTTTTTATATTCATGTATAATAGATAACTAACTAAAGCAATTAATATTACTGGCAATAGCCAAATAACAAACTTAACTGCTAGAACTGATAGTAATATTGATACTATTATATATATTATTTCTTTTATGGTATCTTTATTCATTTACTTTCACCATAGCAGTTCTAAGTACTCTATCTTTATACATATAACCTTTTTGTAACACTACTGTTACAACTCCTGATTCTTTAGTTTCATCATGATCAACAACAACAGCTTGTTCTAGTGATGGATCAAATTCTTTGCCTAAACAATCTATTTCTTTTACTTCAAACTTTTCAAGTAAATCTTTTATTTGCTTATACATAAGTTTAAAGCCTTCTAGAAACTTAGATACTTCATCTTCTAAGTTATTATCATCCATACTTATTGCTCTTTCAAAGTTATCTAAGATAGGAAGAAAACCTTTTAAAATATCTTCTTCAGCATATTTTATTATTCTATTAGTTTCTTCATCTTTTCTTCTTTTATAATTAATAAGTTCAGCTTGACTTCTTAGAAGTGCCTCCTCTAGATTCTTTATTTTATCTTCTAGTTTATTATCACCACAAGAGCATTCTTCATTGCAAGTGCACTCTTCTTTAGCCTCTTTGCAGTTACATTCTTCATTACTGCAATGTTCTTTCTTTATTTCTTTTTCTTCTTTTTTATGTTTATTATTCTTCTTTTCCACTTTGACCTCCTAAATTATTTTTAATGTAATCTAGTAGTGTTACCACTCTATCATACTCCATTCTCTTTGGTCCAATTATTGCTATTGTTCCTTCGGTTCCATCTATATTATATTTAGTTTTAATAACTGAAACATCATCTGTAAGTTCTGTTTCACTACCAATATAAATATTTATTCCATTATCTTCTTCTTTCATTTTAGAAATACTATCTATATCTTCAAATTTACTAAGTATTTCTTTTACTTTATCGATATTAGTAAATTCTGGTTGCTTTAACATATTAGTTCTTCCACCAAAGTAAGCATTTTCACTTTGAGCAGAAGTAAATTCATGAAATGCATCATAGAAGGTATTATAAAGTACTTCATATTGACCAACATAATCTTTTATAATTGGTTTTACTTCATACTCTAGTTTTTCACTTACCTCGTTAATAGGAGTACCTATTACTAATTTATTTATTAATTCTACTGTTTTCTTTACATCTTCTTTAGGAACAGTATTGGGCAAGTATAATGTTTTATGTTGTACTACTCCTTTATCTGTTATTACTATAGATAATATTTTATTATCTTCTAGTGGAACTACTTCTACTTTCTTAAGTCTATTTTCTTTAGAAGCACCTCCTAGTACAACTGCTGTATAGTTAGTTATTTCACTAATTATTTCTATACTCTTCTTAATTGTATCATTTAAATCTAATGTATTATTTCTAAAAATAGTTTGAAGTTTTAACATATCTTCTCCTGTCATATTTTTAGGTTTCATTAAATTATCTACATAATACTTATAACCTTCTTCACTAGGTATTCTTCCTGATGCAAAATGATTTTTTTCTAGTAGATGTAATTCTTCTAAGGCTACCATTTCATTTCTAATTGTAGCACTAGAACATTTTAATTTCTTACAAATATGATTTGAACTTACTGGTTTAGCAGTTCTAATATATTCTTCTACTATTACTTTTAGTATTTCATTTTGTCTCTTGGTGATCATTATATCACTTCCTTTAGCAATTCTTTATTTCCATTGCTAATATCATTATATTACTATTTTTTAGCAATGTCAACATAAAATTGCTAATTTTTTTATTTTTTTATATTTCTATTGTAATATCATCTTACATAGTAGTTTATAGCCAAAGTCTATAAACTATATATCAATAATATCTATTATATTCGCAGTGGATATCTATATATTAAAATATTTAATTTTACTTAGAATATAATTTAGTATGAAAAAGAAATATATTTTATTATTAATGTTATTATTAATTATTATTATTTCTATTTGTTTGATATATAGAAATAATGATAAAGAGGATACTGATATTAAAGTTAAAT
>UMHW01047572.1_pt1 | contig 13317 bp, 10 predicted proteins | sample 1965631 | NCBI WGS metagenome assembly UMHW01 (sample SAMEA4836107, study PRJEB28245) | human gut metagenome | biome: gut microbiome; material: fecal sample | place: Denmark | collected 2008
TAAAAACCTACTATGCAGGAGTGCACCGAAGGTTTCCAAAGGGCGATCGCAGACTTCGTCTGTTTCCATTGCCCTTTGGTCGCCTCCGCAGGAGCGAAATCCCTGCGCAAGGCGAAAGCACATTTAGAAAGGTAAAAAACAGCATGATTGCACCCATCAGCGCGATAGCCGATGGAACATTACGTCAGATGCTCCATCACCCGCAGGCACATGCGGCTGTTGTGGTACGGACACTTCCACTCTTCCAAAATCGGCTTGTCCGTCGGGATGCCTGATTCGGACAGCGACCAGAACCACTCGCTGTTCGGACGCGGGTCAACGAAGGCGCGGCGGATGTAGGCAAACTGTGCTTCCGCCTGCCTCAGCCAAGTGGATGCGCCTGTCAGCTCATAGGCATTCAGGAAGCCCAGCACCGTCTCCGCCTGTACCCACCAGACACGCGTGTGGTCAACTTTGCCCTCGACAACTTCGTTCTCCAAGCCGTGGTCGGTGAATGCGCGTTCGCGGACAGCTTCCGCCAGCGTCAGGCACATGTGCAGATACGGCGCGCGGTTTGATTCGGGCAGCAGCGTCTCTGCCGCGTCCCAAATCAGCCACGAGGCCTCAATGTCGTGCCCGAAGGACTGCATGTCCAGCAAAGAGCGGTAGTTGCGGTCGTAGAAGACCTCCAAGCGGCGCTTGCCCGGATTGTACATCACGTTCAGGAAACGCTCTAAGCAGACTTCTCCGGCGCGGCGCACAGCTTCGTCCGGCATGGCGCGGTATAATTCCGCATAGCCCTCCAAAACGTGCAGCAGCGTGTTCATCGTGCGGGACGCCGTCTCGTGGCGCTCCATCAGCTTCGGGTTGTCGGACAGCTTCTCGTTGCCGACGGGGGTGAAATCCGGCTCATAGGCTTCGCCGTAGCCGCCCGCGTCGCTGCATTTCGTCTCAATCAGGCGGAAAAGCGCCATCGCCTTGTCGCGCGCGGGGATGTAATCCGGGTCGCTTTCGCCGATGGCGCGCATGTACGCCGCCAAGCCGTAAATCGCGAACGCCTGACAGTAGGTGTGCTTCGTCTTGTCCAGCGGCTCACCGTCCGCCGTCACCGACCAGTACACGCCGCCGCGCTCGGTATCCTCAAAATGCGGCAGGAATGCGAACGCATGGCGCGCATAGCGCAGCAGGGATTTATCGCCCGTCACGCGCGCCGCCGTCGAGAACGTCCACAGAATGCGGCTGTTGAGGATGCAGCCCTTGTGCGCCCCGCGCTCCACGAACAGGTCATGATTCACATAGCCGAACCAGCCGCCGCGCTCCCAATCGGTCAGGTTCTCCCAGAAAGGCAGAATGGTCGTAAGCAGATGGTGCGAACAATCCTGGCGAAACATGAAGCATTCCTCTCTTCCTGTTAGCTTAACAGTTAGGTATATGGGTATTATAACCCGGAAAAATGCCCTTGTCAAGCGGCAAAAGAAGAAAAAAGCTGATAAATATGGCGAAATTTTCACCGAAAGGAACAATGAAAGGAAACGACGTAAGGCTAACGTGTAAACTAATCAGCCGGCAGGAAAAAAAGCCGTGCAGGGGCTTGCTTTCACGACGGAAATGTGGCACAATATAAGGTAGCATTGTGTGTAAACATGGTGCTGCTTTTGCAATTTGAAATTTGAAACTGGGAAAGAAATAGTGGAGGAAATCAATCAATGGCGGAAACACAGAAAATCGTCATTCTGAATTTCGGCGGACAGTACACGCAGCTGATTGCGCGGCGCGTGCGCGAATGCCATGTGTATTCCTGCGTCCTGCCCTATGACGCGAGCCTGGAGACGATTCGCGCGCAAAACCCCGTGGGCGTGATTCTCTCCGGCGGCCCGGCAAGCGTGCTGGAACAGGATGCCCCCCGCTGCGACGAGGGCGTGTATCAGCTGGGCGTGCCGGTGCTGGGCATCTGCTACGGAATGCAGCTGACGGCGTATTTGCTGGGCGGCACGGTGGAAAAGGCGGCACAGCGCGAGTATGGCCGAATCACCGTGACGATGGACGATAAGACGAGCCTGCTCTCCGGCATGTCGGATGCTTCCTCCTGCTGGCTGAGCCATACCTATCAGGTGAAGAAGTGCCCGGCTGGTTTCCACCCGATTGCGCACAGCACGAACTGCCCCGTTGCGGCGATGGCGAACGACAACAAGCGCATCTACGGCGTGCAGTTCCATCCGGAAGTGACCCACTCCGACGAGGGGCGCGCGGTCATCGAGAACTTCCTGAATATCTGCGGCTGCGTGGGCGACTGGTCGATGGAAACCTACGCGCAGACGGCGATTGCCAACATCCGCGAAATCGTGGGCGACAAGGGCACGGTGCTGCTGGGACTTTCCGGCGGCGTGGACTCCTCCGTCGCGGCGGCGCTGATTTATAAGGCCATCGGCGACCGCCTGACCTGCGTCTACGTTGACCACGGCTTCATGCGCAAAGGCGAAACCGAGCAGGTGGTGAATGTGTTCACGCACACTTTCCCCGTGCGTCTGGTTGCGTCCGACGCCAGCAAAATCTTCTATGAGGACTTGAAGGGCGTTTCCGACCCCGAAACGAAACGCAAGATTATCGGCCGTGACTTCCTGAAAGTATTCAAGGCGGAATCCGAAAAGCTCGGCAAGCTGGACTACTTCGCGCAGGGCACGATTTACCCGGACGTTATCGAGAGTGGTCAGGCGACGGGCGCGGCGGTCATCAAGAGCCACCACAACGTCGGCGGTCTGCCCAAGGAACTCGGCTTCACACAGCTGATTGAGCCGCTGCGGATGCTGTTCAAGGACGAAGTGCGCGCGCTGGGCGAAACGCTTGGCCTCCCGCACGATCTTGTCTGGCGTCAGCCGTTCCCCGGCCCCGGTCTGGCGATTCGTGTCATCGGCGACCTGACCCCGGAAAAGGTGGAGATTGTCCGCGAGAGCGACGCGGTGCTGCGCGAGGAAATCGCCAAGGCCGGTCTGGACGCCGATATCCACCAGTATTTCACCGTCCTGACGGGCATCCGCTCCGTGGGCGTCATGGGCGACGAGCGGACGTACGACTACACCGTCGCCATCCGCGCGGTCACGACGGACGACTTCATGACCGCCGACTGGGCGCGCATCCCGTACGACGTCGTGCGCACGATTTCCGCAAGGATTGTGAACGAAGTGCCGCATGTGAACCGCGTCGTGCTGGACGTGACGACCAAGCCGCCGGCGAGTATTGAGTGGGAATGACCGCTGTAAAGGCGAAAACCCTTGCAGCGCAAGCGTATTTGCCCAGTCCAAACCGCCTCTGATAACAAAATGATAACCATCTCCGAAGCTGTCTTTACAGAAAACTGCGCTGGTGGCTTTGGGGTAAAGGCGAGAAAAACACCTCCCGGTTATCACTCTCTGTGAAAATAGCCTGTTCAAAAGCCCTTCGCTGTGGAGGAAATCTTCCACAAGCGGAGGGCTTTCTTTATGTCTATTCTTTCAGGCTTTCGACTTTAGCTTCCGGCCGCGTTTGCGCACAGCGGATGCTTCAGGCGGGACTGCGGCATGGATGCGCATGTCGTCGAAATCGGGGTAATGATACCGCCAGCGGTCGTACGCCTCTTTGGTGATCTCACCGGCAGCCAGCCTGGCAGATTGTTCCTGCCAGGCACGAAGACGCTGCTCCAAATCGGCCGCATGGATGCCGCCGTCAAAAATCTCAGCACGCAGACAGATCAAATCATCCGTGTTGGTGATACGGAGAAGCTTTCGGTCTTCCAAAGCAAAAAGCGTGTGCATCAGTCCATCCATGGTGTCGATATCCGGCACAGCGATCGCTTTGGGAGAAACGTCCAGTGCTTCCGCCAGTTGCCCGGTCAGCTCTGCCTTGGGCGTTCGATCCTCGGATTCATACTGAGCAAGTCTCACATCAGCCGAGCTCTCTGGAAACCCCAGAAGAAGACCCAAATACTTTTGTGTCATCCCCCGTAAAGTGCGAAAGAAACGGATACGTTCGCCAGTTGCCATCAAATCACCTCTTGAACAGGATAATATATCATAGCAAATCCGTTTAAGATCGTCAAGATGGTAATTTAACAAAAAAGTTTGGAATACTCCTTGAAAGCCTATTGACACAAGCGATAATGTTTAATATAATCGTATCGAAATTAAGCGTTATTGCTTAATTTACAAAAGGGGGAACCAGTGAAAAACCAATTTATGAGAGCAGAAGAAGTGGCTCGGGAGCTCGAAGTGTCCAGATCCTATGCCTACAGGCTGATCAAACAACTGAATGCGGAGCTCCGTGAGAAGGGATATATGACCATCGCCGGGCGAGTGAACCGGCTGTATTTTCAGGAACGACTGTACGGTACATCAAATCAGAAGGAGTGTGAGTCACATGTCAACACACAAGGATGAGAAAAACGGTACCTGGTATGTGATGGTTCGGTATCACGACTGGAAGGGTGTGAAGCGGCAGAAATGCAAACGGGGTTTTGCCACCCGGCGGGAAGAGCAGGAGTGGGAGCGCAACTTTCAGCTGCAAACCGATGGAGATCCGGACATGACCTTTGAAGCCTTCATGGAGCTGTATGAGAATGACATGCGGCCCCGTCTGAAGGAAAACACCTGGCTGAGCAAGAAACACATGATCCGGACGAAGCTCTTCCCCACCTTTGGCAAGAAGATGCTCAGCGAAATCGAAACCCGGGACATCATCGCCTGGCAGAATGAGCTGCTGGCCTACCGGGATGAAAAGAAGCAGCCCTACTCAAAGCGCTGAAAACCGCACTGGACGATGTATGGACAGAGCTGAAACGCATCAGCACCGGAGCCCAGCCCAGCGATGAACTGGTGAACGACATTACGCTAATCACAAAAATGCTGAACGACATGAAAGGAGAATGACCATGACCAGCATCTTTGAACAACTCAGCGGCACCTATACCCAAGGAAGGGACGGCATGCTTTACCCCAACCTCACTCTGGGCGACAGGAAACAGCGCCCCATCGGCAGATGGGGACGGATACACAGAGTCTATCTGGAAACAGAACATCCCGGCCTGTATGATCGGATGATCCTGAATGGTACTCTGGACAGGAATCTGGCAGATGCAGAGGAACGTGCTCAGGCCATGCTGGAGCAGTTGATCCGGCGGATGGCGTTGCAGGAAGGCATCACGGAAAACCTGAAGGCTGCCGACCAAATGGAATGGGTCCGCAGGATGAACAGCATCCGCAGCAGAGCGGAAGAAATCGTACACTCAGTTTAAAGAATCCGGCTGGTCAGCAAAATTCTATCAGGAGCATCGCGCAGAAATCGAAGCACACAAAAAAGCACAAGCTGTCTACGAGCTTCACGACGGCAAACTGCCGACGCTGAAGGAGCTGACAGCGGAATACGTTGCGCTGAAGGAGCAGCTGGATGCATACAAGCCAGATCTGGCAGAGCTCAAATCGAAGCTGACAGACCTGAAGCAATCCGGTATAACTACAAAATACTTATCCGGGACATTCCGCAAACAGATCAATATCACCGCAAAGGAGATCGTATAGAACGATAACAACGCCTCCGTGCCGGAACTGGTTTTCACCGTTTGCCGGCATGGAGGCTTCTTTCATTTTTATGCCGAGGTGCTGCACTAGGTTGGGCGCAACAAGACACCACAACCACAGATCGCAAGATCTGGTAAAATGGGCTTGGGGGCGGAGCCTCCCAACAAGCAAAGTGCAAAAGGTGCTACCTTTGCCCTGCTTGCAACCATGATAAACATGTATTTGAGATTGCTATCAGCCTTGTTTTGCTCGTTTTCTGCACAAGAAAAGCCAGAGACAGAGACATGGATGAAGATTGATCCTTGAAGCACATACCGAATCGATATCCCACAAGTAAAGAATCTTCGGCTTCCAGCATCACAGTCTATACCAGAAATTACCAATGTAAAAATACCGGCAGGTCATCCATCGATGCTCAGCACACCCGCCATATAGCCCAGAAAACCATCATATGCAAGCGTCCATCGATACAGTTCATCCCGTATGGGCTGCACATTCCAGTCTTTTATTCGATATTGAGGGATTTGAACGGTATCCATCTGCACCTGTTCACGACTGATCTCGTGAATACGGATGTCCTCATCCGGCGCTGCGTGAACAAGCGCCGATACAGAATGATTGTCAATCACCCGGAATGTATCCTCAACTTTGACAAAGGACAGGCTGTCTTCATCCTTGAGCAGATTCGTCTGGTGCTCACCATAACGGGCCAATTCCAATCGAATGGAGTCGGTAACCGAAGTAGGAAGAATCGGACGGTCTTTTTCAAGGAACTCTTTGGTTAACACTGTAGCCGCATGTTTGATGATGGGGTGCTCCTTCAGCAGCGCATCGTCTGCGTAGTTGAGGCCGAAGGACCACATGAGCGCATTCTTTGTTTTTCCGTTCCGGTTGACTCGCCCCGATGCCTGAAGCAGCGATGACAACGATGCCGTTTCACGAAAGCCAACAGAAAACGAAAAGTCAACGCCGGCCTCCACGCACGATGTCGCGACAAGCGTCCAGTCACAGTCGGATGGATTCCGAAGCCGCTGCCGAACGCGTGCCAGCGTCCTCGCGCGATCTCTGGCGGTCAGTGCTGTGGACAGATGCTCCACCCGATTACGCCCATACAGCTGCATGATCGTCTTTGCGATCACCGCTGCGCTTTGAACCGTGTTGACGATGAGAAGTCGCTGCCCCGGAAAGGAATTGACCCATTGTGCAAGCGCTTCACTTGTCATGAGTGCGGGATTCCAGAGATACCGGATGCGGTTCTGCTCATACTGCGCCAGCGCGGAACGAAGCGCGTTGTCAACCAGATCTGGCACTCGCCGGGTTCCGGCTGCCGCAATCTGCTGAATCGTCCAGAATCTGTTGAGAGAACCCGACGCAAGAACCCAATGGCAATTCCACTCGTCAGCGAAGCAGTTGATCCATTTCCATGCAACCGGCAGAAGATGCGAAGGCAATGCGGCGTGTGCTTCATCAACAAAAATAGCACTTCCCGGCAATTCATGCAGCCGCCTGAGGGCAGATGGCCGGTTTGAGGCCAGCGTCTCAAAAAACGCTACCGCTGTTGTGACAATAACAGGGGCCTTCCACAGCGTAGAAAGGTGACGGACACTTTCTGATTCAAAATCCACCCGATGGTGAACCTCCGCAACGATTTTGTTCGGCTCTTCACCCGGAAGAACCAAACATCTGCGATAGGTTTCCACCGACTGCGAAATGATGCTTGTAAAAGGAAGCACCACAAAAATCCTGCGAAGGTGATGCTTTTTCGCCTGACTTAGCATGTATGCCATCACGGCAGTGGTCTTTCCGGACCCCACCGGACTGTCACAGGCAACGACATGGTCATTGACCTTGCTGTCTCTGCAGCATTGATACATCTGTGCCCGTAAACGGGAACGCTCATCCTCTGCCCGAAGACCGCTGACGTAGGCATTCAGCACCTGCAGTCTCTCTGCCGGACGCAGGTCATTCTGCTGCCCATCCATGGGTTCCTGCCCGTAATGTCTCGCCGTATCTCCGTGGTCGGCATCTGCCAGACAGGAAAGCGCCAGGCGCATGAATACCGAGCGGCACCCGGCTGCCGGCTGTTCGTCTGCGGTCTTCTCCCCAAAGAGATCCCGATGGATGGCTTTCAGCTCCGGCAGCTTGCTGTCTGTCGCTGATGCGATATCGGTATCACGGAAAGCCTCGCTGCCGTGACAGCATTCTTTCGGAAAATCCGGAAGACCCCGGTGATGCGACATGACACAGACTGCAGAGTACATTTTGTTCTCATGAAGCAAAAGCGCCGTGCCGGCATCTGTGTGGTTGATGGGCAGATGCGGCTGATTTCCGGCATGCAGGGCAGCTTGATTTTCTTCCTCAAGCTTGCCCAAATCGTGCAGCGATGCCGCATTGGTGACAGCGCTGATCAATGCCATGCCGTCTTCCTGTTTTGCCGCAAATGCAGCCGCTTCCTTCGCATATCGAACAGCGTCATCATGGACATTCTGTACATGATTCAGATAGGTTTGCGCAGGAAAACCATCGTGTGCGCTGTGCGCGAGATATTCTTTATCCATCAGACGTTGGCAAGATCCTGAACACCGGCAAGACGCTGCTTCAGCTCTTCGGGAAGGTCGGCAACATCCTGATAGTCCTTCCAGCTCGAGGAGGGTTCCTCGGCATTTCCGATCCGCTTTGGCGTCAATGCGTCGATCAGCAGATAGTCCGGGCAGCTTCCCAGCTTGTTCTTGTGCTCCATGTACCATGCGTGGCGCAGGCGCACGTCGGGGCGGATATTGGATCGAGTCAGGTCAAGCATGTAGGGGATGGCGCGCTTGAGCAATTCAATGTCCGCCGCTGTACATCCGCTTTTGGCGGCGTAATTGGGATTCACATAAAAGGGCATGCAGTAAACGCCATGCTCCACGACCCGATAGGCCAGGGGAGCCATGCCGCTTTTCTTGCCTTCCTCAACGCCCGCCTTGTTGGTATTGGTATGACGGACAATGCTGATCGGCGAGATGGACAGGCCCATGCCGAATTGAACCGCACCGGTCTTGATATACTCCTTGTTGCCGCCATCCTCCAAAAAGGTGTTGCCAAAAATGCGGGCATCCCAATACTTTCTGACAAATGTGCTGTCCATAAAATTGGGGCTGTCATTCATTTCTTTTGTAATTGCTGCCCTGTCGCGCCCACGGGATTCCAAGATGCAATAGAGATCCGCCTGACGGATGTACGCTTCGGGCAAGCTCTGGAAAAACACGCCGTCATGATCCTCGATCAAATCACGGATTTTCCGCTTGACAGATACGGGCGAAATCTCACCCAGTCCATTCGGGCGCTGGCGAGGATCGTTTTCACGGTCAGGATCCCCATTCGGATTGGAATTGACAACCTCGAGAATCAAAAGCCCGGTTGCACGATTGAAATCCACACTCATCTTGCTCTACTCTCCTTTGCTCTGATGATTCGCATTGCTTTCATCCTGCTTCTCCTGCTTGGGGAAGGAAGCGAGGTATCCGATAAACAGCTGTGCCTTCTGGGCATCACTCCAACGCATGGGAACAGAATACTCTGTCGCAAGCTTGTTGGCGATTTGCTCAAATACCTTCAGGTACCATCCTGCCAGACCGCTGGAATCTTCATTCTTCGTGCGGTACTGCTTTGCCCATGACAGGTAAGGCGCCATTCTCACGGAAAGCTGGGACAGCGTTCTACCCGGCGTTTCGCTCGCGGCAACAAACAGGGCAGAGCCCACAAGCTGCGGCGGAATCTGATTGTTACGCACCACCTTGCAGTACAGCGTATGCAGCTCATCGGAGGCCTTGAGCAGTTGTCCCATCAGGTAGGGTGTAGCTTCCATATAATCATCCTTTCTATTTCCGCTGAAGAACAGAAGCATGGACAGAACGGGCAGGATCTGTTCCAGCTGAGCAACGCGGCTGCACTTTCTTCCACTGTGCAGCAAAGGACCTGCATGGATGAATAGCGGCATACCATGCTGAACGAGAATGTGCAGCTCGTGCAGAAGCAGCCGGTGCTGTGCCCGATGGAGGAACAGCCCGATCCCCTCATAAGGATGCATGGCGGATACCGTTGATGATTCTCCATCCTGTCGCCAAACCTGATTGACAACAGCTGCAACGTCAATGGGAAATGGCGTTGAAAGCCGTATGAATGCAATATCCGGAAGATCATTGCAGGCCATATCCCAGTTTTCAGCGGCATGTATCAACGCGTCTGCCAAAGCAGACTCAGAGTAAAGAAGCTTTGTGCGTCCCTTATCAATTTTTCTGAGCACAAATACCTGAACGCTTTCAGGTCTGTCCTTTGGCGGAATCCCGTTGAATGCAGCCAAAAGGCTTACGGAGATTTCTTTGAAGGTTTCCGATCGATCAGGATGACCAAAAAACTGCACATAAGGAAGCGGAGCCTCCGGTAGTGAGCTGGGATATGCGAATACCGCTTCGCCTTTGCCTGTATTCAGCCAAGTGATGCCTTTGCTCTTGGCATCCCCGCCAAGCCAATTCAAGGCAGCCTGAAACTGGACACGGTGCTGTGCGGATAACGGGTAGGAATCGCGTTTGTCATCAAAGTTATGATATCTGTTCTGGCAGGGCTGCCCGTCGAACATCGTATACAATGCCGGCTCAAACCCCGCGGCAAGCTTAACCTTTGGCATTGGAGAATTGGTCGGCACATAGATTTGTCCGAATGAATCCATCAATCCATCCTCGGTTGTATTGCTCGTCACGATTCTCTCCGCCTGAAGAAATGCTGTATTCAGATATGCAGTAAACTCCCTGCTCGCTGCATACATGCCATAGGTATCATATGCGTCTGTGTCAAAGAATACGGAGATGTTCCGCTTGTCATCTTTGCACGGCTTACTGGCATCACCCAGCTGGAAAAGAATCAGCAAGGCCAGCCCAACGTCCTGCTTCTTTTCCAGCTTTGCAAATACCGCTTTTGTCAATGATTCGTGCAGTACCTGCGCATTGGCAAACGGCGCACATTCTGCCGCCAGAGTATTCAGCAGGTTTTCTTTTGGATTGCCGGCAGTTTCGAGCAGACCGGCCATTTCCCTTGGGGTTGCAGAAAAGCAATTCTTGATACGGCTGTTCTGATGCGGTTCCCACGCATTCTCTTTGCATAAGGCATGAAGCTGCAAGGCATCGATGCTTTCCGGTTTCTCGATGCATTGCGCAACCAACTTTTTCTCTGATTCATCCGTTACGCGGTACAGGCTGATGAGATTGAGCCCGGGAAACGAGGCCTGATTTGATCCGAATTTTCGCAGCTGCATTGCAAGTGCCCGATCGATAGCCTCAAAATCAACCACCTGCCCACCCTTTACCCAGATTCGGATACAGGGAGCCTTCGCGCTCACATTGGGCAGCGGAATGTAATTTCTATAGGATTGCAATGGAACGATTCCCGCCTGTTCCAGTGCTTTGGACAGGGATGACAATTCATTGATCAAAATGAACACCTCTCTTGGGCGGGAACACCAGCGTCCCGGCATGAATCGTCACGTCGTTGTCAAAGCGGTACGAAACCTTCGATTTGTGCCCATCGGGAAATACCTGCCGCAGCATGGAAGGAAAGTGAATATCCTCCATATTGGTACATACCTTTGTCCCGTCCCGGAAGGGGCCAAAGTAGCTGGCCGTAAACTCTCTCAAGCCCAACGAGGGAATAGCAAAGCACTGCCCCCGTTGCAAGCGCCGGTTGAAAATCTCCTGGTATGCATGACCGGGCGACGTTGTCCGCCTGTCCCATTCCAGAGTTTTTTCAGAAAGCGTATCCTTCCTGTGATTGGGCACAACCACCGCATAGAGCCGATAGCATACATCAATCAGAACGGTCGAATACATCTGATATGCATTTCCAAAGTCAATGCTCTTTTTCTGGCGCAACGGTCCCTTGTAGTTTGTTGCGTATGAATGAAACTGAACAGGAGCGCATATTTCAACCCTGGTTGGAATGATCTCCACATCCGGCCCGAAAAGGATGGATTCAAAGATGCCCTTGCAGGCCGAATACGTCGGTGCCGGATAGCTGACAGGACTGTCACCGCTGTCCGGTCTGGTCCACATCGCCGTTGATCCTGCGATTTCCATCTGTATGGGATACGAATGATGAACCATGCTTTCAACTCCATTCCTGTGAGCAAGATAGCAGATGAGCTGCGGCGTTGAGAGATACAATCCGATAACCCTATGAATATTATACCATAATTCCGGCTGTATTGTAAAGGTTTTTGGATTTGAATATCCTTCTATGATGTATTACGAAGAAAAACACCGGCATAATCGCCAGCGTTTCATGGATCACTTCTCATGTGCATTACGGAAAATGGTACGCATGTAGTCGCTCTTTCCATAGACCACTCTGCTGACCAGCATCCGATCGGTCTCCACCTTGTAGAATACCATATAGGACTTGAACGTCACGAATTTCGTTGCGGTTTCTTCACTGGCAGAAGCTTCAAAACCTCCGCCCAGACGCGTTCGAGGTCACGAACGGCAATCGGGGAGTATTCAATCCTTATTTGCGTTTGCTGTGGAAGTGTGCCCGGACATCATCCTCGGACACCCAGCCTTCTTCCTCTCCCGAGCGGATGCCCGTATTGAGCTCGCACATTAGGCGGAGCATCGCCTTTGCCTTCTCGAATTCTTCATCGTCCGCAATATCGCGGATCGTAAAGCGGCCACGTCCATTGACCGTCAGATACACCGGTGAACCAGCGGAAACCTGTTCAAGAACGGTGTTGTAATTGCGCAAATCGGACACAGGGCTAATGATTGCCATGAGCAGACCACTCCTTTCGATTCCATTATAGCATGAGCAGAAATCTCGTTCAATACTTTACGAATAATTTTACGAACATTAGAGCATATCAAAACAGAATGAGCAATCCTAACTGTATCGTGTTCGAGTCGGTGGTTAGGGTTAACTGGCTTTTCCCTACTCCTGGTCACATTCAAATGCAAGAGAAGCATATCTGATTCAATGGCAAAACCATGATAAACTTCAAATGCTTTGCTCCCCGAAGTGTCTTTTCTCTTGCATCAGCACCCGTTCTGCGCTATACTATACTTGTGGAATCTCTCAAACCGCTACAGCAAAGCAGTCTTCCCTGTTATCACCCTGATAACAGAATGATAACCGGAGGCTATACAGGCAATGGAATAGGAATGCCACAGAGAATCAGAGCCATCACTTGGAATCGGACACACATAAATTATACAGAATGTGTTAAGTCTGAGAGAGTGGGAATAAATATTTAGTGTTTTCTGAATCCTGGAAAACGTTGGTAATACAGCGTTTTTCAGGATTTTTCTTTTTTAGCGGCTACAAATTGGCTACATTTGCAGCGATTTTTGTAGCCAGAGGCTCACGGCATAATGCCGTCAAGCTGTCTGGCTACCTCCACCTGCTTGTTGGGGTACAGGTGACTGTACGTGTCCATCGTTGTCTGTACCTTTTCATGTCCGAGCCGCTCCGCGATTAGCAGCGGAGAGAAGCCCATCTCCACCAGCAGGCTGGCGTGGCTGTGTCGAATGTCATGCACCCGGATGCGCTTTACCCCCGATGCCTTGCAGCCATACTCCATTTCGTGATACAGAAAGCTCTTGGTGTAGGGAAACAGCCGATCATCCTTTTGCAGCCCGTAGCAATGGGACATATACTCCTGTAAACAGGTGCAAAGACCGTCGGGAATGGGGATGGTGCGGTTGCTCTTGGGCGTTTTCGGTGTGATGATAATATCCTCTTTGCCGAGGCGCTGATAGCTCTTGTTCAC
>UMHW01055110.1_pt1 | contig 13284 bp, 10 predicted proteins | sample 1965631 | NCBI WGS metagenome assembly UMHW01 (sample SAMEA4836107, study PRJEB28245) | human gut metagenome | biome: gut microbiome; material: fecal sample | place: Denmark | collected 2008
CTTGCAGTACTGAGTGATTGTGCAGTTTGTTGCAAGACCTACTGCTGCCGCATATTCCACAACCTGCTTATTGAGTACAGGAAGAGAACCTGGCATTCCGGTACATACAGGACATGTATGTGTATTTGGCGCACCGCCGAAAGCTGTGCTGCATCCACAGAAAATCTTTGTTCTTGTGGCAAGTTCTACATGAACTTCGAGACCAATGACGGTTTCATATTGTTTACTCATTCTATTTTTCCTCCTTTCCGCTCAGACTCCAGTTTGTAAATTCACGGCTCTGTTCAAATGCATATGCTGCACGAATGATATTTTTCTCTTTAAAGCAGTCACCGATGAACTGGATACCAATTGGAAGGCCTTTGCTGTCGAGACTTCCCGGAACACTGATTCCCGGAAGACCTGCAAGGTTTACGGAAATGGTATAAATGTCTCCAAGATACATTTTAATCGGGTCACTTAAACTTTCACCAAGCTTTGGTGCAGTTGTTGGAGCTGCCGGTCCTAAAATGACATCATATTTTGCAAATGCTTTATCAAATGCCTGTTTGATCAATGCTTTTGTACGAAGTGCCTTTAAATAGTATGCATCGTAGTAACCAGAACTTAATACGAAAGAACCAAGCATAATTCTTCTCTTTACTTCCGGTCCAAATCCTTCAGAACGAGTCTTTTTATACATATTGTGAAGTCCTTCGTAACTTTCTGTACGATAGCCGTATTTTACACCGTCAAAACGGGCAAGGTTGGAGCTTGCTTCTGCAGAAGCGATAACATAGTACGCAGGAATCGCATACTGAACAAGGCTTAAATCAAACTCCTCTACGATAGCACCTTTTTCCTCTAACTTCTTTGCTACATCAAGAACGGCTGCCTTTACTTCCTCGTCAAGGCCTTCTCCCATGTAGTCTCTGGGAATACCGATACGCATTCCCTTTACATCATCTGTTAAGGCAGAAGTAAAATCATAATCTTCTCTCTTTACAGAAGTAGAATCTTTAGGGTCATGAGAAGCGATTGTTTCAAGAATCGTTGCACAGTCTGTCACATCTTTTGCCATTGGTCCAATCTGGTCAAGAGAAGAACCGTAAGCGATAAGACCGTAACGGGAAACAGTACCATAAGTAGGTTTCATTCCAACAATACCACAGTAAGAAGCTGGCTGACGGATAGATCCACCTGTATCGGAACCTAACGCATAACTACATTCACCTGCGGCAACGGCAGCGGCAGAACCGCCTGATGAACCACCTGGTACATGTTCTGCATTCCACGGATTCTTTGTCACTCCATAATGAGAAGTCTCTGTTGTACTGCCCATCGCAAACTCATCCATGTTTGTCTTACCAATAATAAGGGCACCAGCCTTCTCAAGATTCAAAACTGCTTCTGCTGTATAAGCAGGCTCAAAATTTTCAAGAATCTTAGAACTACAAGTTGTACGAGTCCCTTTTGTACACATATTGTCTTTGACTGCAACTGGTACACCGGCAAGAGGGCCTGTAAGAGTTCCATCATCAATCTTCTTCTGAAGTTCCTCTGCCTTTGCCTGCACTGCTGCTCTTTCTTGTACCGTTACATAACAGTTAAATTTATCTTCTAAAGCGTCAATCGCATCCATAGCCGCATTTGCAGCTTCTAAAACAGATACTTCACCCGCTTTGATTTTCTTACCCAGCTCAACGGCTGTATAATCCATCAAACCCATGTCTTTCCTCCTAATCAAAAGTCTTAGGAACTACGAAAGCTCCTTCTTTTGCTTCCGGCGCATTTGCCAGAATCTCTTCTCTATCATCTCCATTGGTCACTACGTCTTCTCTGAATACGTTATTTACAGGAAATACGTGACTCATTGGCTCTACTCCACTGGTATCAAGTTCATTCAATGTATCAATATAGTCAAGCATATTTGCCATATCTTTCTTTGCCTGTTCTTTCTCTTCATCGGAAAGTTCAAGCTTGGCAAGAATACCGACATATTCGATTGTTTCGTCTGAAATTATATTTGCCATATTTCAATCTCCTTATTATTTTTACAACTGTCTCTAACTTTTGAATTTATCATATTTACTATGCATAATCAAGTGATTTCTGATTTGCAGGGGGAGGGAGGAATACACAGACGAAGCCGCAGCCCCTGTAATATGTAAAAATGCTTCGTTTCCCTGCGCCCAAACTGCTCATCCGCAATTTGGACTTGCTCTAAGGCGCATTTTTACATATTACAGGGGCTGCGGCTTCTGTGTATTCCAATCCTACAAATCAGTTGAAAAGATTTGGGGATGGGGACAGGAGAAATAGGAATCGTGAAAAATCACTTCAATACTGTAATTATAATTTATATGTCAATCTTTAATATCTCATTTCCCGTAAATCTACAACCTGCTGATAAATCCTCCAAACCCTCCAACATGAAATCTGATTTTACTTCTACAGCCAAAGACAGCTCCCCCAAAGAGACGATAGCCTATATTTGTGGCCTTAGAGCGAGGATTGAATGTGAGCCTATAAGCGAACATTCAACCCGCAGGGATAGAGTCACAAATATAGGCTATCGTCTCTTTGGGGGGGGCGTCTCCCTGCGAACTAAAACAACATTTCTTCCACTTCTATATGTGTTGGAAGTATCGTTTCCACTTTTACTTCTTCTCCCTTTTTATGCTCCGGACGAAGATACTGGATTCCATTTCTAAGATGTGCTTCAATAAGATTTAGTACATAAATATTGTCAAACCGATTATAAATGGATTCGCCGCCTAACCCTGTCAGGCAGATCAACTGTGTATTTGTTTTATCGGCAAGATTCATTAATGGTTTTAAAAGATGTTCTGCATTAGTCTGGGCAAATGGATTGTCCATCAATAAAACTTTACCTTCATTTTTGTCCATGAAAATGTCAGAATCATCTTTTCGCATATAGTCAAGCAAACTTGATAATATGACAAATGCAGACAGGAAACCTTCTCCTCCTGAGTTTTTTGCTACCTGGTTCCAACTGATCTGCTGTTCCCTCTGTTCTTCAATTTTATAAAGCTGAATCTGAACATTTCCAGTTCCCACCACAGTATCATATAAGTTTTTGCTTGTAACTTTTCTTCCGATATATTCCTGGGCATTTTCGTTATTTTCAAATAAACGAATACCTTCTTCTGTGATTTCGTCCACAAGATCACTTAAGCGGAGGCTATATAATTTTTCATTATCTTCCCATACCGGTAAAATGACTTTTAGCATTTTTATTGATTTTTCCCGTATTTTTATCGTAGAATTACGTCCTATCTTTTCAAGGTTTTTATGAATATTCTGGACATAATCTTCCAGAAGTTCCGTTACATTTTTCTTTTCTGTTTCTACCAGAGAAATATCTACTTCTAACTGCTTCATAAGTGAATCATAGGATTCCAGGGTGATGTTTAACTGACGTAAAACTTTCGCTGCATTGTCACAGACTTTAAGCATATTTTCAAGAGGCGTTTTATAACTTGCATCCTGAAATGCTTCCTGTCTCGCGATTTTATTTAATGTCTGTGCAAGAGTTTCTCTGCATTTCTGAACACATCTAATTATATCATTATAATCTCTGATCAACATTCCCTTAAAATCACGCAGTTCCTTTTCACTCATTTTTTTGAAGTCCTGCTCAAAATGGATTTCTTCATCTGCGGAAAAATTATTATATTCAGAAAGTGCTGTGAGATTCTCTCTGTATTTCTGTATTGCTTTTTCAGAAAATGCTATTTTCCGCTCTAATTCGCTGAGTTGATATTTCGTCTGGTTCTTTGCACTTTCTAAATCTTTCTGGCTGATTTTTTCTTCTTCTAAAGGATTTCCTTTTCCACATTCTGATACTATCTGCTTTAAAATCCCTTCTAACTGGCTGTTTAAAATTCCTATTTTTTTATCTTCCTCATTTAGAAGATTTGCTTTTCGCTCTATTTTCTTATCGTAATCTTCTAACTCTGCCTCCTGGTAAAGCTGCTCTCTTTTGTCATAAATGATATTTTGCCATTCTGAGTTTTTCAGATTATATTTTTGACATAGTTCCCGTAATTCTCCGAAAGATTTGTGGTAGCGGGTCAGGGCCTTTTCTTCTTCTAATTCTAACTCTTTTAATTCCTGGGAAATGTCTGCAGTAACCGCTTCATATCTTGCTTCTAATTTAAGAACTTCCGCCTCACTTGGAATGATTTTTACACCTGAATTATTATCTGTCCTCAACGTAGAATCTACACCTAAAAGCTTACCTGCTTTTACATTTCTATTTATCTCCTTATACGCTGCAAACTTCTGACAGGAATTCTGAATAGACTCTTCCTCCCTGAACAGACTATTCTCCTGTCCACTAAGTTCTCTATAATTTTCTTCAAGCTGGCTGATTTTTTCTTCTGTAAGATGTTGGCGATTTTCTAATCGTTCTTCTTCTCTTTCATATTCCTGAAGCTTCTTATTATTTTCCTCATACTCTGCATATGCCGTTCTAAGTTCTTTAAATGCGCGTTGTCTGGCTGCCTGTGATTCAATTTTCTTCTCCAATTCCCTAAGAGTTTTTTGCAGGATTTCAAAGTTTTTCTTTAAGCTTTGCTTTGTATCTCTTGCCTGTTGTATATTCTGGAAAATGTCTTCTTTTTCTTTCTCCAGTTTTTGTAGTTTTTTCTGTATTTTATCCCAGTTTTCTTTGGTTACTGCCTGTCTTTTTATCACATCAAAACGATGGAAATAGTCTTCATATTCATTTTTACAGATTTGCATCGTTTCCCGAATGTCAGCAATATCTTTTTGCTTTTGTTCTATCATAATCTCCATTTTTTCTTCATCCAGAAGATTTTCATTAAACAAAATATAAAAATGAATATCCTGCATTTTTACAAAAGATTGTGTTCTATCTAACTTTATAGATTCAAGATTTTCCCTCTCTATAATCGGTACCGGAAATGAAGTATATGTCTCTCCGTTTCTTTCTGCCAGCTTTTTTAGTTCCTGACGAGTTAAAATAAGTGCATATGGCAAAAATGGATTTTGGCTTACAATTTCTTTATTTTTCTTCTCTGTAAATCCATTCTTTTTCAGCCACTCCATTCCATATACAACCGGAACATCTAATTTTTCAAATTCTTCTTTCAAGTTGTCTGGAAGTTCCATTACCCGACCACTGACTAAGAGTTTATACTCTTTTTGTAATGCATCTTCTTTCTTTTCCAGCGTTCTTCTCCTGCTACTAAGCTCCTGCATTTTTATTTTGGCCTTATGGAGAATTTCTTCTCTGGCAAAAAGCTTTTCTTCCGGCAATTCAAGATATTTAAGAATGTCTTTTCTTTCCTCAAGCTCCTGTTCATATCCCTTTTTCTCTTTTTCTGCCTGCTTTATATCACTATCTTTCTGAAAATACTTTTCTCTTTTTTCTTCAATGGCTCTTTCCGTTCTGTGAATCTCCTCAGTCGTATTTTCGAATTTTTCTTTCTGTTCCTTGTTTTCCTGAATGCTCTTTTTCTGCTCTTTATCATACATTTCCTGTTTTATATCAAGCATTCCTGCTTCATATACTCCCAATATATTTCTGGAAAGATTCTCTCTATAATTGGAATTATATTTTATTTCTATATTATCGTAACCCCTGACCAGACTCCGGAAACTTCCTTTACTCTCTGTTATTTTCTTTGTTTTTTCCCGATATTCATTTAAAATGTCTTTCTGCTGTGAAATGTCTTTTCTTATCTGAAGCTTTTGTTTTTTTATCGCCTCCTGTTTTTCTTTATTATCACTTAAGCGATATTCATAATATCCACTTAACTGTCCGCCGATTCTGTTTCTCTCCGGCTCTAAATTTTCCTCTTTTGTACGGGAGATTGCAGCTTTTTCCTTTCGAATTTCCCATTCCTGTTTATCCTCATTGACCATCTCCTGCTGTTTTGCACAGAGAAATACATGAACTTTCTTCTGTATTTTTTGTTGTTTTCTAAGAAGCGATTCTTTCTCTAAATCTATCATCTCACGATTGCTGGCATGATTTCTTTTTTCTCTGTTTTTTTCATGAAATTCACAGGATAATTGTTCGTATTTTAAGAATTCTAATTCTTCCTGCAATTTTTTTCTGCCCTCTTCTTGCCGTTCCCGCTCTATTTCCGCTTCTTCATACAACACATTTAATCGTGCTATAAAAGCAGCGATTACTTTTTCCTGCTCTGCTTTTTCTCCCTCTTTTACAAGAAAATCTTCCGCATTTATCTGTATTTCTTCAGCGGCTTCCTTAAATTTCTGAATGGCATCCCTTCTCTTTAGCTGCTCCTTAATATTCTTATATTTTCCGGCATATTTTTCGAGTATTTCCTGAAAATTTTTAACTTTATTTTCCTCTTTATTTAACTTACTTTCAACAGCCTCTAAAAACCATTTCTCTACCAGTTCTTTTTCTGTCCGGCAATCACTGAACAGTTCTGACAATCCTGATTCTTTGACATTAACCTTTCTTATAATCGTCTCCCATTCTTTATAATTAATCTGATACTCCATCAGTTTATAAAAATACTGTCTTGACTGTGCCGGGCTACTCATATCGTAGCAAAAAAAGGAAATCTTCTTATCTTTTTTATAGTCCTCAAAAAGCTTTCTGCAGGAATTATAGCTTTTTAACTTCATCGTTTTTTCATTTTGCTCTACTACTGGCAAATGGTGAATATCCTGCATACAAGGTTCTTTATATTCACTAATAATTGCCATCATTTCAAGCGCATCTGTTTTTTCCTCACTAATCTCCTGATTTTTCCGAACCATTAATCCCGTAAGAACATAACCCGCTCCAGCATCAAGCAGCCACTCCACCAAAATAAAAGAAGGCTTCGCTGTTGTAAAATAGCTCTCAAACGGTCTGTCCTTTGTTTTTTGCTTGCCTCTATGCACAAAAGGAGCCGTCATCATCTGTACGAGAACCGTCTTGCCGCCGCCATTTCTCAATGAAAGAAGTGTACTTTTCCCGCTAAACTGCATACATTCATCATTGATTTTCATCGCATTATTGTTATAGTTAAGATTGATAAACCGAACCGCATTAATTTTGCTCATTTTCAATCACCCCCAATATATTCTTTACCCTCTGATAATTATTCTGATTTAACAGATTCCAATCCATAAAGCTGTCTAATTTTTTCGTTGTCTTTATCATTTCATCCCGCTCTATATACTCAATAAGTCCCTGTTTTTGAAGGAAAAGAAGAATATTATACAAAAAGCCTTCCTTTGTCGTTTTCGCATGAGAACCTTTATCATCTGACTTTAACGCTTCATATGCATGGCACATATCAGAAAATGAAATTCCCGCAGTATCCATTTCTTCCTCGTTATGCTCTTCCTCATAGGCGGCTCCCTCTCTCAGACGCTCCGACAAAATATTCATAAGTTCACCGGAACGAATATACTCTCTTGCTCTGCTGCTGTTTCCATCACCATCAAAAAATTCTGTTAATAATGTCAGAATAACAAACTGTGCCAGATAATAGTCTTTATTTGTCGCTGTTGATTTACACAACTCTTTCTTAAGTTCTACTCTTGAATACCCCAGAAAATTATTTTCCTCCTGTGGAATCAGATAAATCGTGTTACCATAACGCTCAATATCACAGGATGCGGTCTCAGCTTGCGATTTCACGATATTCTGAATATCTTCTTCCTCCGTATATGCCTTGTACAGCGCTTGCTCATCTTCTTCCCGAAGCTCGTGTTTTTCCAAAAGATAATAAAATATCTCCTGACTCTTTCTGATATCTTCCATTGTATATGCCATTGTTCGTACTCCTCATTTTCAAAAATATAGATTAATACGTTTAAATCAACTATCAATGTTATCCCTTTCAATCAGCATAAATTATCAAAAACACATATCTATGTATTTGAATTAATTGCTGATATTGCCTTTTTAATCCTGACTATTTCCTAAAAATCCGTATTAATACATTAGAACAGCGTATTGTTTTCCTCCGATTTTCTTCATCTTTTATCTCTGAAAATGTAATCGCTTCTTCATTTTCCAGCCGCTCTACTTCAATGCTGGTTATATCGTTATTTTCCGGCTGTTCTTCCACTAATTTTAAAATCATTTCGTTAAGCTGAAATCCATCTGGCTGTTCCTGAATATATTCTCTTCTTTCTTTTTTCAGAGTAGCGATATCTATCGTTCGATTTCGGATCAATTCTACCATAATCTCTTTAAATACATCGACATTTGGTATAAAAATCTCTTTTTCTTCTGGATAAATGTCCAATCTGTCCTTTAACTGTCCTAAAGAAACTTCTCCCGTAACCGATGCCTTTTCTAATAAATATTGGAGGCTCTTTTCATAAACTAAAAGCTTCTTTTGTAACTTTTCTTCTTTTTCCCTGCGAAATGCTTCCTCGTCAAAATCCACTTCTTCCTCGGTATCTTTCTCCATTCCGGCATTTACTGATTTTTCGTAAGAAAATGCTTTGTTCAGATTATAAATTTTCTCAGGATTTCTATTAAAAAGAGGCCGTAAAAACATATCCATATTTTCCAATGTATCTGCCTGTTTTAAAACTTTATCATATAAATCTCTTCTCATAGAAAAACGCTGTATCAGCCTTGCCTGTGATAAGCGTTCCAATTCCTCTGTATACAATATTTTTAAATCAAAATGACTGTTCAAGATTTTCTGATGTTCATCAAGAACTCTTGTCAGATACTCCTCAATCACCCGGAGATTATTTAAATCCTGCTGTTCCTTTTTACTTAGCTTACGTATATTAATATTTTCCTCTTCTAAATCTTTTACACGCTCCTGAATAACTGTCTTATATTCCTGAAATTTTTTCTTTGTATCCGTAATTGTATTCAGATTTCCAACGAGTACTTCTTCGTACTCATCAACGGAATAACTCAATGCGTTCCTGCGAATCTGGCGCATTGCTTCCTGCACTCGCTGAAACTGTATTCTCATAAGGTTAAACACGTTTTTTATATCATTTACCGCTTTGTCATAACTTTGTTTTTCCAAATGAAGCCTGAAAATAATCTCATGAATATTAAACTTCATATTATCTTCTATTTCCAATGTAGACAAAAGAAGATTATAACCATCATCGGTCAGATAATATGAAGTTCGCCTGACCTCATTCTCCACATAGACAATTTTGTTAGCCACATAACTGATATGCATCTCTTCATATTCATTTTTTTCGAAATCATATCCCCCAAAATACATCGGCCGCCCCTCATTAGACAATACTGTATTCACAATAAAATCCCCAAGTTGATGACATTGTTCATAAGAAATATCCTTTCTTAGATACTGCACATTAATCGTATCTATATATGTCGCTATATCATCCATCGTACATTTTTCCTCTTTTAGTGACTGCTCCATAATGTAAAGTAATACTTCAAATAGCAGGTTTATCTGTTCATCGAACTTTGTAAATCCATACTGTTTCCATGATAACTTCTGACTGCTGTTCTGTATAATGACAGCATATAGACCTACATTTTTCATCCTTCGAGGAAATTTTTTTAAAAATTCATATTGCATTTTCTCCTTCTCCTGTATAAAATCCATTTAAAAATCCGAAATATTCAAAATCTCCTGAGGAATATAGTATCCTTTTTCCAAAATTTCTTTCATTCGTTTTACCTGTTCCATAGAAAAATAAGAAAAGAAAATATCTTTTATATTCCTATTCTGTCCTTCTTTTGTTTCTGGAATACTATCCACACCTTTTGCCTTACTTAACATTTTCGTATATCCGGCTTCAAACGGAACAATATTCCACTTTTCACCAAAATCTGCTGACAAATTCTCATAAATCCCAATCCCCTCATAATCCAGATCCCCAAAATAATAAATCTGGTTTCCCGCTGCTTTCATATAAGGTTCCACACACAGGTCAAAGTCCTCAAAACTGCGGAAAATTCCCTTTCCCGCTCCATAGATTAATGTATCTATCTTTATTCCGAGTATCGTCTCATTTCCCTCTAAAAGGCGGCGGCGCATACTAAAGAACGTATCCTTATTCTCTAATATCAGAAGATTTTGCGGCACATTTCTTGTGCGGGAATAATAAGCAAGTGGCTCCGTCGTTTCATAGATATTAAAAAAAGACATCTCCAGCCCGCATCGTTTTAAAATCCGCCTTCCCTGCCCCTTAGACAAGAACTTTTCCCTTCCCCAGATTTCAAAACTTCGTTCATTCGCCGATACTTTAAACTGAAGTGTCTCTTTTCTTTCTTTCAAATATTTATTCAATTGCAATACCCATTCCCGGTCTGCCTCATAACTTTCCAAATGTTTCAGATAATAATCCACAGAAATGTCCGGTATAATCTGATATCTTAATTCTTCAATAAAATTACTATAATCTTTTGTCTCCTCTAACAACCAGTATTCCCGATAAAGAGCTGGGCTTTTTCCATTTAGTCTTGAAGCCTTTACTGGCTTAATCTTCTTTTCTTCCAGCAGGTTTATAATATATTCATATTGCTTTTGATACTCCTGTTCTTTACAATTATCTAACAGTTTTTCGAGTAAGATTTTCTTCATATTTCATCCTTTCAATACGATAGTATCTACAATTTTCAGTTCATTCGGCAAAGGGGTTGAACCTGATTTCTTGTAATAAGAGTACAGTAAGGGGAAGAAAAAATCAATACGAAATTCTAATTTGCCGAGCTGGCGAGGCAGACAGAACAGACGAAGTCCTGAAGGGATTTGTGGAAGAAGACAGGAGACACAGAAAGATGTCTTGTAATAAAAATACTAAAGAAAATAAAAAAACGCCAAAGACAACTCCCCAAGAGAGACCTCTCTTGGGGAGCATCTTTTTGCTTGCGGCAAACCAAAATTTATTTTTAACTACATTCCCGATATAACTTTTATCAGCAGCAACACCAATACTACCAAAATAATTGGTTTGATAATCTTTACCCCATTATGCATCACCATTCCGGCACCAGTGTAGTGTCCGGCAATGCTAAAACATGAGGCGGCCAGCCCTAATGTCCACAGGATTTTTCCTGCAAGTATAAATGTGATAAGGGCAGATATATTAGAAGCTAAATTAACTGCTTTTACATTTCCTGTAGATTTTTCTAAATCCATTTTAGCAAGTTTCGTAAAGGCAAGTAATAAAAAGGTTCCCGTTCCCGGACCGTAAAATCCATCATATATTCCAATTCCAAGAGAACAGGCTGCAGCAATGATATACTGCTTTCTTCTTGTCATTCCTTCAGGAACTATCACTTCAAGGTTCTTATCTCGAAGAACGCAGAAAGCAACGATTGGCAGGAGAACTACCAATACTGTTTTTAAAATCTCATCGCTGATAATCAGTGCAAGATTCGCTCCGATCACAGAGCCTGCTAATGCACACACTACTGTTCCCGGAACAAAATACCAGTCAACTCTTTTATTTTTTATAAGCCGCCAGGTGGAGACAACAGTTCCTGTACATGAAGATAATTTATTTGTCGCAATCGCATTATGTACCGGCACACCGGCAAACATATATGCCGGCAGAGAAATCAATCCGCCACCGCCAGCGATCGCATCTACAAAGCCCGCCAAAAATACTAACGGGCAAACAATCAAAAATGTTTGTATTCCCATGGTTTTATATTAAATATGCTCGTGAGGACGCCACTGAGAATCGTATTTCTCTGACATCTCTTTTAAAAGCCTATTGTATTCTTTTACATGTTCCTCAGGTGTAATTTCCCCGTTCATCAGTTTCTGTCCAAGCTGTTTAAATGCATTCTCGGAATTCATTTTTCAACACTCCTTTTGTTTTGTTCTAAAATTTTTACACACGGTTTTTTATTCTATCACAAATCGTAAAGAATGATAAGGGAAAATTTTTAAGATTTTTGATACCCCTCTATGGCCCACTGATGTTTTTTTGTCTTTTTACTATAGTTGATTCCTGCTTCCCTGATATTCTTTTCTTTTTATTTATACCATTGCTGCATCTACTTTTTTGTCCTCTTTTGCTTAATGCATTGAACCATGTTATACTTTGGCAAAGGAGGTTTTTCAATATGAAAAAAGACGGTTTCTATTCTTCAGGTGAATTTGCAAAAATGGCGCATATTACGAAAAAAACACTTCGCTATTATGATGCCCACAATATTCTAAAGCCTTCTTATCTGACTCCATACGGTGCGCGCTTTTATTCTGATGAAGATTTTGCCCGCCTGCAGCAGATTCTTTTGTTAAAATATCTGGGATTTTCACTTGATGATATCCGGGAAATGACGATCAATGATTCGGACTATCATTTTATGGCAAATGCGCTGAAACTCCAGCGAAAGCTTGTGCAGGATAAAATCGAACAGCTTCAGCTTGTAGAAAAAGCAATACAGGATACTTCCCGTGCAATCGAAGAAGAACATAGCGTAAACTGGAGCCAGATGCTAAACCTGATTCATCTTACCGGTATGGAAAAAAGCATGAAAAATCAATATCAGAACGCATCAAATATTTCCGCACGCATCCAGCTTCACAGTAAGTACAGCACAAATAAACAAAGCTGGTTTCCGTGGATTTTTGAACAATGCCATATGGAAAATCATTCAAATGTCCTTGAGATTGGCTGCGGTGATGGTTCTTTATGGCTTGAGAATAAGGAAAAGATTCCAGAACAGCTCCATGTTGTTCTCTCAGATATTTCAGAAGGAATGCTTCGTGATACCCGGCGTATGATTCATTCAAATATTCAAAACGCTCGATTTGACTTTCAGGTATTTGACTGCGAACGGATTCCATATCCAAATGACAGCTTTGACCTCATCATTGCCAACCATGTTCTCTTTTACTGCAAACATCTCACTGACGTTTTTCAGGAAATTGCCCGCGTGTTAAAACCGAACGGTGTTTTTATATGCAGCACTTACGGTTCTGAACATATGAAAGAAATCAACGAATTAGTCTCCGAATTCGATGACCGCATCATTCTGTCCGCAGAGCGGCTTTTTGAACGCTTTGGAAAAGAAAATGGAGCTGATCTCCTCGCACCATATTTCCATAATATAACATGGCTGCCTTATGAGGATTCTTTATATGTTACTGAACCAGAAACTTTAATTTCTTATGTTCTTTCCTGTCACGGTAATCAAAATCAATATATCATTGACCATTATAAAGAATTTCGGAATTATGTTCGCAAAAAAACAGAACACGGATTTAACATAACCAAAGATGCCGGGATTTTTATTACTATTTAATTCATTAAACGAACTACAGACGAAGACAGCCCGAGAAGAGAACCGATACCCTATATTTGTGGCCT
>UMHW01059324.1_pt1 | contig 13051 bp, 10 predicted proteins | sample 1965631 | NCBI WGS metagenome assembly UMHW01 (sample SAMEA4836107, study PRJEB28245) | human gut metagenome | biome: gut microbiome; material: fecal sample | place: Denmark | collected 2008
GGCGAAAATCTCTTCTGCGGTCATCTCGACCACCTCCTTCACATTCTCGTGTTACCTGTTCTTATATCTTTGCCAGAACGGCATATTTCTTTCCATCGCTGGCGGTTTGGATTTTTTCGTAGTTGACCTTCACGCCATCATCCAAATCCAGCTCAATGCGGCTCAAGGCGAGATGAGCGATCATCTCGTCATAGTCGCGGCACTCTTTGAGCTGCTTTTGGAGCTTTTCTTTCCGCTTGGTGGAAGCGGCTACCTCGCGGGCGTTGGTGCTGTGGTCGATCATGTCCTGCATCCGGTTGATTTCGGATTCATAGACGCGCTGCATCTTGTGGAGGTAATCCACGCGGAGGTTGCCGATGGTGTCCGGCGTGTAGCGGTGGAGATAGATCAGCGCCTTGAAGCCGTTCTGCTTGCCGCTGTCAAACAGCCAGTAGATCGGACGCTTCTGGTAGGTCTTGCAATGGTCTTTGAAAAAGTCCTTGAGGAAGTAGCTGCGGATGATCTCCCGGCTGCTGTTGCCCTTGCCGTCCAGCGCCCCGGCGATGAAATCCAGATTTCCTTCCAGCGTGTCCGCGCCGTAGACGGCTTTCAGCCAATCGCACAGGCGGGAGACAATATCGTCTTCCATGTACTCTTCATCGGTGATGGGGATAATGCCATCAGCATCCGGCTCGTAGGAAAGCGAAGTCGCATCCTCCCAGTTCGCCGCATCTCGGAATTTGGGATAATGATAATTAGCCAGCGATATTCCGGCATATCCGCCACCAATCGGATCACCCTGTTTGTTAAGCGGAGCTTGCCCTTTGAATCTCCAATATACAGAATCAAAATCTCCTCCGGCAAAAACAAGCCCTTGCCTGTCCGGCGAGTACCGCCCGAACATACAGCCCACAGCGTAGGAGAGCAGTGAAACGACCTCGTCCCGCTTGGTGCGGACATAGCTACTGCCCTGCATGGATTCTGGCACATCGTCCTTGGTGTCAAAAATGCGGTGGACGGTCACATCCTTGTCCGCCACCTCGGGGGTCAGCTCATCCTGCAAACCATAGATGTCGATGAAGATACGGTTGAGTTCTTCCTCGTTGGCTTTGAGCTTTTCAAAGCGATATTCGCAAGTCTTCTTCCAATATATCTGGTAAGTATAAGAAAGCGAAGTATTCTGGAAAGCCACTTTGTCAGGTACATCTCCCCATACGGGTTCAGGAAGTCTTCCGAGGACAAGAGGATGCCCCTTGAAATCCCACGAGGTTTCGTAGGAGTCCCAGTCTGCTTTTGAAACAGATATGCAATCACATACTTTATCTTCGACATCCTTATCGATATAAGGTAGTCGCTTGACAATCATCGGAGTGACATTCAATGTAGGATTTAGGACGGGAATAAGGTACTCAACAATTTTAGAATTTAGTAATCCCAAAGTCGCTGCCATGTTTGAAGTATCTGAAAACAAACCTAAACCGGCAGAATCGAATGTAAAGCCACTTTCGTAAAATCTAAAGCTCGATTTTGCCGATGTGATTTTTGACCATCCGATGTGGTTCTTGAAATAATACTCTTTCCCATCATGTCTAAAACCAGCGTTTCTTTCCATCTCCTTCAAGGCGGCAGGATTGTATTTAAGAAAAGATTCTCTGTTTCCATACCATTTTCTGTATTCTCCACCTTTGTTATGTGGAGTGTATAAGTAGTCTTTTTCCCGAACTAAACTTGACTTGGAAAAGTCAAGTTCATGCCACAACATAATGTACTCTTCGTTTTTTCCGGTACACATTCCCGCTTTCACATCAAAATGCTTTCCAATATCATCATCTGCAAATAACTGATAAAAATGCTCACTCACCCAATACGCCACCGGCGAGCCGGGGATTTTTGAGAAGTTGGATTGCTGGGCGATGTAGCGGTTTTCGCCAGCAAGGAACATATCCTCCTTGCCTTGTTGAGTAGTCGGCTCAATCAAACGGCAGTAGGTGCCCTTGTAGTCTGCAATATGGCTGTTTCGCAGCACAAAGCTGGTGGTCTGCACCACCTCGCCACCGATTTCCTCAAACGCCCGCGGGCCGAGGTGCGCCATGTTGACGGTATCTTTCAGCAGAAGCTTCGCCCGCAGCTTTTCAAAGCTTGACAGGAACATCCAAGCGTGCTGCGTAATCATCGCCTGATACCGGTCTTTGCCGGTCATCTGGCCGCACCGTTCGATGAACACTGCAAACAGGTCGCTCTTGCTGTCCGGGTAATGCTTTTTCACATACTCACTGAGGCGGGCATCCATGTTGCCGCTGCCCATATACGGCGGATTCGTCACCACCACATCGTACTGCTGAGCCAGCACATCCGCCACGCGGATCAGCGGCAGAATAGTATTCAAGGCGGATTCCCGATACAGGCTGATGTCGTTCTGTATCTCGTCCATACGGGCATACAGCGCGGCAAAGTCCACCAGCGCAACGGTCAAGATAGAGCCGTACTCCTTTGCATCGTGCAAGTCGCTCATGATGCTGTCCAGTGCCGTTTTCAGCTTCGGGTCGTTGTTCGCAAAGTAGTCCCGCGTGAAAGTGTCGATGTCGTTGCTCTCGGCAATCGCATAGACATGGGGCTGGATGCTGCGGGAGAAGATACGCCGGTCATACTGGCGAGCCTTCATCATCACGGCAAAATAGGCGAGCTGCGCCGCGCGCTCGTCGATGTCCAGCCCGAACAGGTTGTGTTCGAGGATACAGTGCGCCGCATCCCGCTGGCTGTACCCGTCGTTTTCGTACATCTGCATCAGCACATCAAAGGCGTACACCAAGATATGGCCGCTGCCCATGCAGGGGTCGATGACCTTGATGTCTCGGACATCCTTGTATTCGCTCTGCTTCTGGATTTCGTCGAGCTGCTGGCGGACTTCCTGCGTTTGGGCGGCTTCCGGCAGATAATACTTCCAGCCCATCTGCCCGGCAATTTCTTCTTCATTGGCGATGCGCTTTGCCTCGATCTCATCCCAAGTCATTTCCTCCGGGGCAAGACCGTCAGCGAAAACGCCTTGCTCTTTCCGCTTGTCGATGAAGATGCGGCCAAGGCTGTTTTCGACCATATAGCGGACGATCCAGTCCGGCGTGAAGAGCTGGGTGACGGCGGGAATTTCCTCTTTGGTGATTTTGCCGTTCTTGGCAAAGGCGGCATTCTTAGGCTCGGTGTTGTAATACTGGTACAGCCAGCCGATAATCTCCACCTGACCGCCCTTTTCGATGTTGAAATCGTCCTCGGCAATGTCATGGATGAGGTGATACACGACACCTTCCTGATCCACAACGGAGAGGTTCAGCAGCAGCTCGGTGTAGTCGCTGGTCTTCTCAAACAGGGCGGGCAGGATCTCGTTCAGAGCGTTGCACTGCTTGATGAACAGCAGCCGGAACAGCTCGTCCAGCTTGTTCTCGTTTTTCAGGCGCAGGACAGTCTCTTCCTCAGCAGAGGTGAAGGACAGCTCCGCATCGAAGGGCGTAGTCACCAAATCCGGCTCAATCTTGCCGCTCTCGGAGGACAGAACGCGGATGTGGGAGGGAAGATAGTCGTTGACCTCCATGAAACGGATGGCGATCAATCGGTTAAACCAAGTGTAGGCGACCTCTTCCAAAATGTACTTATAAGCTGTGGCGTAGTTGCTGTCCTTTTCTTTTTTGCGGATAATCTCCACCAGCTTTTTGCGCTGGGAGATGGCCTCACCGCTGATGGCATACGGCTCAGAAGTTCCGATGTCATAGAACTCCATCGTCCCGGTAGACTGCGGCAGCGGGTCTTTGATGCCGTCCGCTGTGATCCCCATCAATCCGGCGCGGTATTGGATGTCCGCAATGAGCTTGTTCCGCGCCCAGATTGCAAAGTTTTTTATGGCTGTTTTGTTCATGATTCTTTATTCTCCTTCATTGGACGAGCTTGATAAATTCCTCTGCAAGTTCGTCTATTGTGAAGTCCGCAGTTTTCAGGGCAAACATATCAGCCAAGATCGGACTGTATTCCTTAACCTTGTCTTTCGATATATTATGCCATACAGGCAAGATAACTTTTTGCCCGTCCTCTTGTTTTGCAAAAAGTCCGTTAAGTTCTTTCCCTGTCCAGAATTTCTTGAAGTAAGTCTCGGAAAGAATTACAATGCCATACCGCGAGTGAACCAACCCATCGTCAATAGATTGCCGGAGACTGTCCCCAACGGTCATCTCGTATTTATCGAGCCATACCTTTGCGCCTTTTGCGATCAAGGCATCTGCCAATGGCTTTGCAACCGCTTCTTTATCCTCCCATGCGTGGGAAATGAAAAAGTCATATTCCTTTTCCTGTACTGCTGTTTGCATCGCATCTGCCTCCGATACCAATTTTCTTTGCGCTTCGATTAACGAATCGTGTTTATCTGTCAAAGACTTAAAGGCTTTGTCCTGCTCTTTTTGCAGTAGACTCTGCTGTTTAGCAAGCTCTGCTTTCTTCTTTCCGATTTTCTCAAGAATTTCTGTTTGCTTTTTCCTTGCCTTATCAGCCTTATCCGTTTCAGAAGCAATCGTCCGCTGCTTTGTCTTGAGTGAAGACAGAGAAGTATTTTTCGTTATAGACTTTTGGGTTCTTCTGATGTTTTCTTGCGCTTTGGCCTCCTTTTTCGCCTCTTCGGTGTTTTGCCGATTTAGGCGGGTGATTTCGGCTCGAAGCGACTTAATTTTACTTTCGATTTGTGATATTGACACCATTACTCTCCTTAGAACTCCACATTGACAATCGTGTCTTCATCCAGTTGCGCTTCCAGCGATTTCCGAAGGTTGTCCATGTAGCGGTCAATGTCCTCCTTGCTTTCCAGACGCCAAGAGGCCGTTCCCGTCATCATCTTGATGGAGACATTCTTTGTCTTGCGGATTTTCACCAGTGCAGGGGCAACGGTTGCTTCCGATGTGGGCTTCCCGCTCTGCTTGGCTTCCTCTGCCTTGCGGCGCGCCTCTTCCTCAGCCTTTTGCTTTGCCAGCTTGTTATCGAGGTCATCCATTTCATTGAGCAGCCGGAGTTTCAGAGCATCGGCCTTATCTGCGTAGCTTCTCAGCGTAGAGACATTGTTGCAGTGGGTGGCACCATCCCGAATTTCTTGGAACTTCTCAAAGTAAGCCGTTCTCTTCTGATCGTTGTACTCTTTGGTGGATAGTACCTCCAAAACACGCTTCCAAGCCTGATCGATCGAATCAATGACAGGGGCGGACTCCTGCTGCAAAATCTTCACATAGCAGGACATGAACCGCTCCCGTAGCTCAGGAAGCTTCGGGATGTTGGCATACGGCTTTTCCTGCCGGGTAATAGAGCGCATCTGCGCGACGATGTTTTCCAGCTCATCGTTGACGATATAGGTCTTGCTGTCATCATAGATCGCAAGCATATCCAGCGCACGGGCAAAAATTGTGGATTGTTCGCCCTCAAAGAAGGTCTTGACCGGTTCGTAGTCCTCTGCAAAGTCGAAGAAATCATCCCGCTTCTTGGAAACGGTTGTAAAGAAGTCCAAAGCAGACTGAATCTGAACGACAGACTGCATCAGCGCCTTCCCGTTGGACAAAACACGCTTGCCCGGATAGGGGTATTGCTTGTAATTGACTTCCAGCCGCTCGATTTCATAAATCGTGTTTTGCGCGTAACGCTGGAAGTTCTTCATGATGGTATCTTCATCTTCCGCCGCAGTGGCCGCGCCGAAGGTTTCCTTCATCACATCCCGGACAGCCTTTTTGTCCTTATCGCTGACACGGACGCGCTCTTCCATCAGGAGCTTTTCTGCAAACGCTTTTTTGGTGATAAACCCGATGATCTCTTCCTCGGTCTTATTATTCAGGCTGACCGCTGCACCGTTGACGGTGAAAGACAGGTCGCCGCGCTTAAAGAGCCTCGCTACCAGCCAATTCACATCGTCCTCCACAAAGCCGTAAGGAGCCTTCATGAAGCGATCCTTCACCGTCTTCATAGAAGTTTTCATGTGATTGCGCGTATTCATAGCGATAAAGCCCTGTACATCATCCAGCGCATGGGCATTGCTCTCTGTGCCGCCTTCCAGAGAAAGGGCAAGCTGGTTGCTCTGATGGAGCATCTTGCGGATCTCCGCCTCACTCATCGGTGCGTCAATGTAGGAAAGCTTGTGGTAAACCGTCTGCACCAACCGGCCAATGGCTTCATTGATCCGGCTGCTGACTTCTTTCCCGTTTACGCGGACAACATCGCCATTTACATAGATGGTTGCTTCTTTCAGTGCTTCGGTCAGGTAGAGCTTGGCGTTTTGGTTGCGCTCCCGCATTTCCACACGCTTTGCCTCTTTGATCGTCTCGTACTTGGCAAGCTGTGTGGAAGTGTTTTTCCGAAGGAAGCCTTCGATTTTCAGGTAGGCTTGGATTTCCGTCAGGAACTCAGCATCATTGGGGAGAACGACAAGGACTTCTCTGCCTTGACCGGACATCATCCGAAGTGTACCATCGTCCGTGCTGCCGTCATACCACGGAGTCAGGACGCGAAGGCCAATGTCATAGTTCTGATTAGCCTTATAAGGGCGGTCATCCACAAACTGATTGAAGCCGAACGCATAGCGCCCATTGAATGCAGGGTAGGTGTAGCGCTTGCCGGGGAAGATGTCTTCAAAAATCATCTCCGCGACCTTGGTGATGATTTCCGGCGTTTCGACATTTTCCTTTTCGATCTCGTTGTTGACTTCCTGTTCCTCATCGGTTAGGAAGACATAGATGCTGCCGTTTTTCTGAATCAGCATCTGCCGCATCAGGACCTTCAGCGCTTCCTCCACACGGCCTTTCAGCTCAATCCGGTCATCGTCGATATTTTCAATCATCAGGCTGGTGATGTTGTCAATGTTCGCCTCAATTTCCAGCACATACTTGATCATAAAGAGGGTCTTGAGGACATTGATCGCAAACACATCCCGGTCCTTTTTCTCCGGGTTGATGTAGCTGTTGTCATAAGCCCTGATGATGACCCCGCTGTGGCTGTGATCCAGAAAGTTTTCCAGCGCATCATAGAAGCGGTGGAAGGGCACAATGACACCCATCTCTTCGTTCATGACTTTGACCGCAGACTCCTTGAAGAGCGCCAGCATGGAGCGCTCGCCACCGGAAAGGTGCTTACCGGAAGCCCCGTGGGTGCGGATAGAAGTTAATACACTGGACAGTAGATTGAACTGGTACGGCACAAAGGGGTATACCTCGGCAAAGTCTTCCGCACTCGCGTACAGCTTCTTTTCTGCGGTATCGTTGAATACGATTAGGTTTTTGATGATCGTCGCTTTCTGCTCATAGAGCAGCCGGAGCGACTGCGCAGCCGGTTCGGTCTTTTCAAGGATTCTCTTCTTGATAACGGCATCCACATTGGCAGAAGAGAGGGAGAGGCGGGTATCAAACCGTCCCTGAATTTTAGAGAAATCATTGCCTTTGACTTTTGTGATGGAGTCAATGTCCTGCTGGCTGGTAACGATGACCCACGCCTTGCCCATGCACTCCTTGCCCAGTTCCTCGGTCACGGTTTGGAGATTGAGCATCAGCTTAGAGTCATCGCCGATGTACTGCCCAATTTCGTCCACCAGAAATACAACATGGTGGTTGTTCCCTTTGCGGTCGATATATGCCTTGACGCGCTTGGCAAAGTCTTCGATGCTGATGGTATAAGGCTCCACCGCCTTTTCGCACCAGTTTCTTGCCGCCGATTCGCTCATGAAATCCATTGAAACAAGGGCATCTACAACGCTGTCCTGAATGAAGTCAAAGTCCTGCCGGGAGTCTTCCCACGGCTCGCCGTACTCTCCCTCAAAAGCAGCCTTGAACTCGTCGTAGCGTCCTTCTTCGGAAAGCCTCCGTTCCAGATCAGCGACATGAGGAATAGAACCGCAGAAGCCCTGCATCTGATTGAAGACTTTGAGGAATACATTGACAATGGCATCCTTGTTCTGTTTGCCGTTCGTTTCGCTCTTGGAATCGATGTTGAAGAGGATCACATCCGTAGGCGTATCAGCTGCCAGTTTCATGTCCGCCAACACCATCGGATCTACGATCTTCTTATCCTCAACAAAGTAATCCATCGCCCTTCTGTCGCCGACCTGACGGTTTTCCAAGAGGTAGGACAGGATTTTCAGGAAGTGAGATTTACCGCTTCCAAAGAAGCCGGAAATCCATACGCCCATCTTCGGCGTTGTCCCGACGATCCCTTTTTTGTAAGCCGAGTAGAAGTCAGCGAAGTGTTTTTGAAGTTCACGGGTTACAACATATTCGTCAAGCTCCTGCGATACATTGGCATCTTCGCCCTGCCCGACGATAATTACGCCTTGAATTTCGCGGTCGATCTTCTTGGCGAACATATCCTTTATTTTCATTACGCTACCTCCATCACTTTACAAGCCGGAAGGCTCTGTAATAGTTATCGTCTTTGATTTCGTTGAAGAGGATCAATTCCTGTTCATTATAAGTGCCGGGGAAGAACATCACCACCGGTGCGTGTAGATAGGACTGGTGGAGGTTGTTCAGTACATTATGGGAACGAAGAAGCGGATAGCTCTTTCCAACACCCGTCAAAAAGACGATGGCATTCTCCGGGGTGTGGTCAAGGATATACTGCACGATCAGGCTGTCATCCTCACTGACTTTCATCGAGTTGCTGACCGCCTTGACGATCCTCTGAATCCCGCGCTTCTTCTCAAACTCACAGCACTTCTCGATAAAGCCCTTCCCTTCGAGAAAGTCAATGATAATGTCATAAAGGTCAAACACAACCAGCTCGAATCCGTCTGTCCCTTTTGAGTTTTTATGCTTCATATATTCGATACGCTCGCGGACTTCCAGCTCCTTTTCAGGCGGATAGTCAAAAATCCAGTAGTTGACCTCGTTGGCTTTTCCGCTGCTTTGACGAAAAGATGGTTTTCGGATCGCCGCCTCCATTGCATCAAGTCTCTCTGTTAAATCCATTATCTTACCCCCGCAAGCGCCTTGACATAAACACCCATATCATTCTGGTTAAGCCAGCGTACCAGTTCCGGGTCTAAAATGGGTCGCAGTATTTTTCTGGCTGTTTTTGCTTTATCAATTACCCCGGCTTCGTACAGCATTGTTTTATAGCATCGGCCAAGCCGTACCAGTGTAGCGTCTGTCCACCCGGCCACTTTTTCATTTTGCTGCTGCTTATCTTTGAAGAATACGCGCACATCGCTGTCAGAAAGCTCGGTTGTGCCAAGGATCATCTTTTCGCGTATCACTTCATAGACAAAATCAAAGAACAGCGTATCATACGCCATAGCAGCAACCAGTGCAAAGAGCTTCTGTGTCGCAAGGTCACTGCGCATGAAAAGCGGAATGAAGCTCTTGTCCAAAGTTTTGATGCGGCCTGTGACGGTATGATAAATTTGATTGGCTCGAAGAGTAGTCGGAGCTGCAAACAGGTTCTCGTTCAGGGCAAGGGATTTTATCTGATTGATGTCTTTCCCTTCGCTCAGCAGCTCCACTACCTTTCGGAACTCTATGAACCAAAATGATAGCTTCACCGCGCCCGCACTGTATTCTTTTCGTTCCATCTCGATCACTCGCCTCCTTGATTGCAGGACTGTTTTTCCTCGCGTACAGCTTCGCAGATGTCCCCAATATCGCAATCAAGGTAATCGCAGATGCGCAGTAAAATAGGAAGAGCGACTTCCTCACCCTTATTGAGCTTGCTCATCGTACCGGCAGCGATGCCGACCTCTTTACGCAAAGTCACTTTCGATATGTCTCTCTGGATAAGCAGTACCCACAGTTTCTTATAACTTATCTTCATGTCAACGCTCCTTGTTTTCCGAGATGCAGCGAGGATATAAAAACACATTATAATTATAGCGGAAACACTCGAAAGCCGCAACAGGTTCTTTTGCGTATTTACAAAAAAAATTCAAGTTCTTGGAGCTTTAGACCAAAAACAAAACCCGAGTGCCATTCACTCACTCAGGTCTGACCATTGGGGCTGAATAAGCCGTCCTCTTTTGAATACTGCCTTTGTATAAAAGTCGAGGGACATGACCAAATCGTAGCCGTTGATATGGTCAAAGAAAGAGATGTCATCCGCCATCTGAATGATCTTTTTCAGAAAGCCCATCGCCGCACTGCAATTAAAAAAATAGTTGACGGATATGTGGCTGAAATGTTCTTCGATCTCAATATCCACCTCATAAGCATTGGACAGGTCTATGGCCGCTTTGATAAAAGCCTTGGCCTGCTTTTCACGCTGCGGCAAGGCGAGGTAAGAGACACCGCTGTAAATCTCTTTCATGATTTCCTCAAACGACGGAGCATGACTGCTATCGGTGAAGTTTGTCATCTCTGGCTCGATTTCCTCTATTGGTTCTTTGCAAAACTGTTTCTTATAAATTATCTCTCCCATCTTTTCTTTCTCCCAAATTGATGATTGTAAGTCCTTTCTTGGTTGCGCGTTGGAGTGTTTTTGCTGCACCTCCCCAGTCATGGGTCACATAGCAGATTGCGTATGTGGAGTTATCTACGAGGTAGCGGTTCCTTGCCGGGATGGCAGCTTTGAAATGGTACTTCTCGAAGCCTTCTGGATAGATCGTAGCGTCAAAATATTTTGGCTCAGCGATATTGAAGGTCAGGTAGGGGATGACAAGATAGTTCTTAATTTGCGGGTAACTCTTTTTCAGGTCGTAGACAATCCTTGCGCACATCCAGTCAAACCCGCCCATGCCTCCGTTTAGGAAATCGGTCACGCCCAATGCAATGATTTTTTCTATTTCCCTTCGGACTTCTTCGGTCTGGACACCGTAGCATTCTTTATGACCGATGAAGGTTGCAGTTTGCTCTTTGCCCATTCCAAAATGCACTCCTTTATAAAAAAGAATAGCACAATCCCACGGGCAAATCAACGCTAATGGAGAGGGCATCTTCCGTATAGAATCTGTATGAGGAAGAGTGCTGCGCCTATACTATCAGTGTATATTTCACGCTGACAGGAGGTGCTGTGATGAAGCTTGAATCCATCGGCAAAAACATCCGCAAATACCGACTGATGAAGAAGCTTCGTCAAGAGGACCTTGCGGAAAAAGCTGATTTAAGCATTAACTATGTAGGTGCGATAGAGCGGGGTGAAAAGACACCTTCTCTTGAATCCCTGATTGCAATAATCAATGCTCTCGGCGTTTCGGCGGACATGATCCTTGCGGATGTCCTTGATAACGGATATGTTGTGAAAGATTCGCTTCTTGCTCAAAAGCTGGACAAACTTTCTGCGGAGGATCGTTCTCGAATTTATGATGTAATTGACACGCTGATCAGACACGCAAAATAAGTCATGCCTATACAAAAGACAAAAGGCTCACCGAAATCCTATGAAGTGGTTCGGTGAGCCTTTTTCTGCTTATTCGAGTTCGCCGCTCCGAGATTTTTCTTGTTCCTTGGTCACAGATGGACTGAGGAAATCATCTACATTTGCCTTCATGGTATCAATCAAGCGCATCTCCTTTTTCAGTTTGGTTCTCTCATCGTAGAGCCGCTGCTGGCTTTCCGTGAGCTGTTGTTGTTCAGCTTGCAGGGACTTTAAGCTCGGCAATTTCCCATCTCCCTGCATGGCAAGCAGGGTGCTCTTTGCCGCCTCATAGATAACAAGCTCGGCTTCATGTTTGGCTCGAAACGCCGGTTTGTCTGCCGCCTTCATATAGGCATCATAAACCGGCTTGAGACGCTGGTAGTTCGAGATGTTTTTGATAAGCGGCTGGACTTCGCGCAGTCTGGCTTCAACGCTTTTCAACTCATCGCCGGTTCGGGCATAGGAGCTGTGAATGTCCTCGGCCTTCTTCTCAAGATCGGCATATTGCAGGAGGTTGTTTTCGGTGAGATAGTTGAGCGTCCGCGCAGCTTCTTTGAGAATGGTGAGCTTCGCCTTGTGCTCGTAGCCTTTGCTGCCGATGAGCTGGATGCGCTCCTGAATGTCGCTGATGAGGGAGATACCCCGGCGAGAGGGCTGCATTTGACGCTTACGGCTCCCGCGCCCCTGAATACGCTCTTTGATCCGGTCCTCGGTGTAGTTGTCGCCAATCGTTTTTGCACGGGTAAAACGCTCCTGACCCTCAGCTCTAAAGGAGATGTATTTGCCGGGTTTGATTTCATATCCGGCCTCCTGCATAAGCTTCAAAAATTCATCCCAGTCCTTCGCTGTGATAACACAGCGGTCGATGGTCTGCTTGAGTTTTTGCTTCCAGCTCGTGCCGCGTTTGGCCTCCGTGTATTCCTTGTAGTCCATGCCCTTGCTCTGCGAGGGCGGGATCACGGAAAGCCCATGCTCCTTGCAGATTTCATCGCTGAGTTGGCGCATTTCCCGATATGTCCGCTTGTTGCTCCGATAGGCATGGTAGTCTACAAAATTGACAGCGTTGAAGATGATGTGATTATGGCAATGCCCCTTGTCGATGTGGGTGGCAATCACATACTCATACTTGCCTTTCAGCCATTCGTCGGCAAACTGCTTGCCAATTTCATGAGCCATCTCCGGCGTGACTTCTCCGATGTCGAATGATTGAATCAGGTGCCGGGCAATCACCTTCGGCATCTGCATTCCTTGCTGGGCGGCGAGGTTTCGCGTCCACTCAAATTCCTTTGCCGCCGCGTCGCTGGCAGCGCATCCGAAAGAGGAAACATAGAGCTGATCGTCAGTCTTTTCCGGGTCGAGGATGTAGGCAAGCGCCTTGTTTACAGTTCCTCGGATTGGCTTGATTTTAGTAACTGCCATATTTCCTTTTGCCTCTCTTTCAGCTCGGTGACATCATCCTCATAAAGGTTTCCCTTTGAATTGATACGGCGGCAAATCTGATTGATATTTGACGCTGCACGGCTGACAGCGGCGGCAAGCTTCTTCTGCTGGGTGTAGTCCACCTTGATGATGTAGCCGTCAATCGCCATCTTTCTGAGATACGCGCCCATATTGTTTGTTCCGAGTTGCGCCATCTTTGATTTGATGATCCGATGCTCATTTTCCGACACGCAGAACTCAATGCGGATTGGCCTTGTTCTATTTGCCATAGGCAATCTGTCCTTTCGTA
>UMHW01084419.1_pt1 | contig 12940 bp, 9 predicted proteins | sample 1965631 | NCBI WGS metagenome assembly UMHW01 (sample SAMEA4836107, study PRJEB28245) | human gut metagenome | biome: gut microbiome; material: fecal sample | place: Denmark | collected 2008
TGCTGTGAAGGCGCACGAGCGCAAGCGGCAGTCCGGCAATGTGTTGGATGTCGTTCCGGAGGGGACTCGCACTGAGGTGGTGGAGCACCGTCTGCCGGAGAACGAACTGATCTGCTCTGCCTGCGGCAGCGAGTTAGTGGAGATTGGCAAGGATGTGCGCCGGACGCTGCAGATGAAGCCGGCGGAGTTCTGGGTCCGCGAGGACGTATACTACACCTACGCCTGCAAGAACTGTGAGCAGGAGACCGGCGAGGCCAACATTGTAAAGGCAGCGAAAGAGCCTGCGCTGCTGCCAGGCAGCTTTGCCTCTGCGGAGGCAGTGGCGTATCTGGCAGCACAGAAATTCGTCATGCACTCGCCGCTGTACCGGCTGGAACAGGAGTTCAACCGTCAGGGCTTGAAGCTGTCCCGGCAGACTATGGCCAACTGGCTGCTGAAGGCTTCGGAGAAATGGCTGCGGCCGGTCTACGATGCGCTGCATAAACGGCTTTGCAAGGAGCCGGTGCTGCACGCGGATGAGACGACCTTGCAGGTGCTGAAAGAGCCGGGACGTTCCTCCGCCAGCAAGTCCTACATGTGGCTGTACCGCACCAGCGGCTGCGCAAAACAGGCCATTGTACTGTATGAGTACCAGCCCACCCGAAAAGCGGAACATGCGGAAGCTTTCCTGAAAGGCTTCTCGGGCTGGCTGCACGCGGACGGGTATCAGGGGTATCTATATTTCGATGTTCTGCCATGGCTCAATCTATTTCTGCGGTTTTGTGACGATTGGAGGTGAGGTATGCAGTGCAAAGGATGCGCCGAAACTGGCGCTGGGTGTTGCTCGGATGGCCATCCGCGCCGCCATTCTCCGCCCATTCGTTGTGGGCAGTGAGCAGCTTCTGATTTACATTCTGCTGGATGCGGCAGCCATCAGGCAGCTGATTCCGGAACGCGCGTGGAGCGTTGCACTGCCTGTCTATTATCTCGCTGCTGCAGCGTTTGTGCTGCTGGCCATCCGCGGCTTTTTTCGCAGAAATCAGAAGCAGTACCGCAGATTCTCCGCTGTGCAGGCGGCTTGACGGAGCGGCAATCCCAGGACCGATATGATGGTTATAGGCCGTGCAGCTTCGGCAGATCCGAAGCGGTCTATTTATATCCATATAGAAAACCGATTGACCTACAGATAAACAGGAAAAAATCAAATTTAATCAGCAAAATACACAATGTGAATGACTGCAAATTATCGAAACCGACAAAAAATTTTTTTTGGCGCTTGCATTCTTGACAAAACAGACCGCAATTACTACACTATATAACAACGGATATGATAATCGATTGTCATATCGGAAAACACACAATCAATCACATGAAGATCAAGGAGGAACCCATGAAAAAGATTATTGCAGTCATCCTTGCGCTGACCATGCTGCTGGCACTGGCAGCCTGCACAGCCAAGACAGAGACAACCACGACGGACACGGCCGCCGACGCAGCCACCACCACAGACACAGCGGCAGAGCAGCCGGCAGACACTGAAGCGGAGCAGCCCACGGACACCAATGGTGATGTGACCACCATCACGCTTGCCATGCACGTGTCCAACACGCAGGAGCAGGAGCCTGCCGTCTATCAGGCGATTCAGGCTTTCCAGCAGGAGAACCCCGATGTGAAGATTGAGCTCGTTGAGCACCTGACCGAGGAGCACAACAAGCAGCTCAAGCTCTGGGCGCAGTCCGGGGAACTGCCGGATATCTTCTGGTGCCAGGAGGGCGACGTGCTGGAGTATGGCGAGAACGGCTATCTGCTGCCGCTCAACGATTTCCTCAGCCAGAACCCCGACATTGACAGCGCAATCCCCGATGCCATCAAGAACTGCTATGCTGGCGAAAACGGCGAGATCTACGGTCTGGCTTACACCTCGCTTGTGACCGGCTTCTATTACAATAAGGCTATCTTTGCAGACAACGGTCTGCCCGAGCTGACAAACGAGACGACATACGAGGAGCTTCTGGACATGGTCAAGACGCTGCACGACAACGGCGTAACGACCTTCGCACAGGGCGCTATGACCAACTACAGTGTCTGGGGTTATCTTGGCAGCCTGAACCGCTATGGCTATGCGGAAAACATTGCGGCAATCGCCGATGGCTCGCAGAGCAGCGCGGTATTCTCCAAGCTGTTTGACAAGCTTGCAGAGCTTGGCGCCGCCGGCGCATATCCGCAGAACATGGCAACCATCGACTATTTCGAGGCCAAGAACCTGTTCACGACCGGCCAGGCGGCTATCTTCACCTCCGGCCAGTGGGATGCCGGTGAAATCGGCGAAGCACTCGGCGAGAACGTCGGCTTCTGGTGGGGCCCGACCTATACGGATTCCGATTATTCGCAGAAAACCAGCAACCAGTTCGCAAACTGCCCGTTCGTTGTGAGCGCGGACGTTGCAAAGGACGAGGCCAAGCAGGCTGCTGTTTATCGTTTCCTCGCGTTCTACTTTGGCCAGGAAGGCTCGTCCATCCTGTTTGACAACTCCAACATTCCCATTGCCACCTATGCGGATCTGCAGATGGAAAACACCAACCCGGCCTTTGCCGCAATCTCTGAGGCACTGGCTACCGGCTATGCAAGCACTACAGCCAGCAACCCGGTCGCATCCCTGACTGCATCCGTCAGCGAAACCTTCTATGACGCGATGAACAGCCTCATGCTCGGCAACATCACCACAGAGCAGGCGGTTGCGTCCATCGACGCTGCCTTTGCCGAGAACGCACAGTAAAACAAGGCAGGATCCAATGGCGGGATGATCGCAGACCGGCCGCCAGGCGGATACGCCGGAAGGAGAGAACATGCAATTACTCAGTACAAAAAAGAATAAGCTGCTACTGCTTTTGCCGACCTGCTTGGTGTATGTGGTCTACATCATCCTGCCGATCCTTGTTTCGCTTTACTACAGCTTTACCAAATACTCCGGGATCAGCAAGCCGCGGTTGTACGGACTGAAAAACTACATCCGTCTGCTGGATGATCCGTATTTCTGGATCGCGCTGAAAAACACAGCGATTATCCTCGGTATCTCCATCCTTCTGCTTGGCATCGGCGCGTTCTTTGTGGCGATGCTCCTGAACCAGCCGATGCGCGGCGTGAACGTGTGCAAGGCGCTGATCTTTGCGCCGGCCATCATCGCAAGCATCATTGCGGGCGTTATCTGGGGATACCTGCTCGACCCGGTGACAGGCCTTGTCAACAATGTCCTGCGGGCCATCGGCCTTGACAAGCTGGCGCTCGAGTGGATCGGCGGCAAAACGCTCTCGCCCTACAGTATTGCGTTCGTCTATTTCTGGCAGCAGGCCGGCTATATTGCGGCTATCTATCTTGCCGGGCTCAAGACGATTCCGAACGAGATGATGGAGGCGGCAGCTGTCGACGGGACAAATTTCTGGCAGCGGCTGCTGCATGTGACGATTCCGGCGCTGCGCGACACGTTTGTGTCGGTCGGCATCCTGATTATCACCGGCTCGATGAAGATTTTTGAGACGGTGCAGCAGTTGACCGGCGGCGGGCCGACGCATTACTCAGAAACACTCGTGACCTACGCGTACAACACAACGTTTGCCCGGGGAGAATACGGCTACGGCATGGCGCTGGCTACAGCGACGTTCCTGATTTCGCTGATCCTCATGGGAATCTATACGCTGCTGCTGCGCGGGAAAGATTGAGAGGGCCTGCCATGAGAGTAAGAAAAAAGCTGGGCGTGTGCTACGTCCTGATGGTGCTTCTGACAATCGCAATTGTGATCCCGATCATCTGGCTGGTCTTTATCTCTATGAAGCCGAACAGCGAGATCATGAACAATCCACTCTCGCTGCCGAATGCGCTGGACTTTGGGAACTATGTATCCGCGCTGCAGACGCTGGATCTGTTCACGCTGTACAAAAATACGGCTTTTATCGCTGTCTGCTCGCTTGCTGTGGAGATCGTCATTACGTTTTCCAGCGCCGTGGGCCTGACCCGGCTGTATTACCGCAGTGACGGTGTGCGCAGCGGCCTGCAGGGATTTTTGCAGCTGGGACTCGCGGTCAGCCCGTTTATCCTGCTGTTTCCGATCTATAAGATCAATAAATTCCTTGGTTTTAGCCAGCAGCTGTCGCTGATCCTGCCGTATATCGCAACATCCATTTCCTTCAATACGCTGCTGTTTACTGCCTATCTCCGTACCGTACCCAAGGAGCTTGACGAGGCGGCGCTGATGGACGGCGTGAGCCTGTGGCAGCTGATGACGAAGATTCTTGTGCCGATTGCAAAGCCGGTTCTGGCAACGGTGATCATATTCAACCTGCTGTATATCTGGAACGAATATCCGTTCGCCTCCATTATGATTGAAAAGCCGGCCTATTACACCATTTCGCGCGGCATTGCGGCATTCCAGGGGCAGTACAATATCGATTACGGCGGCCTGGCCGCCTACAGCGTCATGGTGCTGCTGCCGGAGCTCGTATTCTACGGGATCTTCCAGCGCCATGTGGTCGACGGTATGACCGTCGGCGCCGTCAAGGGGTAAACCCCAACACATACGCAAAGGGGATGCTGCCTTGGCAACATCCCCTTTTTGTTCAGGGTGTATCTGAAACCTGTCTATGCATCCTTCAGCCGCAGCGTGTGCTGTCGCGCTCAATGAGCCTGACGCCAAGCGTCAGGTGGTACGAAGAAAAGCTGGGATCGTCGATCATTTTGACGATGATATCTGCTGCTGAACTGGCGATTTTTTCTGTGTTCTGCCAGACGGTTGTGATGGACGGCGTCACGATTTCTGAGAGAAATGTCCCGTCATAGCCGATGATTTTCAGCTGTTCCGGTACGCGCAGCTGCAGGGACATGGCGGCGTTCAGCACAGCTGCCGCACAAAGATCGTTGCAGAAAATGCCGTCCGTTTCCGGATGCTCACGCAGAAGGCCGAGGACGATCTGCCGGTAATCGTGGAAGGTGTGCGAGTCACGGACCTGCTCATAGGAAAAGCAGTCCACCTGGTGCTTTGCCATGATATCGCGGAAAACCTGATGGCGGATATTCCAGGGTGCGTCGTCCTCGAATGAGCCGCCGATCTGGATCACGTGCCGGCAGCCGCAGCGCAGCAGACAATCGGCGGCCAGTGTGCCGCCCTGCACATGGTCGGAGGCGACATACGACGCCTCGTCGCGGATATGGCGGTCAATAGAGACGATCGGGAAGGAGAGGCTGGCGTAGTCCTGTTCGGGAAGCTTATAGTTGAAAATAATGGCTCCGTCGACACGATTGTTGTTGAGGAGCTTGATATAGTCCTGCGATGCACCGGAACTGAACGATGTGTTGCACAGCAGGATCTTGTATCCGCTTGCCTTGAGGAATTTCTCAAGGAAGGAAATCATTTCGGAGTAATAGGGATAGGTGATGGTCGGCACGACGACGCCGATCATGCCGGAGCGGCGCTTGAGCAGGTTGCGCGCATTCTCGTTGGGGTAGTAGTTGAGCTCCTTGACAGCGGCCTCGATGCGCTCGCGCGTCTGCTGGGAGATGTAGCCGCGATTGTTGAGCACGCGCGAGGCGGTTCCCTTGGACACGCCGGCGAGCTTTGCAACATCATCTAATTTTACCATATTCCATCCTCAATTCTCCGATGAATTATCGATTGTTATAGTATTATAACATACTTTTTTTGCAACTTCAATATGAAACCCTGCTGCGGCGGGGGGAAGAAACGGAGGCGGCGCCATGCAGGAGCTGCTCATTACGAATATCCAGCGCATGTCGTTCCATGATGGACCCGGCATGCGGACCACCGTGTTTTTGAAGGGCTGCAATCTCCGCTGTGCCTGGTGCCACAACCCGGAGACACAAAATCCGCAGCCGGAGCTGATCTTTCGCGCGCAGCGCTGCGTCCGGTGCGGAACCTGCGTGCACAGCTGCGCGTCCGGTGCGCGGACGATGGGGCCGGAGGGTCCGGTGCGGGATACGGCACGCTGCGTGGGCTGCGGCCGCTGCGCACAGGCCTGTCTCACCGGTGCCATTGATGTGGCGGGGCGCAGGATCTCCTGCCAGGAGCTGACAGAGCTGGTGCTGCGTGACGAGAAGATCTTCCGCACGACAGCCGGCGGCGTGACATGCTCCGGCGGGGAGCCGCTGCTGCAGGCAGACGCCGTGGCGGAGCTTCTGGGCGGGATGCATGCGCGCGGCCTGCATACGTGCGTCGACACGGCGGGAAATGTCCCGTGGGAAGCCTTCGAGCAGGTGCTGCCGGTGACGGATCTGTTTCTTTATGACGTGAAGGCATATTCGCCGCAGACGCACCGGCAGTGGACAGGCGTGGGGAACGAGCGGATTCTGGAGAACCTCCGGCGGCTCGCTGCACGCGCGGATATCTGGATCCGGATCCCGTTTGTGCCGGGCGTCAACACGGAGCAGATTGAGGACATCGGAAGGTTTTTAACACAGCTGCCGCGCGTGCGGCGGGTAGAAATTTTGCCATATCATACACTTGGAGCTGAAAAAAGCGCCGAGCTGAACCGCGTACAGCGGCAGTTTCCGGTGCCGGATGCGGCTGCCTGTGAAACTGCGGAGCAGACGCTCCGGATGCTTGGTCTGCCGGTGACGTCCGGCAGAGCACAGAAAAAGGAGGATAAGAAATAGAATGAAGGGTCTTGTAGTAGAAGCGGCGGGGAAGATCTGCCTGCGGGAGGATCTGCCGCTGCCGGAGATAGACGCATATCAGGTCCTGTGCCGCAATGTGGGCTGTGGGATCTGCAATGGGACGGATATGCAGCTCATAAACGGGCAGATGCCGTTTATCCAGTATCCGTTCGTGCTGGGGCATGAGGCTGTCGGTCAGGTTGTGGCTGTGGGGGAAAAGGTGCGCAGCTTCCAAGAGGGGGACTATATCCTCCGCTCGGCGCTGCCTGGTCTGCCTGGCTATCACAGCTTCTGGGGTGGTTTTGCTGAGTACGGCGTGGCGGATGATTATGCTGCGCGTCTGGCCGATCACGCAGGCGCGGATATTGAGACGAGTACGCGGCAGCTGGTGCCGGCGGGGATAGATCCCGTGGAGGCAACCATGCTCATCACGCTCAAGGAGGTTGCCAGCGCCCTGCACCGGCTGCGGCTGCAGCCGGGACAGAACGTTGTGGTGGCAGGCTGCGGGCCAGTCGGCATTGCTATGGCGGCGCTGGCTAAATGCATGGGTGCCGGGAAGGTCGTGCTTGCAGGCCACCATCCGGCGCGCATCGCGGCGGCAAAGCGTCTGGGTGCGGATCTTGCCTTTGACACGCGGGAGCAGCCGCTGGCGGACACTGTGCGCGGCTATATGCCGGAGGGTGTGGATCTGTATATCGATGCGGTCGGCAACCCGAATCTTCTGATGGATGGGATGCGCCTGATCCGGCAGGAGGGCACGATCGGCCTGTACGGTCTCGGTCTGCGGGCGGACGCGGCGATCGACTGGTCGCTGCTGCCGCACAACTGCATCCTGCAAACGGTGCAGTGGCCCATTGCTGCGCAGGAGAGCGCCGTACACGACGAGGTCTGCGGCTATGTGACGAGCGGCAGGCTGCCGCTTCGCGAGTTCGTGACGCACAAGATCCCCGTGGAGGACTTCGCGGAGGGCTTACGGCTCGTCCGCGGCAGAGAAGGTATCAAGATCGCGCTGACATTCTGAGGGAGCACTATGAACGACTGGAAACAAACGCAATTTGGAAAAGAATATGACGCCTTCCGTCAGGAGTTGGATGACTATTACGCCTCTTACCCTACGGACGTCAGCGCGCTGGAGCAGGAGCTGGACGAAAAAAACCGCCTGCAGCCGCAGGCGGGCGCCATGGAGAAAAAAACGTGGATTTATGAGCTGGCAGCCGAAAAATGCCGGGTGAAGCTGTTCCGGCACTGCCCGTTCTATTTTGAGGTAGACACCGGTGCGCCGCGCAATCTGGCGGGATCGTGCTTTCCGCCGATCCCGGGGCTTGGCAGCTGGCTGATGCGCCGCGACACCTCCGGGCTGGAGCAGGAGTTTCAGAACTGGATCGCGCCGTATGTGCAGGAGGATGCGCTGAACTCGACGATGTACGTGGACTGCGCGCACCACGCGATGGGCGTCGGCAACGTGTTGCGCTATGGTCTGCGCGGACTGCAGCGGCAGGCGCAGGCACGCCTGCAGACGGAGACGGACGTGGAAAAGCAGACATTTCTGCGCTGCGTGATCCGTGCGGAGGACGCCGTGATGCGCCTGTGCGCACGCTTTGCCGATGAAGCGGAGCGCCTGTGCGGCACGGAGCGTGACCCGGTTGTCCAGGCTCGTCTTGCAAGGATTGCAATCAGCGCACGGCGCTGCCCGGCCGAGCCGGCAGAAACGTTTTTTGAAGCACTGAATACAATGCTGCTTTTAAAAGAGCTTGGCAACGGGCTGGAGTCGATGGGCTTTGCAATTCTGGGGCATGTCGACCGGGTGCTTGCGCCGTATTACGCGCGCGATGTGCAGCTTGGCAGATTGACCGCGGCGCAGGCGCAGGAGCTCGTCTATTGGTTCTGTGCCATGACAGATGCCAAGTGGGATCTGTCGCAGGCGCTCTATGGAACAAACACGGCTATGAGCATCGGCGGCTGCGATGAGAACGGAACGCCGGTTTTCAACGATATCACAAGATGGGTGCTGCAGTGCTATCTGGACTGCGGACTGATTAACCCCAAAGTACAGGCACGCTTCGCGCCGGACGCACCGGAGGAATACTATCAGCTTGTGGCGCAGCTTGCGGCCAGTGGCCGGAATGTGCTGTCGGTGTTCAATGACCGCACGATCATTGCCGCGCAGATGCGCATGGGCAAACAGGAGGCTGACGCCAGATTGTATCTCAATGGCGGCTGCCAGGAGGTTCTGCTTGCGGATACGGAGGTCAATTCACGCGCAACGTGCTATCTCAGTCCCTGCCGGTATCTTGAGATGATGCTGGAGCCGGATGGAACGGTGTTTTTTGATCGGGAGCATATTGTTCCCTACGATGTGTTGGCTGCGCCGGATTTTGAGACGTTCTATCACCGTGTGATGCGGAACCTCTCTATGATCGTCAACGCTGTGGCCTGGCATTATAACGGCTTTGAAAAGCGCTGGGCAGCTTATAATCCGTGCCCGTTCTTTTCCTCGACAATCACCGGCTGCATCGAAAAGGCGCAGGATGTTTCGCAGGGCGGGGCAATCTATAACAACAGCGGCTTTGCGCTTGTCGGTCTTGCAGATTTTATTGATTCGCTCTACGCGATCAAAGAAGCGGTTTATGAGCAAAAACGCTACACGCTTGCAGAGCTGACCGCCATGCTGCGCAAAAACTACGAGGGCTGCGAGCTCGACCGGCTCTATCTGCAGAACAAGATTCCCAAGGTGGGGGCGGATACGGCGCAGATGAACGCGTTTGTGCGCCGCGTCACGCAGGATATCGCCGAGAGCATCAGCTGGATGCCCAATGGCCGCGGCGGCCGGTATGAGGCGTCGATCTGGTCGTTTTATGGGTATGAGTGGATGAAAGCACACTGCGGCGCGCTGCCGGATGGGCGTCTGCGTGGACAGTCGCTTTCCCGCGGGCTCAACCCGTCAGAGCGGACACCCGCAGAGCTCAGTGCCATTCTGCACACGATGGACGGTGTGGATTATGCGCAGTTCCCGCAGTCTGCGGTGGCGTATTTCTGTATGCCTGTTTCACTGGCGGACGACAACGTGCAGATCTGTGCAGGTCTGATCCGGTGCTTTTTGGCCTGCGGCGGCAGCGCGGTGGATTTTGACGTGTTGGACAGCGCCGCAATTGCCGACGCGCTGGAGCATCCGGAGCGCCATCAGCAGCTTGTCATCCGCGTCTGCGGCTACAGTGCGCGTTTTGTCGATCTGAGCCGGGAAATGCAGCTGGAGATTGCAGGCCGCGCCCAGAGAGCTGTGTAAGGAGGGGCCATATGCGAAACGACGGAACGTATCTTGCGCAGCTGCTGCAGGAGCAGCAGCGCCCGCATCCGATGCATATGCGCCAGCAGTATCATTTTATGGGCGGCCCGGGCTGGATCAACGATCCGAACGGCCTGGTCTGGTACAAGGACGCGTATCACTTTTTCTATCAGTATAACCCGTTTGGCCTCACTTGGGGCGAGCCCTGCTGGGGTCACGCGGTGAGCCGGGATCTGCTGCATTGGACGCAGCTGCCGCCGGCGCTTGTGCCAAGTGAGCCGTATGACATGTATGAACAGGGCGGCTGCTTCTCCGGCAGCGCGCTTGTTGTAGGGCAGAGGCTGTATCTTCTGTACACGGGCGTGTGTGAGAAGGATGGACACTGCGTGCAGGCGCAGTGTCTGGCTTGGAGTGACGATGGCGTCACGTTTCAAAAATATGAAAATAATCCGGTCGTCTGCGCGCCGGTGGGCGTTGATCCGGCAAATTTCCGCGATCCAAAGCTCTGGCGCGAGGCAGATGGGACATTCTATTTTGTCTGCGGCGCAAGCCTGGAAGGGGATGGGGCAGCGCTGCTGTTTTCCTCACAGGATCTTTTCCAGTGGCAGTATCAGGGCGTGCTGGCCCGCAGCGAGGGGCGCTTCGGCACGATGTGGGAGTGTCCGGATCTGATTCCGCTTGGCAGGAAGCATATGCTCTGCGTTTCCCCGATGCATTGCCCGGCGTACCGCAATGTGTGCCTGGTCGGGACATTTTCACGCGAAGAGGGGAAGCTTCTGAATGTGGAGCCAGTCTGCCCGGACGCGGGGCCGGATTATTACGCGGCGCAGTCGTTTGTCGATGATCGGGGACAGTGCGTGCAGGTTGCCTGGGCCAATGGATGGGACTGGATGCCGCAGTTCCGGCGCTGGGGAGTGGCGGAGCAGGGCTTCTGGCGTGGCTGGTTCACATTGCCGCGCGTTGTGACAGAGGGCGCGGACAAACTGCCGCGGTTCCAGCCGCATCCGCAATTGGAAACGCTGCGCAAAAAGGCAATTCCGTGGGGCCGGAAGGAACTGACCGCACCATGGACGCTGCCGGATGCGGCAGAGACGGCGTGGGAGATTCTGCTTGAAATTCCGGCGCAGCAGCAGACCGGCGGGCTGCTGCTGCAGGTCGGCAACTGCTTTGCCCTGGAGCTCACGCTGGTGTCCCGGACGCTGCATGTGTATGTCAAAGATACCGGTGAACAGACAATGCAGGACTGCGGCACACTGCAGTTGGTGCCGGGCGTGCCGGTGCGGCTACAGGTGTTTTTGGATCGATGCTCTGCAGAAATTTTTGCAGATGGAAAATGTCTGTCTGTAAATGTTTTTGACACAGCACCGCTGCGCCCCGTCAGTCTGATCCCGCAGGGCGGGACTCTGCCGCTGCAGCTGCTGCAGGTGTGGCATCTGCAGCATGTGATGGAGCCGCAGACCTGATAAAAATTAAAAAAACGGAACAAACGATGGAAACGGCGCCGCAAATTGGCACTCATAACGCTTGTGCATCCGGCAAAACTACGGGTGAAGGAAATCGAATCCGGTTTCCAAAACAAATTCAAGGAGATGCAAGAGTAGCCGAACACGCCATAGGTATGACCGAGGATTGCGCGGTCTTTCGCGCTGAGCGTACGGAAAAGCTGCTCCAGTTCCTCCGTGCAGACCTGCCGGTAAACAGCCTGCTCTGGCGTAAGGGTATGCTGGTCGAGCAGCAGCCACGCAAGCGGGTCATCGTCCGAATCGTCATTTGAAAGCGCAGAGATAGAAAGCGGTTTCGTTTTGCAACCGATCAAACGTGCGGCTTTTTCTGCGGAAATACCGAGCATCTGTGCGACTTCATCCGGAGAAACCTTCTCCGCCTTGTGCAGCCGCTGTGCCTGCTTTACGCGCTGTATTTCGTCCTTGGGCAGTGCAGTCGCACCGACGTTTGCCTCCAAATAGCGGTACATCTTCCCGCGCAGAAACGGATACAGATATGTGGTCAATTTTCCGCGATTCTCGTCATACTCCCCAGTGGAAAGGCGCTCACAAAGCTCTAACGCACCTTCGGCACACAGCTCGTCCAGCGTTTCTTTGTCTGCACAGCCAAAGCTCTGCGCTGCGTCCTTTGCAACAGAAGCAATGAACCCCTGCATTTGCAGGTAGAGTTCTTCAAAGGCTTCTGCGTCGCCGCGGAGATACTGCCGATACAATTCTTCATTCGTCATGCGTTGGTACCTCCATGCAGAGCGTCTTCATTTCTGTTTTCTTGGGCGACCCACTGGCTTGTTTTTGCGCTGCACACCGCAGAGCGGATAGAGATTCCTGGTTGCCAGGGATTCGTTGAAGGCTTCATAGGGCGTACCGGGCTGCGTTCGCGCTTCGTGATAAAGCTCTTCCGCCTTTGCACGAAGGCGCATCTGCTCCTCTGCCGTGATGATGCCGCGGGCTTTGTCCTTGTCGATGCGCTGATAGCAGCGAGAAAGCGCCTGCGTCAATGGACTGTCCGCTGCTGTTTCTTTGACGCCGCGCGTCCGATAACCGAACTGCGCACAGGAATAGCGCGGGTTATCCGGATTCGGGGAATCGCAGTATTTTGTATGATAGCCCTTTTGCAGCAGAAAGAGCCTGCCGCACAGTTCGCACTTCCGAATCAGATGCCCGGCTTCCAGCCCTTTATAGAAATCCAGCTTCAAAAGCGTTTGTAAATGCTCTGTTTCGTAATACTCAAAAATCCTGAACTGCCCTGAAGCCGGTGCTGTTTCCCGCGGCACGAGATGAATCCTGACATCATCAAAGAGCGTATAATTGCCGCTGCCTTCTATCGGATTGGCGATCCACTTGTGCCGGAATTCCGGAAAGAGAAATCCGTTCAAGGCCGCAATATATTGGTTCGGTGACAGATGTTCGAGCGTAGAAAGTGACTCCCGAATAAACGCACGAAGCGTCTGACAGACGGAGGCGACATCTTTAAGCACCTGCGCATAATTCATACAATATGCTTTATACATCTGCC
>UMHW01050575.1_pt1 | contig 12909 bp, 12 predicted proteins | sample 1965631 | NCBI WGS metagenome assembly UMHW01 (sample SAMEA4836107, study PRJEB28245) | human gut metagenome | biome: gut microbiome; material: fecal sample | place: Denmark | collected 2008
GATTATACGGCGGAGGAGTTGCTGGCCATTACAAAGCTGACTGCAAAGAAAAAGGGCTATACGATCGATGAAACATGCGAAACGCCGCTGCTTCAATATTACGAAAAGCGGCAGGCAACGGACGCCAGAACGGCGGGCAACGGACGCTTGGTGCGCAATTTGGTTGAGGACGCGATCTTAAACCAGTCTCGCAGATTGACGGGCGGAGACGTGACAAGGCTGACGGAAGCAGAGCTTGCGGCGCTTTTAAGCGAGGATTTTGACCTAAGCGAAGGATAGAAACGGTGTGAAACCGCACGAAAATGATGAAAGTGTAAACATTTATCGATTTCCCTTGCAACTTTTAAAAGAAAGATTTACAATACAAGATTGGAGAGACCGAAAGTTTCAGTAAACTTCCATTCTGTGATAAGCGAAAGACAACCGAGCGAATAAAGTTTCGCCCGCCTTTTCAAAGGCGGCGGATCCCAAGGGCAGCGCCTTTGGTCACTTTCCGCGGAAAGAGAATTGCGCGGTCCCTCCAAGAGCGTTTATCCAAACCGTAAATTATTGCGAAAGGGCATGAGAATATGACGAAAATCGATATTTTTTCCGGCTTCCTCGGCGCAGGCAAAACCACGCTGATTCGCAAGCTGATCTCCGAAGCTTTTAAGGGCGAAAAGCTCGTCCTCATCGAAAACGAGTTCGGCGAGATTGCCATTGACGGCGACTTTTTGCAGGACGCCGGCATTGAAATCACCGAGATGAGCCAGGGCTGCATCTGCTGCAGCCTTGTGGGCGACTTCGGCAAGGCGCTGCGTCAGGTGCTGGAGACCTACCACCCGGACCGCATTTTGATCGAGCCGTCCGGCGTAGGCAAGCTGAGCGATGTGATCCGTGCCGTGCAGAACCTGCACATGGAAGACGTTACGCTGAATAGCTTCACTACCGTTGCCGATGCAAACAAGTGCAAAATGTATATGAAGAACTTCGGCGAGTTCTATAACGACCAGATCGAGCACGCAAACTCCATCATTCTGAGCCGCACGGACGGTATCAAGCCCGAAAAGCTTGAAGCCTGCGTCGCTCTGTTGCGCGAGCACAACCAGAACGCCACCATCATTACCACCCCGTGGGATCAGCTCACCGGCGCACAGATTCTCGAGACGATGGAGCACAAGAATACCCTTGAAGAGGAGCTGGAACTCCTTGCCGAGGAGACCGAGCACGAGCACCACCATCACCACGATCATGACCATGATGAGCATGACGAGCACTGCACCTGCGGCTGCCACGACCACCATGACGACGATGAAGACGAGCACGAGCATCACCATCACGACCACGATGAGCATGATGAGCACTGCACCTGCGGCTGCCATGACCACGATCACGACCATGATGAGCACGACCACGAGCATCATCACCACCATCATCATGCCGACGAGGTGTTCACAAGCTGGGGCACCGAGACGACCCGCAAGTTCACGAAGGACGAGATCGAGCACATCCTCGAGGAGCTCGACAACAGCGAAAAGTACGGCATGATCCTGCGTGCAAAGGGCATCGTCGCAGGCCGGGACGGCGAGTGGATCCACTTCGACTACGTGCCGGAGGAGACCTCTGTGCGCAACGGCAGTGCCGGTGTCATCGGCCGCCTGTGCGTCATCGGTTCTCACATCAACGAGGCCGCGATCGAAGCGCTGTTCGCGTAATGCGGGCTGAACCTTACAGAAAGGCGGAATATTGATGGATGATATGCCGGTTTACCTGTTTACGGGCTTTCTCGAATCAGGCAAGACCTCTTTTATAGACGAAACGCTTGCGGATAAGCGTTTTAATAACGGGCAGCGTACCTTGCTGCTCGTCTGCGAGGAAGGCGAGGCGGAGTACGACGAGTCCCGCCCCTACATGAAGAACATCTATGTGGAAAACATCGAGGACGAAGACGAGCTGACGAGCGAAACGCTTGCCATCCTCGCGAAAAAGCATCGCGCTTCCCGTGTGCTCATCGAGTACAACGGCATGTGGCAGTTGAAAACGCTGTACGACAACATGCCGGAAAACTGGGCGGTCTACCAGGAATTCATGTTCGCGGACGCGACGACATTCCTCACTTACAACGCCAATATGCGCGGCCTTGTTGTGGATAAGCTCTCCGGCTGCGAGTTGGTCGTGTTCAATCGCTTCACGAAGGACATGGACAAAATGGCGTTCCACAAGATTGTGCGCGGCATCAGCCGCCGCCCGGACATCGCCTATGAGTACACGAACGGCGACGTCGAATACGACGAGATCGAAGATCCGCTGCCGTTTGACATCAACGCGCCGGTCGTAAAGATTGAAGACGGCGATTACGCGCTGTGGTACCGTGACCTTTCCGAAGATCCGAAGAAGTACGACGGCAAGGTCGTCGAGTATAAGGGCCTTGCAGCCGTGAACCCGCGCATGAAACCGGGCATGTTCTTCTTCGGCCGCCAGCTGATGACCTGCTGCGTGGAGGATATCCAGTTTGCGGGTCTGCTCACGCTGTGCGACGCGGACAAAATGCCGGAAAACGGAAAGTGGTACACCATGCGCCTTTCCGTTGCGTATAAGTGGCACAAGCTCTACGGCCGCAAGGGTCCGGTTCTGACGCTTCAGAACACCGAGCCTGCCGAAGCGCCCGCGCAGCCCGTTGCGACGTTCTATTAAGCTTAAATTCATTGCCCGTTGGCTTTTCAAAAGTCGGCGGGTAATTTTTTTATTTATTTTTCTGTATACGGTGTCGAAAGTGCGCGATTTATGGTATACTAAAAATTACTTAAATATATGAAATGAAAATGGTGATAACTTTGCATACATATCAGCTTGTTTTGCCCTGCCTTCTGGGTGTTGAGGGCCTTGTAGCGGAGGAGCTCCGTGATATGGGCGCGGAAAATGTCGCGCCGGAAAACGGACGTGTGCTGTGCGCAGGCTCCCCGGAGATGATCGCCCGCGCGAATATCCGCTCCCGCTTTGCGGAGCGTGTGCTCGTTTTGCTCGGTACATTTGAAGCGAAAAGCTTTGAAAGCCTGTTTCGCGGCGTGAAGGCCCTGCCGTGGACGGAGTGGATCGGCCGCGACGACGCGTTCCCGGTCAAGGGGCGGTGCTTATCGAGTCAGCTCATGAGCGTGCCGGACTGCCAGGCCATTATCAAAAAAGCCGTGGTGGAAAGCCTCAAGGAGGCGTATAAGCTGGAGCATTTCCCGGAGACGGGCGCGAACTACCAGATTCAGTTTTTAATTATGAAAGACAAGGTCAGCATTATGCTGGATACGAGCGGCGCGGGGCTGCACAAGCGCGGCTACCGCAAAAATTCCAACGAAGCGCCCATCAAAGAGACGCTTGCGGCGGTCATGGCAAAGCTTTCCCGTGTGCGCACGGACGGCACGCTCATCGACCCTTTCTGCGGTTCGGGTACGATTTTAATCGAGGGCGCCATGCTTGCCATGCACATTGCGCCCGGCCTGCGCCGCCACTTTGCGGCGGAAAAGTGGAAAGCCGTCCCCGGAAATATCTGGGACAACGAGCGCATTGCCGCAAAGGCACTTGAACGCCGCGATGAGGGCTTTTTGGCGTTCGGCTATGATATTGACCCAGAGGCCGTGCGCCTGACGCTTGAAAACGCGAAGAAAGCGGGCGTTGCGCAGTATATTTCGGCGGAAGTACGCGACATCAAGGATTTCAGAAACGACGGCCCGTTCGGCTGCGTCATCTGCAACCCGCCGTACGGCGAGCGGCTTTTAGACGTAAAAACGGCGGAGGACATCTACAAAACGATGGGGCGCGTCTTCACGCCGAAGCGCGGCTGGAGCTATGCTGCCATCAGTCCGGACGAGCGGTTTGAGACATGCTTCGGCAAAAAAGCCGACCGCCGCCGCAAGCTCTACAACGGCATGATCCGCTGCCAGTATTACATGTATTTTAAGGCATAAAAAATGCTTTAGGGGAGGGTACATATGCGGAATGTTTATATCATCAACCCAAAAGCCGGCAAGCACGACCATACCGTGCAGTTTATGGAGCGCATCCGCGCCGTGCATGCCACGCACGGGGAAGAGCCGGAAATTTACCTCACACAGCGCGCGGGCCATGGCGAGGAGCTGGCAAGAGCGGCCGCCGAAAAGGACGATGCGGTGCGCATTTGGGCTGTCGGTGGCGACGGCACGGTGCTGGAGGTTGTGCGCGGTGCGGAGTTTCACAAAAACGCCGCTGTGGGCGTATACCCGTGCGGCAGCGGCAACGACTTCGTGCGCTCATTCGGCAAGCGCGAAGTGTTTTTGAATCCGGAAAATCAGCTGGCGGGCAAGACTGTGTCCATCGATATGATCCGCACGCAGCACGGCGATGCCGTGAACATCTGCTCTGTGGGTTTTGACGCCAAGGTGGCGGCGGAGATGAATTATTATAAGCACCTGCCGTTCGTTTCGGGCGAGCTTGCGTATACCATTTCGCTTGCAAAGTGCTTTTTGGGGCACCTTGCGGACAAAATGACCGTAACGTTTTACTATGCGGACGGCACAAAAGAGACCGTTACGGGCGAATTTCTGTTCACGCTTGCGGGCAACGGCCGCTGGTATGGCGGCGGGTACTGCGGCGCGCCGAACTCGGTGGTGGACGACGGTCTGCTCGATTTTGTACTGATCCGAAAGCCCGCCTATTTCCGCATTCCGGGTCTTGTGACGAAGTATAAGCGCGGTGAGCATTTAAGCAACCCGGCGTTTTCCGATCTGCTCGTTTACCGCCGCGGCGTGAAGATCGAAATTCAAAGCGAAAATGAAGTCGTCAGCAATATGGATGGCTTGTGCATCAAGGTGAAAAGCGAGGAATACAACATTCTGCCGCACGCACTGAATTTCATTTTGCCGCACGGTGCGGCATTGCCGAAGGAGCCGAACAATGCGCGGTGATACACGCGGAAAAGCGGAAATCTTAACGCCGCGCCTGCGCCTTAGACGCTTTTCCATGCAGGACATGAGCGGCTTTCTGCTGTTTGCCGCCGATGCGGATACCATGCTGCGGGCGGGCTCCAAGCCGGTTTCTACACCGGCGGAGGCGGAGAGTGAATTGAGACGCGCCGCAGACGACCCGTATGCCTTTGCCATCACCCTGCGCGAAACGGGTGAAGTGATGGGCAAGATCAAGTATCAGCGCGATTACTGCCGCTATAATACGGACAGTATTTCGATTGGCTACGAGCTTTCGCGCCGCTACCGCCATAACGGCTACATGACGGAAGCGCTGCGCGCCATGGTGCAGAACGCGTTTGAAGTGATGAACGTCGAGGTCGTCGCCATCAGCCACTTTGTGGGCAACGAGCCGTCAAGAAAGGTCATTGAGCGCGCGGGATTCATCTTTGAGGGCGTTATGCCGTGCGGCTTTAAGCGGTTTGACGGCGAAATTTTTGACAATGTGTGTTACTCCATCCTGCGTTCGGAGTACGATACGGGGCTCATTTCGTCCGTGCGACGCATGCGGTAAAGCTTACAAATAAATGTGCATGCCCATATTCCGTCAGAAAATTGTGGAAATACCGCTTTTTTCTATTGCCAATGTACAAAAGCAGTGCTAAAATTGAATAAACTCAAAAACTGTGACTTTGTTGTGTCTTGCACCGGCAAAGTCTGTTTTTTAACGCGAAAGAAAGGAAGGAATAAAGATGGAACAGTCTTTTCCGAAGCGCCCGTTCCGCACGCACGGCGGCGCGCATGTGCCGCATCACAAGAACACGGCGCATACCGAAACGCACGTGATGCCGCCGCCCGATGAGATCACGCTGCCCATGACGCAGCACATCGGCGCACCGTGTGTGCCCTGTGTGAAAAAGGGCGACCACGTGTATGTCGGCACCAAGGTCGCGGACAGCGACGCATACGTTTCCGTGCCGATCCATTCCTCGGTTTCCGGCACCGTGAAGGAGATCAAAAAAGTCATTATGCCCGGCGGGCAGGCGGTGGACGCCGTCATCATCACGTCAGACGGGTTAATGGAGCACGACCCTGCGGTATGTCCCCCGCCGGAGATCAAAACGAAGCAGCAGCTGGCCGATGCGGCGCGCGCTTCGGGTCTCGTCGGTCTCGGCGGCGCAGGCTTCCCGGCGCACGTGAAATTAAACGTCCCCCCGGACAAAAAAATCGATACGCTCATTGTCAACGTTGCGGAGTGTGAGCCCTATATTACCTCCGACCACCGCGAGGCGCTCGAAAACGGCAAAAACGTGCTTGCCGGTATTTATAAGATCAAAGAGATTTTAGACGTGCACCGCGTCATCATCGCGATTGAAGACAATAAGCCCGACGCCATCGAAGCGCTGACGCGCATTGCGGATGACCCGAAAATGGACCCGAACGACGAAGTGCGCGTGTTAAAGCTGCATGCAAGCTACCCGCAGGGCGCGGAAAAGGTGCTGGTGCAGGCGGCAACGGGCAGAAAAGTCCCGGCGGGCGGTCTGCCGGCAGACGTGGGTTGCCTTGTCATGAACATCGGCTCCGTCTCGTTCCTTGCAAGCTACATGCGCACCGGTATGCCGCTGACGATGAAGCGCATCACGGTGGACGGCAGCGCCGTGCAGAACCCGCAGAATGTCATTGTGCCCATCGGCACAAAAATTCGCGAGGTCATGGAATTCTGCGGCGGCTATAAGGAAGAACCGCAGAAGCTCATCATGGGCGGCCCGATGATGGGCGTCGCCGTGACAACCGACGAGCTGCCGGTCTTAAAGCAGAATAACGGGTTACTCGCGTTCGGTGCGGAAGAAGCGCGCCTTTTGGAGCCGACCGACTGCATCCGCTGCGGCCGCTGCGTTGCGGCATGTCCTATGAACCTTGTGCCCGCAAAGCTTGAAAAATACGCGGAGCGCAAGGATGTGGAAATGCTGAAAAAACTCGACATCATGACGTGCATGGAATGCGGTTGCTGCGCATTTTCCTGCCCGGCGAAACGCCGCATCGTGCAGGCCATTCGTCTCGGCAAATACTATGTAAAGAAGGAGGCGGCTAAAAAGTGAACAAATTCATCGTTTCCTCCTCGCCGCACTTTCAGTCGAAAGACACCACCCAGACTTTGATGCTGGACGTCATTTTGGCGCTGACCCCGGCGATGATTGCGTCCGTCATCATTTTCGGCTTCCGCGCGGCGGTTATTATCCTGACAACGGTCGCGTCCTGCATTTTGAGCGAATACATATCCCGCCGCGTCATGAAGCGCCGCCAGACGGTCGGTGACCTTTCCTGCGTTGTGACGGGCGTTTTGCTCGCAATGAACCTGCCCGTTTCCATCAGCCCCATCATTGCGGCGTTCGGCGGCGTCATCGCCATTGTTGTCGTAAAGCAGATGTTCGGCGGCATCGGCCAGAACTTCGTGAACCCCGCGCTGACGGCGCGTATCATTCTGATGAACTCGTTCCCGGCGAAAATGACCGCGTGGACGGCGCCGATGGACCACAGCTTCTCCGATGCCATGACGACCGCAACGCCGCTCGGCGTTCTCTCCGAGGGCACGGGTGCGGCGCTGCCGAGCTACCTCGATATGTTTCTTGGCAATACGGGCGGCTGCCTCGGCGAGACCTGTGCACTCGCACTCATTCTCGGCGGCATTTACCTTGTTGCACGCCGCGTTATCAGCCCGGTTATCCCGGTCACGTACCTTGCAACGGCAGCGGTACTTTCCGCACTGCTCGGCCGCGATCCGCTGATGGACATTCTTTCTGGCGGCCTCTTGCTCGGCGCGATTTTTATGGCGACCGATTACACCACAAGCCCCATCAACTTCAGCGCACGCGTCATCTATGCCGTCGGCTGCGGCGTGCTGACGATTTTAATCCGCCAGTTCGCGTCTCTGCCGGAGGGCGTATCGTACTCCATTGTACTGATGAATATTTTAGTGCCGCCCATTGAGCGCGTTGCGAAGCCGCAGACGTTCGGCAAAATGAAGGCAAAGAAAGCGGGTGACGCAAAATGAAGATCACCGCGAAAGATATTTTAAAACCGGCGCTCATTCTGTTTGTCATCTGCCTTGTCGTCACGGCGCTTCTGGCGGGCACAAACCTGCTGACGAAGGATAAAATCGCCGAGCAGTCCGCACTGGAAGCGGAGCAGTCGAGAAAAGTCGTTTTGAGCGACGCGGACAGCTTTGAAGAAGCGGACGGCTATTACATCGGCAAAGCGAATAACGAAACGGTCGGCTACGTTTTTCAGACGGAGGCGAAGGGCTACGGCGGTGCGGTGAAGGTCATGACCGGCATCAGCGCCGACGGGCAGATCACCGGCGTTGTCATTCTGGAGCACAGCGAAACACCGGGTCTTGGCGCGAACGCGGAAAAGGCTTCCTTTACGGATCAGTTTAAGCAGACTGCGCCGGAAAAGGGCATCACGCTTGTGAAGAATAAGGCGCCGTCGGACGGCGAGATCGAAGCCATGACCGGCGCGTCCATCACGAGCCGCGCGGTGACGAACGCCGTCAACGAAGCCATCACAAAGTACAACACGGTAAAGGAGGGCGCATAACATGGCAAAAAGCCTCAAAGAAGAATTTACAAAAGGCATTATCAAAGAGAACCCCGTGCTGCGCCTGATGCTCGGCACCTGCGCGACGCTCGCCGTCACAACGGCGGCTTCGAACGCCATCGGCATGGGCCTTGCGACGACATTCGTACTCGTATGTTCCAACGCCGTTATTTCTCTTCTCAAAAAAATCATCCCGGATAAAGTCCGCATCCCGGCGTATATCACCATTGTTGCGGGTTTTGTTACCATTGTGCAGCTGCTCATCAAGGCCTACGTGCCGGCGCTTAACAAGTCGCTCGGCGTGTTCCTGCCGCTCATCGTTGTCAACTGCATCATTTTGGGGCGTGCGGAAATGTTCGCCAGCAAAAATCCCGTGCTGCCGAGCATCGTAGACGGTCTCGGCATGGGCGTGGGCTTCACTGCCGCGCTGCTCGCCATGGGCATCATCCGTGAATTGCTCGGCGCGGGCACCGTGTTCGGCATTCCGCTCCTCTCGAATTTCATGGATCCCATCATCATTTTCCTGCTCCCGCCGGGCGGCTTCTTCGTGTTTGGTATTCTCATCGCCATTGCGGGCAAGCTTTCCGCGGAGGGCAAAGCGCCGGAGACCATGGGCTGCGCTGCATGCCCGTTGGCGGCTTCCTGCTCCAAGGTTCAGGAAAAATGTGAAAAGGAGGGCGGCAAAGCATGAGTCTTAAATTTTTAGTCGGCATATTCCTTGCCGCAATCCTCACGGAGAACTATATTCTCAATAAGTTTCTCGGCATCTGTCCGTTCCTCGGCGTTTCCAAAAAGCTCAATACGGCGTTCGGCATGAGCTGCGCCGTAACGGTTGTCATGGTTATCGCGACGGCGGTCACATGGCCGGTGTATACGTATGTACTTGTCCCGCTGAATCTCGATTATTTGCAGACCGTGGTGTTCATCCTCATCATCGCGGCGCTCGTGCAGCTTTTGGAGACCGTGATGCACAAGTATATGCCGCCGTTGTATAACGCGCTCGGCATTTACCTGCCGCTCATCACGACAAACTGCGCCGTGCTGGGCGTGACGATGCTCGTGCTCGAAAAAGGCGCGGAAAACCCGAGCTTCGGCTATTTGGCATCGCTTGTCAACGCGTTCGGCGCAGGCATCGGCTTCATGGTTGCAATGGTCATTTTCGCCGGTGTGCGTGAGCGCCTCGAGCTGTGCGACGTGCCGAATTTCCTCAAAGGTCTGCCGATCACGCTGATCGCCGCGTCGCTTGTGGCGGTTTCGTTCCTCGGCTTTAACGGCATTATAGACCGTCTGCTCGCCTGAGCAAAACGAAAGGGGTTTCTATATGGATAAAATTTTGATCCCGGTTCTGATCGTCGCAGGCATCGGTCTTCTGGCGGGTATTATTCTGGCGGTCGCCTCCGCCATCATGGCCGTGCCGAAGGACGAGAAAGCGGAAGCGATTTTAGAGGTGCTTCCGGGCGCGAACTGCGGCGCATGCGGTTTTTCCGGCTGCTCCGGCTATGCGGCGGCGCTCTCTAAGGGCGAAGCGCAGCCCGGGCTGTGTTCTCCCGGCGGCGAAGCGTGCGCCAAAGCGTGCGCAGAGCTGCTTGGCACGGGCGACGTTGCCGTCGAGAAAAAGACGGCGCTTGTCCACTGCATGGGCAGTTATGACTGCACCAGCGACAAAATGCGCTACGACGGCATCGATAGCTGCGCCGCATCTACCCTGCTCGCCGGCGGTATCTCCAGCTGCCGCTACGGCTGCATGGGCATGGGCGACTGCGCCGCTGTGTGCGAATACGGCGCAATCAACGTCTGCAACGGCATGGCGTCAATCGACCCCGCAAAGTGCCGCGGCTGCGCAAAATGCACCGCTGCATGTCCGAAGGGGCTCATCAGCTTTGTGCCGCTGAAAAAGCAGGCGGTCGTGCGCTGCTCCAACTGTGATAAGGGCGCAGAGACGATGAAGGTTTGCAAGGTGGGCTGTATCGGCTGCGGCAAGTGCATGAAGGCGTGCGAAGTGGGCGCCGTAAAGGTGACGAACTTCTGCGCGAAGGTCGATCCCGCAAAGTGCATCGGCTGCGGCAAATGTGCCGAGGTCTGCCCGAGACACGTCATCACCATGCTGGACGCGTAATTTTTAAAACAAACCGAGCCTCGGCTGTACGCCGGGGCTTTTTTGTTGTCAAAATTTGCAATCCGCTCTTTACAAACCTCTGAAAATCCGTTATACTATACAAAACACGGTTCACCAAAGTTTTTTCTGCGGTGCGCCGCAAAACAGCTTTTTCGTTCTGAGCACAAGGCATCGCCGCGTGTAAGCCGAAAATGGATAGAGGTATATTCCGCAGATAGATTCTGTGCTTTTTGTGCTTCCTGCATTTTCGGCAGGGAGCATTTTTGTTTTGCTTGTTTTATAAAAACGGGAGGTGTTTTATGCAGACACGCGTAGCCGTGATGAGCATTATTTTAGAAGATAACGCCCACGCGGAAGAAATCAACGACATTCTGCACCTGTACGGCCGGTACATCATCGGACGTATGGGGCTGCCGTACAGACAGAAAAATATCAACATCATCTGTGTGGCGGTGGATGCCCCACAGGATGTCATCAGCGCCATGGCGGGAAAGCTCGGGCGCGTGCGCGGCGCCAACATCAAAACGGCGTATTCCAATTTCACGAGCACAGAGCCGGAAATCAAAACGGAGTGATCCGAAAAAATGACTAACGGGAAAGTGAACTGACCCGAAAGAAAGGAAATTATCAAACTATGTACGATCCGAAATCCTTAAAAGCAGAGGAATTTATCTGCCACGAAGAAATTGAAGACACTTTAAAATACGCGGACGAGAACAAAGATAACATGCCGCTCATCCGCGAAATTCTCGATAAAGCCCGTCTGTGTAAGGGACTTTCACACCGCGAAGCATCCGTTCTGCTCGCCTGCGAAGACCCGGAGATTCTGGACGAAATCTATAAGCTTGCAAACGAGATCAAGCACAAGTTTTATGGTAACCGCATTGTCATGTTTGCGCCGCTGTACCTTTCCAACTACTGTGTGAACGGCTGCATCTACTGCCCGTATCACCGCCAGAACCATCACATCCCGCGCCGCAAGCTGACGCAGGAGGAGGTCGCAAAGGAAGTCATTGCGCTGCAGGACATGGGTCATAAGCGCCTTGCCATTGAAGCCGGCGAAGACCCGGTGAATAACCCAATCGAGTACATTCTCGACTGCATCAAGACCATTTACAGCATTCAGCATAAGAACGGCGCCATCCGCCGCGTGAACGTCAACATCGCCGCGACGACCGTGGAAAACTACCGTAAATTAAAGGAAGCCGGCATCGGCACGTACATCCTGTTCCAGGAGACCTACCACAAGGAAAGCTACGAAAAGCTGCATCCCACGGGCCCGAAGCATAACTACGCCTACCACACCGAGGCGATGGACCGCGCCATGGAGGGCGGTATCGATGACGTGGGTCTCGGCGTTCTGTACGGCCTTGAAATGTACCGTTACGAGTTCTGTGGCCAGCTGATGCACGCGGAGCACCTTGAAGCCGTGCACGGCGTAGGCCCGCATACCATCAGTGTGCCGCGCCTTAAAAAAGCCGACGACATTGACCCGACGAAGTTCGATAACGGCATCAGCGACGAAACATTTGCAAAAATCTGCGCACTTATTCGTATCGCCGTGCCGTACACCGGCATGATCATCTCCACGCGTGAGAGTCAGAAGGTGCGCGCGCAGGTTATCAACCTCGGCGTTTCGCAGATCAGCGGCGCATCCCGTACCTCCGTCGGCGGCTATGCCGAAGAGGAGCGCCCCACCGACACCGAGCAGTTTGACGTTTCCGATCAGCGCTCTCTTGACGAGGTCGTCCGCTGGCTGATGGAGACCGACCACATTCCGTCCTTCTGCACGGCATGCTACCGCGAGGGCCGCACCGGCGACCGCTTCATGAGCCTGTGTAAGAGCGGACAGATCCAGAACTGCTGCCACCCGAACGCACTCATCACCTTAAAAGAATTCCTCGAGGACTACGCTTCCCCGGAGACGAAGGCCATCGGCGAAAAAATGATCGCGCAGGAGCTTGAAAATATCCCGAACGAGAAGACCCGCAGCATCGCAAAGGGCTACGTTGAAAAGGTCGCCCACGGCGAGCGCGACTTCCGTTTCTAAAACTTTCGGTTATTCTTTAAAAGGCAGGCGACTTCTATGGCAGACCTCAACCAGACCCCCTCGGCAAACCGTGTGCACATCGCATTTTTCGGCAAGCGCAACGCCGGTAAATCCAGCGTGGTGAACGCCGTTACGGGGCAGAATATCTCCATTGTGTCCGATGTCAAGGGCACCACGACCGACCCCGTGCAGAAAGCCATGGAGCTTTTGCCGCTTGGCCCGGTCGTCATTATCGACAC